>OLQJ01000048.1_pt1 | contig 107376 bp, 125 predicted proteins | sample 1673231 | NCBI WGS metagenome assembly OLQJ01 (sample SAMEA3136769, study PRJEB25190) | human gut metagenome | biome: human gut; feature: human-associated habitat; material: faeces | place: Austria | collected 2013
ACATCTTCTTTAAATCCTGCCGCCTTTAGTAGCTTCGCAGTCTCTAATGTCACAAATTCTTCCTTCATAATCATATAAATAATAATGCGATTATTAAAACAATAGTTGTAACGAAAAATATCAATGCAAGACATTTCCATATTTTTGCAGTAGCCTCCAAACCGTATTTCCGCTTGTCAAACTCGCTTAACGCATAATTCAAAGCCTCATCTTTCAGTCCTTTAAACTTGTCATTCAAAGCCTCGGTTATATCGTCTGCGATAGTATGCTTCACCCTTTCTGACACGGATTCCGGATATCCTCTTTCTTCATAATTTATTTCATTTAACAAACTATGATGAAATATATAAGGTACTCCGTTCACTTCATAGAAGAGTTCTATACCGCTATCTTTCACGTATTCCAAAAACTTTTCCTCGGCAATCTCGTTTATCCTTTCTTGGTTGGATTCTGCCTTCTTCTTTATCTCGTTAAAATATTCTTCGTCAACAATTACACAGTTGTTTTCAAGTTTCATTACATGTGCTTCCATTATTCACCCTCCTTTTTAATATATCCATTTTCAATACACCAACACAACATATCGTAAGCCACATCAATAATATTTTCAGACTTTTTCGAGATAAGTTCTGTAGCATCAGATTTATAGTAATATATATCCCAATATCCACAAGACGGTTCAATGCAAATCTTATAAAAATCGGAACTTATAATTATAAGTGTCGGCAGCTTATTGAGAATGTCCTGTAAGGTATAAGTAGGTAGTGTTTCATATGACATAAAACCGCAAGTTTGAAACTCCTTCTGTAAACTCAAAAACCATTTACCTTTTGATTTATCGTCAATACGACTTCCATGTGATACCCTTTTCCAGTACATACTTGCATCGCTCGTATCTAATCCAAGCTCCTGCAAGTGCTTCATTTGTTCTATTGATAATACTTGTTTTGATTTCATAATTCGTAAGATAAAATTATAGCCGTTAATGCAATGAAAATGATTACTACTATCAAGGCGATAGATAGACATCCCTTTTCGTATTCTTCATCTTCCGATGGTGTGTTTTCGTTATACCAATCTAATGGATGTTTTGATTTCATTTCTCACTCCTTTCTTTCTCCTTTTTAGCTTTATCACAAGACAACTTCTTCATTACATACGGACAATCGCAATTCCCGTATCTTTCGTTATACCAACAACAATAGTCACACTGGTGCATCATTTATTCCTCCTTATCTATCTTAATGTCTGTTACTTTGCCACGATTGATAAAATACTTACAATCAATAAGCCTGCAAATCCATTCATCACTACGATTCTCTAATTCATCACATTCCTTACGAAGAGAACATATAGTACATTCATAGTCATTTGGATAATTCGCAGCTTCATGCAGCACTCCATCTATTATTATTCCGTTCTTTATTTCCATAATCAATATTCTAATATTTCACAATCACTTACTTTCACTTTGATAAACTTTTTAGTTTCCTTATCCACTATCAAAAACTTATCTTTCCTAAAAAAGCCTCCATCTATATACCCTACCACCTTTCCAGTGCCTTTATAGGTAAACTCTTCTACAGTAGGATAAGGCCCGTTTGGATAATGTATATCATGCTCTTCACAACGAATACTATATTCTATTGAATCGAATATTTTATAACTTACTTCCATAATCAAATATAATTAGGGCATTCAGCCGATTTGTTACCTTTAGTATCTGTGTATGTATAGATACTTTCTCCTTTTGAGGAAATCACATCGACCATACAGCCGCACTTCGTACACTTTCTATGCGCATTGTTGGGATTGTTTATCCATCTATGCCCTTTTCTGTTTTCTGCGCCTAACTTTGTTCCTCTATTAAATCCCATAATCACACCCTTTCCCGTAAACATTTACGAACTCGCTGACATCCATATAGTCTATACCGAAATTCTCGGCAGTTTTCTTGTCACTATCCGAAAATTGCCCTTCAAGTCCGCTTGCATCACCAATCATCAAGCAATCATTTTTATTACAAGCATAACCCCATGATTTATATTTATTAAAAAGCCCTTCAAGCATTCCAGTATTAGGCTTTCTCATTGGGTTGCTTCTATCATTGCTTCCACAATATTTAAAACACGTATCAATACCGCAATAATCTATTATACTATCATTCACGTACTGGCATTTGACATAAATAAGTGATTCTGGAAACAAACCCTTTTCTATCCCTCCTTGATTCGTTACAATAAATATTGCTTTTGGATTCAAATTCTTTATTGCATCCAAAACATCAAACTTAAACTTCATGTCCCATATACCCTTTGGGAACGTCTCACCACTTGCAGTTTCTATTAACGTGCCGTCCATATCACAAAATAAAACCTTGTACTTTTTCATTTCTTGTCCCTTTATTTATTTAATCTTTATCTTCACATCGAACAATTTTATGTTTCTTGCAAAATCTGATTGAATACCTCACTGCCTTTCGTATATCCTCATACTCCTCCATACTGTACACATTGTATGTACGGAGTTTTCGCATAATTTCCTCTTCTATAAAAGGAAGAATATCTTTCTCAAACCTACTCATTTTCTATGTGTTTTACGGTTCTTATTCCTCTTCCTGCGTTTCGCAATTTGCTTGTTTGTACATCTATCATCTTTTAGGCGATATTTTCTCATTTTGGGTACATCACACGGTTCTAAAGGAGAAATATCACTATATGGATTATAAATCTCATAACGAGTATTTTCATTCCAAGAAATTTCATTCTGCATATTTTACCCCTCTTCCTTTTTAAGGCTTATATCAATTGACAACCTATCGGTAATTTCCTCCTTAATTATCTCCCTGCACAAATTCCTTATCATAGAGTAATCACCGTTTCTTTTTATCTCGTCAGAAACCATACGACGAACCCACCTCTCTATATCAACGTCGTTTCCGTAGGTATTGTGGAAGATACGTTTTACTTCTTCTTTCACGATTGGAATCATAATTTCCTTTATATCCTCTTTAGTCAACTTTAGTTCGTTGTGGATATAGTTCTTTACTTCCTTGTATCTATATTTACTCATAATCAATCACCATTTAAAACATGCAACAACTCTCTTGCTTTCCTATAAGTATCAAAACCTTTTACATTCACCCATTCGGATGAAATACGTTTGTCTTTTCTGACTTGTACGCAATACACGACTATCGGAATACAGCCGCTATACCTTATTTCTTTCACAATCCTATATCTTTCCATGTCAAATACAATTTCTCATAAAAGTTCCCCTATCAAGCATACCGTTTTCTGATTCTTCTACCAAGTCAAAGAATGTATTAGCATAACAAACATGCTCGTCTATCATTATACATATTCCATCACCGGGATAATATTCACACGAAACATTATTGTCCCAATCTATATGTTTTTGTGCTTCTTTGGCTACACAGTCACAAGCAATCATATACTTTATGTATTTATTAGATGCTTTTCTTATTTTGTCAAATATATTTCCTTTCATTTCTTTGTCTCCTTCTTTATCTACTACTCAATATATAAAACAATCCCTCTCTGCATCATATATCCCAATCCTTTAGCGCCATTTCCAGACATTGGCTTATACTTAACTTTGGGTCTTCCTTCAAATATTCAAGTGCCATTACGGCCACTTCCGCATCCAATCCGTACTCATGTGCCTTTATCATGCACTGGAACCAGTAGGTTCTCTCTTCTGTATAGGTCATTCTTTTTTGGTTGTTTGGTTTAATTCTTTTACTATATTCATAAATCACTTATTTAAAACGTTTAATAACTTCTCGCGATGAGCTTCTTCTTGAGGCGTACCTGCAAAATTATAAAAATTAAACAGTGCTATCTTTTGGTCATCTGTTATCTTCTCATCATCATAAGAATAATAAATCTCTCCTACCAAAGAATTACGAGCTTGAATTTGATACTGAACATCATTTCCTAAATCTTTATAAAATACTTCTTCTCCGTCTACAATAATTGGAAATTCATTATTTAAGAAACGCTTGATTGTTAAAATACGCTGCTTACCATCAATAACCTCAAACTTCCGATGCTCATGCAAAATAACTATTACAGGAGGAATAGAACGTCCTAAAATCATTGACCAAATTAGTTCTTGCTGTTGAAGCAAAGTCCAAACATAAGGACGTTGCAAATTAAAACCATATTTAGGAAGAAATATGTCAAAATCCCAATCATGGGAATATTTATTCTTAACAAATTCATTCTCAAGGTACATAGCTACTGTTGTATTACCAGAAGAACATCTCAAAGCTCCAATTCCTTGAAAACCGCCTAATTTCTGAAGTTCTTTTAATGTCTTCATAATCTAATTCTATTAAATTGATTAAATATTTTGTTTATCTTTATATTTTTTCTACCAATTCCAGATTTTGAGGAATGAAGGCGCGCTGTTCACCGTCTATCTCAAGATGATAATACTTCGTACTTCCAGTCCCACATATACTTGCTATTCTACTCACCTTACCTACCAACATCAAGTTTGAACAATGTAGGATTTTCACTCTATCTCCTACTCCAAAGTTTTGATTCTTTGATTTTGCCATCGTTTATAATTGTTTAAAAGGAAAACTGTTCAAGTTTGCAGTAAATTAACAAATAAGTTGGATTGAACAAAATAAACAACTTGAAACAGTTTTCCTTATTTGATAAAAATACAATTTTGTTATCAATTAAATGATTTGAAGTTACTCGATTCCTTTTAAAAAAGAGACATCTTCAAGCTGCTCACTCATCCGCATTATTCGAAGAATCTTCTCCCATTTTTCAGGAGTCATTTCTGTATCATCTGATTCTGCATCTTCACTAAAAATATCGTATTTATTCAGAAATGCTTCGTATAAATCGTTCATCATCGACTTAACCTCTTTCTTCCATTGTTTAAAATAGAATTCATACATTTCTTTAGTTTCAATATATTCAGCATCAGTGAGTTCAATAGAAACAACAGTTTTATATTTATTAGAACGATACTCGAAAGAACCTACATTTAAAACTTTATGTAAACATTGAAATAGAAGTTTCCGAGCGTATTCATTATAATATGGCAATTTGAAATATTTCCTTTCTTTCTTTTCATTAAATAGAGTTTCGATATCCAATCCATTAGCCAAACATAATGCATCTAAAGCTCTTTTAGCTGCTAATGCTTCACCCATCTCACCTCTTTCTACAAGAGCTTGAAGTTTCTTAGCTTTTTCGAGTATCTTTCTATCCATAATCATTAACTGTTTTTACAGAGTCGTTTCAAATTTTCCAAATCTTTCTGCTTCGGTTCATCTGCATTTTTAGTAGCATCAATCAATGTCATATCGTTAATCATTGTTGACCATTTTCCTCCAGTTGCTGGACTTACGTATATTACTCTATAGAGACCGTAACCTGCTAACTCGAATCTAAAATCATTGATACTTGTCTTTCTTTCCATAATATTTCTTCTTTTTTGAATGCTTAAAGATACACCTTTGGACCACGCGGTCCAACAATTTTCAATTAAATTTTAATGACTTGGACATATTTTAATTCACCTGTATATCCTCTGCCACGTAACTCTTCAATAAGTTGTCTTGGAGTAAATTTTGCCAAATCAGGATTTACAAAAACTTTATGAATACCTGATTGTGATTCTTTTTTAATTTGATTTCGTAATTTATCATGTGAATTTTTACATTTTTTGCATACATTAAGATGTCCATCCTTACAATTTACAGAAGTATAAAATTGGTCTAATGGTAATTCTTGACCACACTTCTTACACACTTTAGTCTTTACTTCGTTTTCCATAATTATTACAATATTAATGTTTTGATGACTCTACCTGAATTTGCTAAGTGACTTTCAATCTCATTTAAATTCAATTGAAAACCTGATGTGAGACTATTAACAGTCAATACTATGAGATTAGAATTAGGGATTATCTCATAAACTCCTTTCATGAATTTACCGTATTCCCACAATAATGTATCGAGATTGTCTGTCACATCTGTCCTAAGACACTCGATAATAAATGTACTGATTTTTAATTTCATATTTTCTCGTATTTAATCATTATTCTTTTGGATGTCTAAAGATACTACTTTTCTATGAGATACCAAAAGTTTATGTCCAAATTGTGTATCAAATTAATATATATTAAGAAAGGACCTTGTTTCACAACAAAGCCCCTTCAAAACTCTAATATACAAACATGGCTAACACGTAATAAACTCTTCAATCTTAGTTTCTTTAATATCAACAACACGTGTCTCGCTGAAAAAATCTTGATTTAGAATCTTACTCATCATTTCACTTGCTTTCGTAGAACTTTCAGATTGTATGAGATATTGTATCTTATTTTCTTTCACTTTACCTCTCATATCAGTCTCGAACCATAATCCTTTACATAAGAACCATAATCCTTTTCCTGAATGAGTACCAGAAATATTCATTTCTTTGATAGGACTAATATCAAACTCAACATCGATATTCTCATTGCCCCACTTAGTAGCAATTGCTTCTGCATCAGTATAATTAATTGCTGAACAAGCAATCACATTCTGACACTTTTTCATTCTCCTACTTGCAGAATTTTCATCTTCTGCCCAATAAGAAATTGTTATTTCAAAGTACTTGTGCAACATCTTCTTAGATAATCAACATTCTTTTTGATTAATTCGATATCTTCTTCTTTCACCTCTTTCTCAAAGTAATCTGGAGGTGTAGGTATTCTTTTGAATACACCTTCCTTCTCAATTTCCACACCATGCAGTGCTGACAAGATAGGATAACAACTATCAGTTGACCTTATTGCATGATGATTAGTGTTATAACACCTGAATTCTATTGGATTTCCTTGTCCTAAGAAATGCAATGGTTTACGTAGCAGGTCTTGCTCTTCGAGTTTTGCAACCAACAAGGTTCTTGCTTCTGCAATGTCCGGATTTTTCATAATGTGAGGAATTGCCTTCTTGCTCATACCAATACAAGAAACAAAGTCGTTATTCAAGAAGTACTTGTAACACTCCATCCAATCTTCATAAGTGTCACCTTGTGGACATGCAAGTATACTGGTCCTTTTGTAGAGGAAACCTTTTCTTCTTGCATCCTTCATCCAATTAAGAAATTGATTGAAGTTGTTCAACGTTTCTTCTTTATTATAAAGAACATCAAGAGGTATTACTTCATTAGGTTGAATTTCGAGTGTCAACTTGAATAGTTCTTTGTTGGTCAATATTTCACCTTCTTCTCCAGTACCATTATCGAGTATAGTGAAACGGCCTTGCTTAATAGCATTGTGAATATACTTTCTATATGCTTCGTTTTTCTTGTAATATTGACCTATAATATATAAATTATCGTCTCCTAATTCACTCAATTCCAAATGATTCATAGGTGGTGTAACGAATATTTTCATAACTTTTAATTATTAAATTTGATTTCTACCTTATTTTCTAATTCTGGTGCTGTCATAAGATAGATAATGAAATCTTTAAGACCTATTTCAGCATCACCTTTTTCAATCTCCTCAAAAGAGTATTGTTCATTCTTTATTTCGTTTGATACTTTCTCAAAACGTTCTCTTCTTGTCTCTTCTTTCACAGACAATACAGTAACTGTAAAGTCAACTTTAGAAGAATTTTGAACTAATGTCTCTATAATCTTATTGAATAGACTTTTTTGTCTACAACCTACAATATATATCTTATTGATAGATTGTAGGTTCCATTCAAATAAAATCTTTGAACATATTCTTTCACAAAGTACCTCACTAAGGCCTGAGTCGAATGTCCTCATTTCAGAATAGGTCAATTTACGAACTATATCACCAACTTCAATAACACCATCATTCTTTTGCTTCACTTTATTCACATATGTGGTCTTACCTGAGAAAGCTTCACCTACTACAAACTCAATCTTAGGGAGTTCTACTATTAGCTTTTTAAATGCTTCATTGAAGTTTTTAGGTTTTTCTTCAGTAGAGTCATCTTTCACTTCCATTTTCTCAACTATAGCATAATTTTCACCATCTTCACTGACCTCGACTGAGTCAAAATCAAATTGCTTCAAGATATCTTTTGCAATCATTTCGCATGACATGGAGCCAAAATCATAGCATTCGCAACCTGATTCAAATACTGGGAATTTTCGGTTTATATATTGTTTTACTTTTCTCCTTAGCAATATAAACTCTTCATCACGATTATCGTGATTAACCCGTTTTTTACAATTGAATTTAAAGATATGTCTGTGAGATTGTTCTAAGAACTTTACCAACTCACCATGATTTTTTGATGCATCAGGATAATTATGAAATCCTTCTACTTCAAAACGAATTCCGATAGATGTTTGTAATTTGTTCATAATCTAATAAGTTATTTTAAAACGTCTTTTAATTGTTTCTTTATCTGCAATACCATAAACTAAACAGTAATCTTTCTTTTTCTTCTGACAAAATTGAACTGGACCTCTATAGATGCATTTACCGTCAAGAAAAAGTCTCATAATCTTTTCACCATTAATGTTTTTGTTTCTTGAAGCTTGTTTTATTACCTCAGGAGAAACTTTATCAGTCCAACCATTTTTATGATAGATAAATGATTTTAATTGTTCGTCCATACTTCATTTTTCTTATTTAAAGATAAGACTAATTTGTGCGTTCACCAGCGTTTTAGTACACAAATTAGCCTTAATGGATTTATCTCAATTCACATGAACCACCTGCACAAGCAGTCGCTACATTCTCACCTACATTCTTATATTCTTGTTCCCATTCAACATTCTCCCAGTCAATTGGTTTTTGATTTTTAATCTTCTGCCATTGATGGAATATATTCACATGTTTTAAGCAACGCGAGCATTTTTCATCATCACCCTTAAAATAATTCTTAGAGAACTTCTTGAATCTACGGACCCAATCATTCCTCATTTCAATTTTGTGTTGCAAATAAGAAGAAATTGCATTGACGTCACTGATACACAATCCATCTATAGTCACAAGAAGTTTACCATCTTTAATGTGTTTTTTGATGAATGAAAGTAGATAATCGTCAGTATAGACCAATAAATCATTAGCCTTACCAGTCGCTGCATTACAAGCTGTCCATATATCACCAAAAACTTGTAATCCATCTACAATAAGACCTGAAGAAAGAATTGCACCTTGTCCATATGTATCAGCAAGCTCTTTTTCATCAAGATAAGAAGTATAAGGAGCTTGTGGATAATCGAGGTCACCAGTTTCAGGTAGAAAACTCAATCCACAGAATCCATCTTTATGTTCCCATATCCAATCTGCAATTTCACTCCATTCATCTTCTTTGACTGAAACTGTACAACTTACATTGTGATGATATTTAGGCTTCGCAATTGAAGAAGGATGTTCTGTATTAGTACCTTCCATAATCCAACCTTTCTCAGTAGTATAGATTCTATAAAGAAAATCAAGAGTACTAAAATCTGTACGAACCATTGTTTCATCATCGAGTTCAATAGGGAAGGATAATACAGTTTCACCTTTCTTATTCCAAAATGAAGGATTTGCAATATCTGGATTCAATTTAATAACTTCTTTCAATGCTTGTTCATTGTTATTCGCTTGAATATTACGAATATACTTGCGGAAATGATAAGCATGAATACCAGAACCACATCCAAGTAATTGTGACGCGTTTCCTGAAGGTTTAATTACAGTTGTCCTTGCTGCAGTATTAATTCCAATAATCGCAGCAACTTCTTTATTCACTTCTTTTATGATTCTGGCACCTTTTCTTTGTATTCTTTCGTTAAAAAGAATGTTAGGATTATCTGCCATACCAGTAATACCAACACCAAGTAACGCATCACGCTTCATTATCTTACGTGTAGCTTCTGAGAGTAATGGTAGATTTTCAGTGTAAGCCGCTTGAAATGTACCTAATATAGCTGCTGCACGACATGCTTTATAGAAGTCTTCTTCAGTCTTGACTTTCTTTCCATTAATTTCACAAAGGTTACAAAAACTAAAACCATATTCTTTACTACCATCAGGATTTGTATAAGTTGGATATAACAATGCTTCTGCACAAGGATTTATGACTGCTTCAGTGTCAGGCATGAATAATAATCCTGGTTCTCCATATTGTTTGATATATTCAAATATCTTGTCGTACTTTTCTTTAGGAGTGTCTTCGTAGATTGCTACAGAATTATTACATCTACACAATTCCGGATGGGCTAAGAACCAATCTCCAGTCTTACATTGCAACATTTCTTCATCATCAATATCAAAAATAGAAATCATTGCACTCCTTCTTATACCACCACTTATTACAGCATCAGCAATAATACACGACATAAGATGAAGTTCAAAAGGTCTTAGCTTCCTGCCCTTTGCCTTACTTAGAATCTTACGCAATTTATCATGGCAAACTTTCAATGGTTCTGGCCCAGGTGCTTTGAATCCACCACTTACAAAAGCACCTTCTGGTCTAATATGCGAATAATCGAATTCGATATCACTCAATCCTTTATAATATGATTCAATCAATAGACCAGTAGATAAAGCCCAACCTTCAATCGAATCTTCTATGACTGTACTAACCTTTTTAGAATTATCGATTCCTTTAACAATAGGTAATTGTTTAATATGTACTTTTTGAATCGAGTAACCAACACCTGAACCAGACAACAAAAGCTCCATCAATTCTTGGAAAAATTCGATTCTATTACAGTAACTTCCAGAACAATTAAAAGACCTAAAATTATTTTTCAACAATTGAGGACCACCATATTGTAAAGACCTTTGAGAGCCAAGTACTTCTTGATTATAATATGCTGACCAAGCCTCTTGAAATACTTTATTGAAAGCATCTTTATTTTCATCTTTGATTTTTCCATTGAAAAACTCATAATGCATTTCCATAACTCGACTGACAGATTCCGGCCATGTCTCTTTCTTACCATCAGGCTTTACTCTCGAATACTTACTGTAGAATATATAGTCTGAGATTATATCTCGACTATCTATACGTTCATTACTCATTTTTATTCATTTGATTTTTAACGAATTTCTTCTGCATCTGCAGGGAAAAGTATACAAACAGGGATAGAAGGGACCTGAAACATCAATGGTATATTGTCCGTTGATGCATCTTTATCCTTTGATTGTATCTTGCCGATTATTTCGTTAAAAATACTTCTTTCTATATAAAGATATAGAGGTTTGGGTTTATACTTTTCATCTTTTTGTAATTGCAATTTTTCGATTACAAGATGTGTCTGTAATATTTCCTCATCTGGAAGATATGGTACAAGTTCTTTTATCTTATTTGCACAAATCGCAGAAAAAGATTTCCCAGGTTTTATGACCTGAATGTATAATTTGATTTTCTTCATGATTATAAAATTTTATAGATTCCTTTATCAATTCTTTCTAACTTACCTTCTTTGATTAGAGATTGAAACCAATGGTCAATTCCTGACCTAATAGTGCCAGGTTGAAACTTATTCATATTATTGATTTTTCTAACTAATTCGTTTCTCTTGATAATACCAGATTCCTCATCCTTCATCAATTTATTAGCAGCATCTACTACTGTATAAATGTTATCTAATCTATCTTCTTTCATATTGAACAATAAACTAATTCTTTCCGTGCTCTTGTAATAGCAACAAACTTCAGACAATATTCACTATAAATCGCTTCTTCAGTTATAGCATGTGTACTTGGAATAAGACCCTGGTTCAAGAAGAACACTCTATCAGCCTCAAGTCCTTTTGACTTATGGATAGTACTTAATACAATACCTTCAGTTTCGTCTGTATAAATTCGTTTGATATTGTTTTCAAGACTTTCCATATTATTCCATACGCAATATAATCTTTGTAGGATTAAACACTTTTCAACAAGGTTTAAATACGAAGGATTATTAATTGCTGCAGAATGAGACAAACCTTTTTCTTTTAGACTTTCAATTTTTTCTTCTTTAAGCCTTTCGAGGTCATCAATCCGGTCTATCTTATCAGTCAAAGCACATAATGCATTACCAAAGTCTCTCCCTTTAATCGTAGCCTTCTTACCTTCTTTAAGAAGTTCAACGAACACTTCAGTTAGAGGAAGATTGTTCCTACATAATATAAAGTCGCCTACTTGAGCTTCTTGATATTCACCATTTCTTACGATACCATCAATTGCATTAGGTGCAGCTTCGATTCCTAACGAGAATACCTTCTTAGCCTCCTCAACAATTTTCTTAGCACAACGATATGTTACATCTAACGGCAATACTGCTGTATTCGGCAGATTTTGCAAAAGTCTAAAATTCGATACGCTGGACCCAGAAAATTGGTAAATACACTGTTTTTCGTCGCCCACAGAAATTAATCTACCAAATTTTGGCTTGATAAATTGCTGAGTCAATTCTCTTTGCAATACATTCTGGTCTTGGACTTCATCTAAAAATACGACGTCGTATTTAGGAAAATCTTTGTCATCAAGCAATGTATATGGTAACCACAACATATCAGTGAAATCCATCTGGAATTCTTTATTACCATTGATTTTTAACGCACTCTTACTCCATTCGTATTCAATCTTTTGAATATCTTCAATCATCCTGTCACGAAATTCAATATCTTTCTCAATACATAACAAAGGAATATCTCTTTCGTAGTCAACCAATAAGTTCATTCTAATTGTGTTCCATATATCCTGAAGTTCAAATAGATATCTCATCTGTTGTTTCTGAGGTATATCTTTAACATCTAATATTTTCCTTGCTAATTGAAAACATTTATTCTCGTTCAATTTCATCTTAAATGAGAAATTGTAGAATAATACTTTCAATCCTTTTGCATGAAAAGTATTGACTTCAATCCTTTCAGGAACTTTCAATTTGAGTTCTTCAGCGATACTCTTATTGAATGCCATAAACAAGACTTTCTTTCCTGGAGATGTCCTTTTGCAGCATTCAATAATAGTATGTGACTTTCCTGAACCGGCTGTGGCACTTATAGCAATATTCTTTCTTGTCTGTTCGTATGTATCGAAAATGGCTAACTGTCTGTCACTCCATTTCATTTTGTAAAGTAGGTTAACTGGTTAATATAATCAACTAATGATTTATAGTCCTTTTCGCGTTTCATGTCCATTTTCTTCTTAATTACGCTCAGAACGTCACCGAATTCTGTATTATTGTAGAAAACAGTCCTGTTGTAGTCTATTTTGTTTACCACCCATATATCTACATCCACATCTTCTATTTTTATACGATATAGAGGGCTTGTTTCCGGATATTCGGAAAGGGTGTCGCTTTTCATGTCCTTGTTTATCCTTGCCATCATACTTAGAGCGCGCAGAGAATCATCACTTATCCCCTCTATCTCTATATCCAGGTCGTGCGGTTCAACACAAAATCCATGTACATACATTGCCATGCTTCCACCAACAACCATACGTTTACACTGCAAACTGTTCCTTAATACGTTAAAAACTTTAAACAATTTATTAACTTTCTCTTCTTTAGTAAAAACAAAATCCTCATTCATAATTCTTCAATTTTATCAAGTTCGTAATATTCAAAATTCTTATAATCAGCTAAAGCATCAGCAACTGCATTTCCATATACAATAGGGTCAGATAAGTTAGTTCCATGTCCTCTTGTCCATTTTAATCTTACTCTCATCTTCTTACTTTTATAAATTATATCCGCCACTTTTTTCCATAAATCGACATTGACACAACCTTCCCAATTGTTTTGAATATAGGTGAATAATTTCTTAGTACCATTCACAACATATTCACTATCACTCCATACTGTTACGTTTGATGGTTCAGATTTATTTACAGCTTCTAATGCAGAAAGAAAAGCTCTCAATTCGCATCTACTTATAGTGGTGTTACTATATCCTTTTGATATGAAATATTCCTTACCGTCACATTGGATATAAACACCAATGCCACCTTTACGAATTTTCCAGTAGCAACTACCATCTGTGAAGATGATTATATTCCTTCTTTCCATACTTAAAGATACCAACTTTTTATCTGTTATTGACCAATAGATGCTTTATATTTCTTCAATAAAGCTATATCAAGAGACACGTTTTCACTCGAAGATACATTCTCAATACCTTTGTTCACAGCATTGGTTATAATCGTCTTCTCATCCAAGATTTCCTTTATCCTTACATCGATAGTATCTTGTGACATTATGTAATACACATTGGTACTATTCTTTTGTCCCATTCTATCTAACCGCGCTATTGCTTGCTCAAGATGAGAAGGTCCATTAGGATATTCAATGAATATCATGTTGCTACATACTTGCTGGAGTCCATCTACTCCAGTTGATAATGTAGCAATGTTTGCAAATAAAAATTGTTTATTCTTCTTCCATCTCTCGACTCTCGCCATCTTTTCTTCTGTAGATGTCTGGCCAATAATAAGTTCACTATCCTTTTTAAATTCTTTATGTAATTGTTCCAATGGTTCTGTGAGTGTTCCAAAAATCAATACTTTCAACTCTTCATCAGCCTCTTTCCAATCTTTCAAGAATTGGATTATGAACTTTAACTTGCCTTTTAAGGACAATTTCTTCAAATTAGCAATTCTCACAAGATGTTCTGCTCTTTTAGCTCTTTCTGCTGCCTCAATATCGAACTCTTCAAGATAAGCAATAAGGTCATCTTCTGCTTTCTTATATTCTTTTATGTTGGTAATTGAACTATCTATCACCTGCTCTATCACTTCAGGTAGTTCAGTCAATACTTCATCTTTATTTTTTCTGAAATAACAATAGTGTTTTATTATCTCGTATAATTCAGAAGTATATGATGCACCAGTAGAATCAAGTCCAAACCTTGTCATCCTTGCATTGCAATATCTATAGAGGAAATACTTCAAGTCAGGGAATATATCGAATCTGCCTATTATCTTCAGGATATTGATTAGTTCTTGAGGACGATTCATTACGACAGTACCACTCAAAGCATATACTTTATTGGCCTTTTCAACTATCTTCATCACTGCTTTTGAACGTAATGATTTAGGATTTTTACACAAATGAACTTCGTCTAATATCACAGCTCCCCATTTCTTTGAAAGAGACCTTGTGTACCTTAATTGTATATCGTTCTTGGATTTTCCTCTTTTGTAGAGGTAATCATAATTTATCACAGTCACGTCAGCTTTCCAGTCTGTATTTTCACTATCCTTAGAATCTATGATATGTACACTTCTTTTAGGGTTCCATCTGTTCCATTCTTTCAACCAACTTGACTTGACTGTAGATGGACATATAATAAGACACGGGAATAAATCGAGAGTTTCGATACATAAAAGGCTCTGAGCTGACTTCCCGAGTCCCATCTGGCAACCATTGATACAATTACCGTGATTTATCATATATGTTATACCTTCTATTTGATATGGTCTTGGTGTCATTGGAAAATTCAAATATTCAACCATCTCTTTAAGAAGCTCCTCGTCAATCATCTTATGAATAGGTTTAAGCTCTATATCACGAGGTTGAATCACCTTTTTATTCACAAATCCATTCACTTCAAGAAATCCTTTGAACTTCGAAGAATTCTCTAAATTCAACTGTGTATACCATTCTTTAGTCGCTGGATTATAATGACATTTGAACTTCTTCATCTCAGCAACTAAATATGGACGATATTCGAAACCTATCCACAACCAATCTTTATCTCTATAATAATATCTCATTTTTCTTTAAACTAAAATAGAGGAACTGTGTTTCACAACAAAATTCCTCTTAATCGATTTATATTAACTAAAAGCACTCAAAACTCAACTTAAAAACTTTTCTTTAAATTCTTGCATCGTAAAAATAGGTACTCCTAATGATTCAGCCTTTTGTTCTTTAGTCGAACCACTACCTCTTTCTTTTACGACTAAACAAGTAGTCTTCTTACTAACTGAAGAACCAATCTTATGACCTTGCTCTTTCAATTTATTCTCCCAATCTTTATTCCTGAAACCGGTAAATACAACCGTCATTTGTCCTTCAAAAGATTTTTCCTCAAGACCATAATAAGTTATAGGAATATGTGCAGAGTCATCGTCGTTCACCCACCAATCTTCAATACCTAAAACAAATGCTAAAGCTGTACTGAATCCGACACCTTCAACTTTATCTTCAATGTCAGCCGCCCAGCTTTCATCACATTCTTTTGCAAAATCGGCTACATCTTTACAAGTATATAACTTTAATCCGTCAAGAATTTTTTGACATGTCTTTTCGGCTATTACACCTCCAAATTTATTATAAGCTGTCAATAATTTTGCAAAATTGGTGCCTTTCTTTTTCAATTCTTCAAACTGTCTTGAAAGTACTTTTGCTGCTACATTTCCTATACCTTCAATTTTTTTTAAGTCTTCTTCTGACAATAAGAGAATACTGTCCGGTGTTTTGTACCCGGCATTGAATAGTTTCTTTATTGTTGGCTCCCTGAATTCTTTGAAATCTAATACTGAAAAGAAATAGACACATCTTGCCAGCATTATACCACTACATTCTTTATTGCAACAAATCAAATCGACATTATTATTATCCCAATCGACCTTTTTACCACAAACAGGACAGATAGAAGGTAATATTTGATTAAAATCACCTGAAGACTTAACTGTCTTTAAATGTTTAGGTATCACATCTCCAGAGCGTGCAATCACTACTCTTGCCCCTTTATCAATAAGATTCTCTCTGACATATCTTGCATTATAAGCTGTACAACGAGAAACTGTAGCTCCACACAACTCTATTGGTTCAATATTAACTACAGGAGCAAGACGTCCATCTTTAGAAATCTGCCAATCGACACTTTTTACAACCGTTTCTTCTCTCTCTGACCAATCAGGATTCTTATATGCAATTGCATACTTAGGATTCTTGTTTGCAAGTCGACCAAGTTCATTTCTCTTTGAAGCATCATTAATATCAATTACAAGTCCATCGCATTTGAATCCACTGGTCAGATTCTCAAAAAGATTATTCATCAAAGTTGTAAACGAATCTTCATTCTGCATAAGACTACCTACTGAAACAGTTGCATAAAAAGTCTTTATCCATTTATTGTTCTCGTTAAGAAAATCGAGTTGTTTTTCTTTATCCCAATCTTCTCTATCGCAGCCATATCTAACGTAAGCGATTAATCCTACATTATCAGAAACTATAGGTGAATTCATAAGTCCAGCTACAGCATTTCTCGCTGACTTATATTGAGTTGTCTCTTTCAATTTCAAAAAATTGATTGTAGGAAAGATTGCTTCACCAAAAGAATAAGTCACTTTATCGTAAGACCTCCATTCGGAATTTATAAGTTTTTCAAACTTATCCTTACAATTTTGACCATATTCACCATCACCTCTTGTCCAAGCATCTCCAACAATCTCATTTACACATAACGATATTCCATCATATTTAGGTGTTATAACAAGTTTATCATAATATTCAAGATTACAAGAAGAAATCCACTTCAAAATCTCATCATAGGTTTTAACCTTCTCTAAACTGTACATAGGAATAGGGAGTCTCTCTTTCCTATCATTCACTTCATCTTGAATACCTTTCTTGAACCAATCAGCATCAGGATTGATATTGTGTAGTAATTCTACTAATTCATCAAACTCTGCATCAGTGACTTTTGGTTCGCCCAAACGATACAATGCATTATAATCACGTATCTGTTTTTCTAATACTTTAGGGTCTAAATTCGATTTTACCATATTCTTATAGTTTTGAAAGTTCTGCACGTAATTTCTCTATATCGTCACATTTGTTCCCTTTAACGTTTTCTTTAGGGAATCCCATAAGAATATTGTATGCTTCCGGGAAATTGTCTTTAAGCTGTTTTGTTGTATTGATATCTTCGAGTGCACATTTCGTCCGATTCATGATACTGGACGCTTTCTTTTCCAGTTCAACCATTTTTTGAACAAAAATTTTCGTCTCTGTTGAATTTTTCAATTCATTGAATTTTTCATTGGTTATAAGTTGATACACAAAATAATTAACCTCAACATATGTCTTTAGATGACGAAATCGTTCATTTGTAAGACTTGATAAATAAATTTCTTCTCTGATATTTACCGTGTTAGGGTATTTATCCATAAATTCAATAACATCTTTTGGCAGAATTTTCTTGAAATATTCATCCGCAAATTTCCCGAATTTTTCAGATTCTTTTCTTGCTTGTTCTATGATAGGCTTGATTATGCTTCTTGCAATCCTATCTTTATCACTGATTGTTAATCTTTCGCTTGCCATAATTAAAATATGTTTTCTTTGTTACTAATCATCCACATATAATCGTCGTGTCCGAATTTAAAATCTTTCTTTGGTCGACCTTGAATTCTATCTTCAAGAGTTACTGGATTCGCAGTAGATGCTTGAAATGTAAGATGAACTGCAAAATCAGTAATCTCTTGTGCCCCACGAACTTCATTGAAATAAACATCTCGAGTTTTTGGTGAAAAACTCTCAACAATATACGCTCTTATTTCACCAAGAAATGAAACCACTAAAATTTGCTTTTGTGTATTATACACAATTGCCCACAAATTGTCATAAAAAGTGTTATTTATTTCCATATCTATTTTATTTGCCTAAAGATACCAACTTTTTATCTATGTTGCAACACTATATCTCTTTAAAAAATGATTTTGTGACTTGATTTCTCTTCTGTCGGATAGTCTCGTCAATAGTGTTCTTGATACCATCTTTATATCTCTTTTTCAAGACTGAAGCCTTTTCTTCATTACTCTTGGAATTGAATGATGAGTAATTGATATTGATATCTCCTTCCTGCTCAGGAATGACTTCACGATAATCATATTCTTCACCACACTCGGGACAAGATGGCACTTCGATAGGTACAAGTTTCATCTCTTTATTATATCCCATTCTATATGAAGCAGCTAACACTTCTTTACCAAACTGCTTACAATCTTTGTTTTTACATTTCCAATATATAGCCATAATTAATAATTATTTCTTCTACCATATTCTGCCATTAGTAACGAATCTGCAAAATTATCATCTTCGTTCTTACACTTCTCAGTTCTTCGTAAATCTACTGTAGGAAAGATTCTGTGACAAGCCATAAAACTCATTGTCTTCTTGTTATCGTTCTTAGGAATACCTTGATGCATCTGTTTCTGCCAAGTCTTTGGTGCTATCTTCGTATACGATATTCCTAATGAAGAAATGACGCCTTCTATCAAACCTACAATCCAACCGAAATGGAAATTTGATTTTGCTGAGCTGCCAAAAATTGAATGAACATCTTCAAGAATGATGTGACAATTATCTTCGTAGATACTCAAATCAAAAAGATTATTCACTATTTCATTGACGTCTACAACTTTATTATTCTTCAACAATGGAAATGCAGAAACAAATTTCCCATCTTGGTCTATTATTGATACAAAACCAAATTTTCCAGGGTCGATTCCTATATAATATTTCATTTTTACACCTCCAATCTACTTATACCATTCTCTTTAATAACTTTCAATTGACGAATCTCTTCATTTAATTTAGGTACATGAGTAACAACAAGAATAGGTTGTTTGAGAAACGAAATTGACGAAATGATATTTTCAATACCTAACGAATCAGCACTTTCTAATACTTCGTCGATAAATAAAAAGTTCATACCTCCATATTGTTTGGTAGTATTTATCATCGTTTGTAATGCCAATATCAAAGCTATTTCACAACGAGCTTGTTCACCACCTGAATAATAGAAGAATGATTCCATTTCATTTCTGAATACATAAGGAGTGATTTCATCTTTCACCTTACCATTCGCTCCCTTTTTGAATCCTTCTATCATTATTCTTAAGTCACTACCCATCCTCTTCAATATATCATTAGCTGAAAATTGAATATTCTTCAATTGTTCAAGTGCAAGATACATTTTGAAGTCCTTGAATCGAGTCGTCCATTGTTGAACTTTAAATATCCTATCGTTCACCTGAAGTATCTCTTTATCTTTACTTTCAATTTCGTTTTCAAGATTCTTGATATTTTCTTCCAGATGTGATGTATCCTTTTTCTTCAATGGGGTTGTCTTGAGTTCGTCTATCAATTTCAACTTATGGACTTTCAATTGTTCATTGTCTGCAATCTGTTCCTTAAGTTTATTGATATTACTTTCAATTTTCACAATACTCTCATCAATTTCGTAATATTGCGACGAAAGTGTCTTAAGTTTATTTCGAATACTTATCTGCTGGTCAATAATTTTTTTTTCTTCAACTTGAGTCTCTTTCTTTAGAGAGAGATATTCGTCAATTATTGAATCGAGTTCTTCAATTGATTTATCAATAAGACCTTTCTTTTGAGTTTCTTCTTTCAATGCACTTTCAGAAAGTTTCTTCTCAGTTTTCAAATCATCTACACTTTCATCATTCTTTAGAAGAAACTCATGATGACAATTAGGACAAGTTATAACACCTGCAAGTTTCATCTCTATCGAATCAATAGTCTTTTTGATTGACCTGACTCTTTGAGTAGATTTATTAAGTTTACTCTCTTCATCTTCTTTCTGTTTTTTATAGAGAGAAAGGTCTTCATCGATTTCTTTGTAAGTATCTTGAAATGAATTATCCTCAAGTTCCTCTAATTCTTTTTCGACAGATTTCCTTAACTTAGCGATATCTTCTTTTTGTCGCTCCTTTGCAATCTTAGACTTTTCGAAATTCGATATAGAATTCTGTTTCTCTTTAATATTGTCATCGTAGACGTTGATAAGATAAGTCAATCCAGAGATTTCATCATTTCTTTTCTTTTCCAAATCCTCTTCAAGAATGAAATTAAGTTGCTCCTCGTAAGCTGAAAGTTTTCCTTCAAACGAAGACTTTTCATTCTCATAACCTCGTTTAATCTCGTTTAATTCATCTAATCTTTCAGTAATGATATCCTTTGTTTTATCAATACTCGCAAAGTTAATAAAACGACTTATAAGAGCTAATTTCTCTGTATTTGAAGAATTGAAGAATGATTTATAGTTTCCTTTACTTACAATATAATAAGACTTAGCATCTTCTGCAGATATTTCAATCCAGTTAGCAATAAACTTGTTACCATCATTGACAGTTGCACATGTCACTGGAACAAGTTTAGTTTCATCTTCATCAATCAACTCTAATTTGAGAGTTGACGAACCTTTTGTCCTGATTTCTCTTTCAATAGAAAGAATCTGCTTACGAATAGGACAATGAATTTGAACACAGATATATGCAGAATCTTCACCTTCTCTGATAAGTTTTTTATCGAGAACACCTCTTAAATTAACTCCATATATACCATAGAATAGACCTTGAGAAATACTTGATTTGCCACTACCATTCGAAAGTTGGTCATCCTGAGTCCTATTCTCACCTATGATAGCTATTGATTCATTGACAAAATCGTATTTTAATGAAGAAAAAGGTCCAAAATTTCTTAATATTAATCTTCGTGGTTGCATAACGATTGTTTTACTTGTTCTCTAATTTCATTAAACAATTCAGAATCTCGAAGCAATTCATCTCTAACAGAATCCATACCTTGACCTAAACGATATTCATCTCCGTAATAAAACCAAGACCCCTTTTTCTGACAAATTCCATTTTTAACAGCTATCTCTACTACTTCTTGAACAATGTCAAATCCGACACCGAATCGCAACATTACTTCACAACTTCTGAATGGAGGAGCAATTTTATTCTTCGTTATTTTAATCTTAGTTTTGTTCGCCACTGCAACATCACCATTTTTATCTGTACCAATTCTTGCAAATTCTGCTCTTTGTGTAGCATAAAATTTAAGCGCTTTACCTCCTGGAGTCATCGTAGTTGCCCCTCCGAATCCAAAACCTCCGCCAACTTTATCTCGTAATTGATTGATACAGAATAAAATATTATTATTTTTCTTACAAATATTCTTCAATATACTTAATTGAGTTGATAGTAGACGAGCAACAAGAGCAACCTTTTGTTCACCTGATTCACCTTGTAGAGTTGCTTGAGGTACAAGACCTGCGACTGAATCAAGAACAACTAATCCAATCTCAGGACATTCTAACATCTCCCTTATGATTTCCATTGCTTCTTCTGCTGAATTAGGTTGTGATAAAATCCAATTATCTTCACTCAAATCTACACCTATTTTCTTCACATAATCTAAATCCAATGATTGTTCAACATCTACATAACCAATTGCTTTTCCAAGATTTTTCTGCACAGAAGCACAAAGATGTAAAGCACAGCTTGTCTTACCACTACTCTCGTTTCCGAAACACTCATGAATTCGACCTAACGCCCATCCTCCTCCTAATACATAATCTAATGCAAAAGAACCTGATGAAACAGTTTCTACTTCTACATTAGAACCTACTATTGCTTCTTTACCGAATCGTTTTGTTATTCGTCCAGATAAATCGTCTAATCTTCCCATAATTATAATGCTTTTTCTAAAATTTCTATTCCTTCGTTATAATTGTAATCATTCTCATTACAAAAAGTCTTGAATCGTTCAACTATATCATTAGATGATAATGCTTTCACTTCTTCAGATGTTTCTATATCAAGTATTTCAACTTCATCAAGTTTTGTTTTCACATCTATACCTAATTCTTGATAGGTTTTCTTATCAATAGAGGAAAGTTCATCTTTATTTCCTTTGAATTCGACCCTTAGAAGATTATCAGGATTCTCATCTTTAAACATCTTGACAATCTTATCTACCTGTTTGAGAGTTGTTGAATTTAAATCAATAGTGATTTTTCTGAATTTCTTTCCTTCAGATGGAATCAAATCGTAAGTCAAATCATCATAAAGGACCCAGAATCCCTTGTTTTCATCTTCACCAAAATTGTTCTGAGTTAACGAACCAAGATGAACGAACGTTTCGCTGACCTCTTGGTAATCATGGAAATGACCTTGAAATGTCATATCGAATTTTTTAAACATCTTTAAATTCAATTTATTCTCAGTCACATGTCCAAGATTTCTACTTCCTGTTATAGCAATATGTCCCAGACAAACAAGTTTATCATCACCTTTCTTTTCATCTTGAATACATTCAACAAGTTCATCGAATCTTTCTATCCAGATATCTTCATCATAATAAGCTATACAACCGAATAAGAACTTTCTTATTCTAACAATATCTATATCATCAATAAGTCTAAAGTTAGGATGATGTTTAAATGGTTTCAAGAACGAATCTGAACTGGTATAATCAGATGAATCATGATTTCCTCTAATACAAATCAATTCTATCCCTGCTTTATCGTAAGCATCAAGTATATTATCCCAAGTAGAAAGTATGATTTGTTTCTGACTAATTCTTGAATCGAACACATCTCCAAGACAAAAACATTGTTTTATTTTATTATCTTTACAAATCTTAATACCTTGATTTACCAACAAGTTTTTGATTTCTTGACAATTAGATTCTTTTAAATGAATATCTGTAAAAATAATTGTAATCGGAATATTATCCATATATTTCTTGTTTTAAAAAATTCGACTAATTCTTCGACATTATCTGGAACCTCATCTGACTTTTTGTAATTATCTCTCGCCCATAGAGGCTGTAAGTTTCTGTAATTGAAACAAATACGCTGATTCTCCTCTTTTGTTAAATCGAAATAGGAGCAAGGAACGATATGGTCAATTTCCCAACCATTTTTACCGTAATTATCCCACGTCATTCCTGGTTCAAATTGAGATTCAAGATGTTGCTTTAATTCTTCAACTGTACAACCAAGAAGTTCGAGAGTGTGACCTGATTTTTGATTGTTACGAATAGCTTTTAAGAATCTTCCTCTTAAATTTTCAACAAGTCTATATTCAGCGTTTGTTTTATATTGATATTGCTTCCAAGCTAAAATTCTTTGAGTACAATCCTCTTTATGATTTGCTCTATATTTTTCTTCTATTTTTCTACATCTTTCTAAATTCGAATTTCTCCAATTTATAGACCTGTTAAGAATTTTTTGACTATTATTTTTAAAATAATTGTTATTATATATAAAATTGCATTCAATACAATAACAATTAAATCCATCTGATTGACTTTTGTTTTTACGAAAAGAATCTAAAGGAAGTTCTTTTCGACATTTTGAACATACTTTCGTTCCTTTTTCGAAATCTGCTTTCATAAACTAAAATCTTTAGAATTATAATGCAGTTACCTTTAATGTATTGTCAAGATTTTTCAAAACATTATCTTTCTCTACTTCCTTTTCAAAATAAAAACTTTCCCACACGTTAGAAATCTTCAGGGCTATTCTGAACTTCTTGGTTGACTGTGAATATCCCTCGTCATTATATCTGCTAATAGAAGCAATCTTTATCCTCTTGTTATTTATCTGTACAAACATAATCTTACCAAATTAAATAAGTTCCACTTAATCCTACAAACACATCAAAATCCTTATTGAACATCCCATATCCGGCACCAATCGAAATGCCTGCACCAAAACGAGATTTCTTCTTAGGTTTTGTCCAAATTGTTACATCTTGTATCTTTCCTGGAAGATTAGATGTAATCTCAAACCTATTATCATTTCCTACTTGTTGATGTGATAATAGGAACTTGTTTGAGATATTGAAATCAAGTTTATACTTTGCTAAATGATTAGCCCAGACTTTCAAATCGTAACCAACAGTATCAGATTGTATATTGAATCGATATAACGAATCGTTCTTTTGCAACTTATCAACTTGTTGCTCAAGACCTTCATATTTATACTTCCACTCAAATTCAATTGCTTCAACAAGTGACTCTTTTTCTTTCAATTTGTTGTAGAGTTCCTTATTTTCTTTCTTAAGCTTTGAAAATTCTGTAGAAGGATATAATTTAGTGTAAGTATTCAAAGAGTCAGTATAGAATTCAATGTCTTTTGTGAGAGATTCAACTTTCTTCTGATACTTGTAATTTTTGTAACAAACAATCAATGAGCTTAATATTACAATTGTTACAACTATATTGATAAGTTTATAATTCTTCATACGAAAGCGAATTATGGGAGAGATTTCTCCCTCCCTTTATTTTATCATTTTCTTTTTGTTCTGTTACGTAAGGCTTGAAGTTTCGAAGAGACACTTGACTTTGAAGAAATTTTCGTAGTCTTAGATTCGTCGATAGGTGCAGGCTCATCGTCTTCTTGAGGTTCGTCATCAGAAAGATAACCATTGTCAGATGGTTCTTCTCTATAATCATCAAAAGGCAACATTTTACCTTCTTTCATTAAATCATACCATTTACGAAGCTCTGTAACTGAAAGGTCAGATGGCAATTCTTCTGTATCTTCATACTCTCTTTCGATATATTCCTTTAATTCAAGTTTCATCTTAATCAAAGGAGGATATGTTGAAGTTGATTCTTCTTTTTTCTTAGTCCTTGCTGGTTCTGGTTTAGATTTTACCGGTTGCTCTTTCTTTGTAGGGATTTGAGCAGCTTCTTTCACTTCATCATCTTCAGGCACAAGTTTTTCAATTTCTTCAAGTTCATCCAAGAATTGGTCATTCTGGAAAATTCCGAACTTGTATTGCTCATCGATTCTTTCAAGACCTTCAATCTGAAGATTCCAATCCTTGCGTGAAAATACATCTACATACATATCCTCAAGTTTAGGAAGTTCTTCAAGACTTTCAAGTACTTCATCTGACACAATATTCTTTTCGAAGAATTCATCCCAATTTTCGCCAACTTTAGGTAAGTCACAAGAAAGTGCGAATTCAAGTTTATTCTTATCGTTAAGGCTTGTGTTTACAATCAAAGGATAACCTTTCTCGTAATCTGAGAAAATATCGATACTGAGGACATCATCATCGCATCTTTCAATTGAAATCTTCTTCAATTCTTTCCACCACTGTGGACGTATATCGAATCTGTGAATTTCATTTTCAGCATACACATAACAAACATAATTCAATTGAGCAGAAATACCCCACACCCATTGTTTCTGTTTATTACGATAACCATTGATTGGTGCCAAGAACTTCTTTCTTTCATCTGCATCCTGGATTTCACTTGCCAATTCATACACATAATCAATATATGTAAGAACAGCATCTTTACCACCCATTCTTTCACTATGGACATCAGAAGTGAAAATATCTTTCATCTTAACTTCTTTTTTACCAGTGTCTTCACCATTACTGTTGTAAACAGGACACTCAACAGGAAGTTTGACTGTCTTACGCGGAATATAAGGTCTACCTGTCTTAGAAGGTAAGACTCTCAGGACATAACGTCCTTCTTTTGCTACAGAAAAGAAACTTGCTCTTCCACCTTGACCACTAAACATAGGGTTCTTCATTGTGTCTTGAGCTTTCTTCAAATTACTATCAATGTCTTCGACACTTACCTGTTTTTTGTATTTACTTCTATCAATCATGATACTTAATTATTTAATATGTTTATTTAATTTGTTAACTATCTCATTACCAATCTCTTTATATTGCTTAATATACTCTTCAAATTCCATCCATTCTTTTTCACTTTCAAATATCTCATAATCAACTATTTTCTTAGCTAATAATTCAAGAGTGAGTCCGTATGCAACTGGAGTATTCACCTCAACATTTTCTTTACCTGCACGATTACCGTAAGTAACTTTAATTAAGTCCCAACAAAATGGAGCGTGTAGACATTGTTCAATATAGAACTTATCAGTCAATTTAATTTTCATAATTTATAAACTTGGTTTCTTTATCATATATGTATTTACTTTACCTTCTACCAATTCTTGAACAAATTCGTTAGGAGTGACTTTCGGCAAGATATTGTTCAGCTTTTTATCCTTGGAACTGATTGCCCAAAACAATGTATCGAGTTTATCTCTCTTACATTCGAGTTCAATCAATTCAAGTTGTAAATCCTGATATTCAGTATCTAACTGGATAATCTCGTCAAGACCTTTTTCTGTTAATTTAAATGATTCGCCATCAACTCTTACTCTACCTTCATTCGTTGCAGCTTCTCTTCTATACTTTCTTTTCAATTCTGAAACATATACATCACAGTTCAACTTAGCTTCTTTAGCCTCTTTCTCACAATTCGCTTTCCACATTCCTACTTTGTTCAATAGTGCTGAAATTGTTGTTGCTTCACCGTATAAATTAGAATAATCAATCTTAGTTATATCATCTAAAAAAATCTCTTCATCACCTTCTGTCTCAATTAAAACTATTGTCTTATCTCCTTGTTCAAGTATTATCTTCATATCTTTAATTCTTTAACATTGGTAAAATTACTGTTTATTCTTGTTTTATCCAACTTATTATACTCTTAATGTGAACTTCATCAGATGAAAGAATGGACCTATGATAAAACAGTAAATGAAGTGTTCAAATTAGTCATAAGGCAATACTCTTCTTTCCATTTATCCCATTGAATGTAACCATCAACAAGAAGAAGATTACCTTTACTGGACTGTAGGAATTCTTCATATTCAGAATACAATTCTGAAAAGACAATCACATTGATGAACTCATAGTTACTCTCTAATGTGATGATACAGAATTTGCCTTTCTTCGATTTCCTCTCGACAATATCAAGAACGTAACCGCCAATAATTGCACAGATATCGTGATTGTCACCTTCGAGATACTTGACTTGTCTCACATCATAATAGACAGCTTCATAGAATTGTTCATGATATCTATTAATAAGTTCTTCATAATCGAATGTAGCAAAACCTGACAACTTTTTCTGTTGTAATGTCCACCACCAATCTTCTTTCTCTTTACGTGCTTTGATTATACTTGTCAATAAGTCCTTATCTTCAAGTACTTTAACCCTCTTGTTTTCCCTATAGGATTCAATCAGTCTCAACCTCTCTGCAGGATGTTCTATCCTTTCGAGTTTATCAAATGCACCACTATAAATGAGATTTTCAATCACAGATTTATTGACTGGTGAATTCTTCACTATACATCTATCAATAAATTCATCTAATGAAAAGAACTCACCATTTTTCTCTCTTTCTTCTGCAATGAATTGTTGAGCTTTTTCACCACATTGTTTCACTGAATTCAATGCCCAATACATACTGTTTGTCTTAATATCTGAAACAATATTGATACCAGATTTATTTATATCTACTGGACGAATTTCAATTTCTCCTGATTCTTGAATTTCATTGATATAATATGGATAATCCTTCAATTCAGCGTAACTAAATGTTACAGACCAGAATTCAATAGGATAATGTACTTTGAGCCATATACAATTATAGCCATTTCTCGAATAAGCAATTGCATGGGAATTACAAGTAACGATACCTTCACCTGTAACAAAATTATGTTCCGGATGGTCTATTTCAACGTCATAAGTCGGTTGCACGTCTACTATATCGACAGAAACAATCTCTACGTTTACCCTCACTCCTTCTTTATGAGAATACAATATATCACCTTTTCTTAAATTGAAAGCATATTCTCTCTTTCCGTCTAATGTAGGGAACTTATGGTTTCCAGAACATCTCACTACAGCCCCATCACTTGTCCGTATCTCATAAATGAAACGTTTTCCTGCATACCTTATTTCTTTCACTTTTGTAGGAGTGAAGCTGCCGTACTTATCCATCGTTATTGCCGGAATATCTTCAATCCCTCTTTCATACAGTTCTTTTATTGTTAATTCATTAGGGTATATCTTTTCATCTCCAGATAAACATTTATTGAAGCTATATTTACCAAACTCTTCCATCTGTTTCCAGAGGTCTCTTGCATATTCTTCAGTTACACCTTTATCACCAAACTTCTTTACGTATCCTTCAACGAACTTATCACCGAATGTTTTGATTTTTTGTAATAATTTTTTACCAATACATTTTCGTACACTATCAGTGGTTTCTAAGTCAAAATCAGCAAGTTCCTGACAAAGTCTCATAATATCTTCTTGGTACACAAGAAAATTTTTTGACTTAGATAAAACCTTTTCACCACCTATAGGAGCTTCGTGTTCAATTTCACCTCTCTTAGCTAAAACAAACTCGTTATGAATATTATTCTCAATCGGTCCTGGACGATAAAGTGCTGCACAGATACCCATTTCATCAAGACTCTCAGGTTGCATCTGTACACAATAAGACGACAATCCTTTTGCACCAAAGTGAAAGACATCATTCAAAAATCCCTTCTTGATATATTCAAAAACCATAGGGTCATCTAATGGAATATCTTTATAGAGGTCTAACTTGATTCCATGATTCTGCTCTATCAACTTTAGCATGTCAGACAATTTATCAAGTTGAGCAATTCCAAGAATATCTTCTTTAAGAAAGCCAGTTTCCTCTATTTCACTACCTTCCCATTCTGTTACACTAAGTCCTTTCTGTTCTTTGATTGGTACCCATTGAGCTGACGTCTTTTCATCAGGAAATATCACAGTACCACATGCATGTATCGAAGCAGCTTTAGGTGCATTGAGACAAATCATCATATCATTTATAAGTTCTGTATGAGATTTTACAAATTCTCTCAATTCGGTATCCTTACATATTGATACGAAAAAATCTTCAACACTTTTCATACCTTCTTCATCCCGAAGTTTAGCTGTGATTCTTCTCACTATCTGGATAGGTATACCTTCACATCTTGCTAAATCTGTGATTGCTGCTTTGAGCTGCATTGTAGTATATGTTCCAAGAGATACAACTTGAGATGTTCCGAATCTTTGTTCCATATACTCCTTAACGCGAGGCCGTTCTCGACCACAGAAATCCGTATCTATATCTGGAAGGTTACCCAAAGTAGTAATTTCTCGGATATCCTTTCTTAAATTTTTAATCGTTATCATAATCAACTAATTTATCTCCTTCTTGCAATTCACCAGCTTTGACTATCATTTTCTTGTCTCCTCTAAATATCCGCACAAAATCTGAACTCTTGATTGTTATAGGTTTACCATCGTTTTCATTTATGATAACCTCTTCAACTTTATCATGACGTATAAGACGACCTGTTGTTAAAAATCTTTCGAACAACAAATCATAATCAAGAGGATTGATATGTGTCAAACCCAATAGGTAAGTTATTAAACTCCCGGCTGATGAACCACGCCCTGTGCCTAAAAGTATATCGTTCTTTCTACACCAATTGACAATGTCTCGTAAAGTCAAGAAGTAATCAGCAACTTCTCCATCTTCAATTATCTTCATCTCTCTTTCGAGTCTCTCACCTATGACATCATTACTGTACTTCTCAAATATCTCAGGATGCTCCTCTAAACCTTTGAAAATAAGGTCTTCGAACATTTCTACGTTACTGTCGTATTGTTGAGCTTCTTCATCTGTCATCCGATAAATAGGCATATGTCTTACTTGAGTCTCAATAACGAAGTTACATTCAAATGAGATTTCCTCAAGATTGCTTATTGCATTTTCAAATGTCTCAAAAAATTTCTCGTCATTAGAAAAAAGATAACTCAATTCTTCGAAATACTCTTGATAATTCTTGAAGTATTGATTGCGACTTTCGTGCGTCGGTACTTTACCGAGTTTATTCAACTTGTCTTTGATAGGAGCCCATTCTTTTTCAATATAATAAGCATCACACATCGCAACCGGTTTTAAATCGCTTTTAAAGAATTTCTTCAAATTATCGAGATAATCTCTATCACGATTGTTTTTCTCATATATAACTGTATCTAACTGGTAATAGGAAGTTAATTCTTGGAGATTCTTCGGAATGTCTTTATAAGCAATCGTTTTGGGGTCCCAAATGAAAATCAATCCATCACAATATTCTTCTAATTCCTCTTCAGAAACAAATGACGAATCTTCAGTATTCATAATTTCATTCAACTTCAATAAATTGGACCAACCAACATTATTCTTCACGAATGCTTTCACAGTGTATTTAAGGTCCTTCTGTTCGTTTAAGATTTTAATCTCCAATCCCTGTATTGCACGAAGACCTGCTTTCTGACATGCATTCTGGAATTTCATGGCTGCAGCAAGTGTACCTTTTTCACACAAACCAAGACTTGTGATACCAAGGAATTTCGCTTTCTTACACCATTCGTCGTATAATCCTACACCATTCATCAATTCGAATGGTCCGTGTATACCTATATAAGTTGAGATTCTGAAAAGTTCATCGTCTAATCGAGCTTTCCCAATCCATTTCACTCTTTCAAGTTTGACATTCTTTTCTTTTCCTTTTTCCAATGAATACCAGATACTACCAAATCTGAAGATATAATAGTCATAATCTGTCAAATCACATGCCCAATGAAACTCTTCATCAAAAAGAATGCCTTTTTCGTCATTATCCCATTTGATAGGTTCAAACAACTCGTAGGTCCTATCATTGATTTTTAAGACGAAATCACCTAATTCTTCATACGAAATAAAATTATCGTCGAGATATTGTAATAAATCTGCATATAGTTCATTCATAACAATATTCTGTTAAAAAGAAAAGGCTGAGATAGATTTCTCGTACCTCAACCTTTTCATAAAAATATTCAGAAAGAAGGGTTTACTTATTCAACAACATCAAAGAACTTTTCACATACATGTTTTACTACAGTGTAATATGTTGAGAGTTCCTTTGAAATCTGATAGAAAGAACGACCATCATTCTTCAAAAGTTCATCATAAATCTTTGAAGAAATATCACTCATCTTTTCAGGTTTTTCACCTTTCGGTTTTACATTCAATTTAACTTTCGGTTCTCTTGGTGCTTTCGGAGCTTTTTCTTTAGGTTCTTTCTTGGCTTTCGGAGCTTTTTTAGCATTTTTCTTTTCTTCCTTTTTAGCTTCTTTACGCTTCTTCTCATCTTCAGGACGAGGTTCTTCAGCATCTTCTTCAACTGTTGCTGCATGCTCAGCAACCATCTGCTCTTCAGCAGCAACATCTTCATCAGAAGCAATCATTTCAGGGTCTGTATAAGTTGAAATTCCAGCTTCTTTCTGTTCAATCAACTTTGCAAGTTCTTCTTTTGAATACTTTGCGTAATTAGGAATACCAAGCTCATTTGCTTTTTTACGAAGTACCAGTAACGATTCTTTAACTGTTCCCATAATAGATTAATTTTAAATGTTTTGTATTAATGTTCTTTTGACACTGTGAAGATACGACCTTTTGAAAGATGTAGCAACACTTGGTCGAATTTATTTCTCAGAAAAGATTACCTTTTTCAATTGTTCGAGTCTCTCTTCAACACTTCCAGTAATTGTAATATAAGGAATGTCATAATTCTTCAAAAATTGTTGTATCTTCATGTCGACATCCTTCTGGAACTGTTCATCTACTGACCTTACTCCATCTTCAACAAGAGGAAATTCAATAGGGAAATAAACAATCAATGAAAGTTCATACTTACGACGGACAACTTCTTTTCTTTCACGAAAATCTTCGTTACTGAGTTTATTGTAATCTTCATCTTTAGGATTACATGTATCAAACAATCTTGAAGTGTAAGCTGCAACATCAACAATACATCTATCACTTACTGAAGGATTATCAAACATCTTATCGAGAATTTCGTTATAAGCATCAAAAATCTTCTTCTGTGATTCAGAATTACCATTTTCATTGATTACAACTTCTTCTCTTTCTAACATCTGACGTACAACTTCTGAATAGAAGTTCCACCCTTTGAACATCTCGTCATTCTTAACGGCTTCAAACAGTGTCGTCTTACCAGTGCCTTGGGCACCACAAAAACTGATTCTTCTGTGATTAATCATCGATTGTCTCCTTCACCATTAATGACATTCCTTTGTTTTCTTGATGCAAGTTTCTCGTTATTCTGAATAGCAATCTCTTCAATATCCAATCCGAGACTATCAGCTAATCCATTGAGATACTTCCAAATATTCTTCCAAGCGCTCAAAACAGCAGTTTTTCTCTTTTCAGGGAAAGTATTCACTTCACCATCTTTCCAATCGTCACGCAACCACTTCTTCACCTGCTCAGCAATCTTTCCTATTTCTGAAGGGAGTTTAACTCCAATAGAAGCAGCAGAAAGTTCTGGTTCTTTCTCTGTCCAATTCCAACCTTCTTCGAGAGGAAGGTCTAATTCAACCCGAATACTTGCCAAGTACCATAATTGGTCTCCGATTTCTTTAGAGATTTCTCCAAGTAATTTCTTTTCATCTTCTACACTATCGACTTGGTCGAGCTTTTCATAAGTTTCACCCAACTCACCACATAATCCTAATACTACATAAGGAATTGCTACTTTCTCATGATAGGCTTTAGTTGTAATAGCCTTGTTTTCATACTCTTTGTAATTCATGTTTCAAAAATTATTTATGATTAGTTTTCCATATCTGAATTTGTCTCAAAAACTCATCTCTACTATTCATAGAGTTATCTAAGAACAATCCTGAACAGTAATTTGTCACCATAGAAGAATTATCTTCTGCACCTCTCATACTTACACACATATGTTCAGCTTCTATATAGACAGCAATGCCTCTCACACTATCCTTAAAAATAGATGCTAACCAATCATGTATCTGTTTAGTCAGTTGTTCTTGAAGTTGAGGTCTCTTTGCAAACCAATGTACAACTCTATTCAATTTAGAGAGTCCAATGACATTTGCACCTTCTTGTGGTATGTACGAAATGTGGCAAATTCCGGTAAATGGTAAAAAATGATGACTACAAAGTGAGTTTACTCTAATACCCATCTCTGTCACCATTCCTGTATAACCTGTACCTTCAAAAGTAGCAATGCGAGGTTGTTGTTCGTAAGCTCCTGAAGTAATTTCATTAACCATCATTTTAGCTACTCGCCAAGGAGTTTTGACCATATTAGGGTCATTCTTCCAATCATATCCTAATGCTTCAAGAAACTTACCATATGCTTCTTCAGCGTTGATTAACATTTCTTTCTTTTCTTCTTCGGATAGAACTACATTCTGTCCAGCTTTAATCTTCTTTTCCATATATTAAACTCCTCGTTTTGTTCCCCAAATTATAATCTGTAATCTATCTGAATAACGATATCCATGTTCTGCACAATATTCGGCAACCATCTGTCTATTCTGGTCTAATTCATCATTTCGTGAACCGGCGGGCATGAGCGTTATATTCCAAGGATTAATGAATCTTGTATCAAACCATATCTCAGTTCCATTGAATTCTTGAGAATATCTCTTGCGAGACTTCTTCTGGATATCATACAACATCAAATCATGGATTTGTTTTTCGATTTCTTTAAAATCTTCTTTTCTGCTAACTACATATTTCAAACTGAAATCCTTTGCATGCTCAATCATATTCCACAATGCTTCAATATTGAATCTTTCTACAGCATGTTTCTTCAAAGCTGGACTCCATTTCATTCCAAGTTTCTTGAGCTTCTCATCAGTAGGTTCTGAAGATGATAATTTCGGCGAGATATTAATCAAATCTATTTCTTTCAATATAGACTCATCTACAAGAAGTGTTCCGTTCGTCTCTATAAGAACATCCATACAGTAATCGTTAGCTATCTCAATCAAATCAGCAACAACATCTGGATGTAAGAATGGTTCTCCACCACTTATAGAAAGTGCAGTTGTCATCGGATATTTCTCAATGATATCGACAACTGATTGATAGTTGTATTTACCTTTCTCAGGAGCAAAGCTGGAATAAGCGGTATCACATATACTGTTATCAAAACAACAACGAAGATTGCAGCCAGACAAACGGACAAAAATTGTCGCTTCGCCTGCTGTATTTCCTTCTCCTTCGATAGAATTAAAGACCTCGATAATTGGTCTTTTCTTTTCGTAATCAATATTTCTCATCATTATTTAACTTGTTGTTCTACTTTAGGATTTTCAAACCATTTTGTTTCTGGATTTTTCTTCTGGTGTCTTCCATCGAGATACCAATTGAATAATTCTATACTCCAATCATTTGTTACTGATTGTGAACATTCAAATGGCATTTCAAATACACTCGACATCGATACAATATCTTCTTTCTCTGCAGTAGCACTTCCTGTCCTCGTTTCGTAATATTGCACCTTATCAAGAAATATCTTCGATTCATTATTATTCATTTTCGTACAATCGAGAATACTTTGAATTCCTGACAAAAAGAATAACGACAACATTTCTGCTGATGGATTGAATGGTAGAGAAATCCATCTTTCACTATGCTTTTTAATAAAGTCAATATATTCTTGATTATCTTTGTCCCAAAAAACTGTACAATGGTCAAACGAATTAATGAATTGTTTTATCGAACCCTTCATTAATCCAAAATCATAAATCATTCCAGCATTATCTAAAGCACTTGCCTTCAGACTTACCAATACTTTAAAGGAATGTCCGTGCAGACTTTTTTTGCAATAATTTGTTGAACAATTACGCACAATATGCGCCATCTCTCCTTCGAATTCTTTTGTAATAATCATAAAATCTTCCTTTTAGAATTAATGTTTAAAGATACTACATTCACTTCAGTTTTTCGAGTGGAAGGGTATATAGCAATTTGATTTTGAAGTAAATATATGGCACAAAAGAAGAAACACCATTTCTCAAGATTCTCACTGAATTTTCATTAGGATGATTAGCTTTGATGGTATATTCAATTCCTTCCCAGATTACCGTTTCTCCTGGTTTTAATAGATAAAATTTATCCCAATAAGATATTGATTCTTTTGATTTAGGATTATACTGAAAATTTGGAAGTCCATATTCTTGAATAAATTCTTTTTTCCAGAAAAATTCAAATGCTTCATCTAATTCAAAAATGTTCGGTAGTAAGAATTTCTTTGAAAGGTCTAAAATTTTGAATTTCTTTTTCTCTGCTATATCTTCATTCATCTTTTTGAATTCAGGTCTATCGTAAATAATTGACCTTAACTTACAACTTAAATACTCTAACTGTAGTATTTTTATAAACTCTTCATTAGTTAAACTACGTGATTTTTCCATATCGAATTTTTGCTTGCAAAACTACAAACTATCTTTCAATATGGAAAGAAAGGGTTACTTAATTGTAACCCTATTATTTCTCCTTATATATCCCAGTCACCACTCCTTCATCATCTGTTACAAACAAAGTTTTACATTCCTTTAATTCGTAGCATCTCTTTGATAGTCTTGTTACTGTATGAGTGTTTCCATTTTCATCTTCTATAGTGTACATTATCCGACTTCCCTTATTGAAGGTAGGTCTTTCTTTCTTATCTCCTTCTTCTATCTTGTAGAAATCACTGAGGAATTGTTCCACGTGGAACAATGAATTTTTTGCTGTTTGTTCTCCTATCAATATAGCAGTAATCTGTTTTGATTTAGAGACTGTTAAGTCCATTAAATCGCAAATATTGAATACTTTCTTGATACTGTTTTCTGTACAGCACACCAGAATACTGTTATCGTACTTTTTCTGGAATTCTTCTCTATCCATAATCTTTTTATTTTTAAGTTTTGTAAAATATCTATACTGATTGTCAAGGAAATAGGGGTTACTTTGATTTTCACCCCTTCTTTCCATATACTTAATAATTCGTAACCTTTTGTCTTGTATTGGCTCTGAACATCACCAATTTATTTTAATTAATCTGGCTCCCCAACCTTTACCTGTTGCTCCGTCATATCCAATTACATTCCAGCTAAGTTGTCTCTTTTCATTCACACACAAGCAATGTGGTCGAATTACTTTTCCATAACTACCAAAAAGAAAATCGCCTGTCAAAATTTCTCCATTTTCTTTATAAGCTGTTGTATTATCTCTTGTAGGGTCATAATATATCTTGTGTCCTTGATATTCTATGCAATCCATTTCAACTTCTTTATTTACCCACTCGTAAATTCTTTTTGTTCTTTTGGTCGGTTTACCATTTCTCATTACAGGAACATCAATCCATTTAATTTCTTTAATTGTAATAGTTTTCATATCTTTCTGTTTTAATCGTTTAATATCTCCTTTTGTTTTACACTGTAAAGATACACCTTTGGACCACGCGGTCCAACAATTAGACTAAATTATTTGTATAAAAATTTATAGGTTCTATAATATCATCTAATGCTTCGAGCAATTCTTCCTGAGATGCATCGCCTGGGTCTTTCTTTTTGTCTTTTAGACAAGCAATTCCGACATTGAAATACTTCTGTAAAGTCAAAGCTGTGGATTTTATCATCTCAGGTTTATCAGGGTCATAAAGCAATATAATATTCCTAACACTTCTTTTCAATCTTAACAACTTTATCTGCTCTGTACCCATATTATTACCAAATGTAAAAATACATTTTATCTCATCTGATTCATAAAGATGAAGTTTATCATCTACAGATATATAATCAAATAGACCTTCAACTATTATAATGGTATCAGTTGTATCTGTAATATTATCATATCCTCCTAACACTCTTGAAAATCCATCTGTAGAGTTTTCATATCGGAGAACGAGTTTTTCTTTTCCTTCTTTGAATGCTTTAAGGTTCTTTTCGTGCCATTCTTTACTTTTCTTTGAACGTGCCAACCAAGCTGTCGTTTTACCGTTCATTGTAAATTGGAATATGATTTTATCGTGTAACTTTTTGTCAAGAAAGAAATTTGTAATTGCTGGTTTGAATTCTTTATAGTATCTTTTGTTGAATCCTCGATTGTTCAAGTATTCATCTTCTTTAAGATATTCTAACTTTCGAGGAAGTTTACATTCGATTAATTCTATAGGATTTTCATTCCCCTCATCTTTTTCTTTTATAAGAGGAGTCAACTTTGAAATTTTTACGCTATTTTCATAGTTTATCTTCGCTAAATCCAATCTATTTATTTTTTCAAGGAAATTCTTCAGATTAGTCTTATGACCGCATTTAAAACAAAAAAATACCCCATTATTACCTGCATCATTAAAATGAATTCCCCATTTTTTACCACCTTTACCGCAAAAAGGACATACTTCATCCTTATTAGTCAACCAACCTGCAGAACCGTTCGGAGTTAGACTTAATTCTTGTATTATTTCATCTTTATCAATTCTAAACATCGTTATACTGTTTTTGCTCTACTTGCTTTATGTAATTTTTCTTTTTCAGGCTTTGATTCTGATTTTTTAGTTTTCTTAGGTGTATTGTTAAATAAATCGATTGTCCTGCTTCTGCTATAGAATCGTCCTTTATCATAATTCGTTGCAATAGGCAGTATTTCATGAGACTCTTTATAGTCACGTAATTTATCAATATATATACGCATCAATTCTTGTCTCTTCTCTTCTCTTGTTTGATTACCAGTAAATACAAATGAAAACGGTTTTACAAGAGTCTTGTCTCCTTCTGTATAACTTCTATCAATAACTTTATCAGTATTATCCCATATCTCTATAGGGACGTTACTTGCTTGAGTCGCAGTAAATCCTACCATCTTGAATTCTACACATATATTCTTGAATAATTGGGCACAAGTTTGCAACTTGTCTTTCTTGAATGAAGGATTATTGTCAATAGTCTTGTTTATTCCTGTAGCAACAAGGTCTAATGAATCAAGAATAAGTACTCTTGGGAAATATTGATGTTCTTTATGATAATCAAGAATCAAGTTCCTTATATCTACCATCGTCGCTTCACCAAACTTTTCAAATCCATAGACGTCAATATCTTGACCAAACTCTTTCATAGCTTTCCATGTCTGTTGAATCTTATTCTGGTCTTCAGTCTTAAGATATCCTTGTCTTATATCATTGTAGGGTTGATTTGTCCAATATTGGTCGTATCTATCGAGGCATGCTTGAATTCCACCTTCAAGCTGTATATGTAAAACAGAATTTCCATCCAAAGCTGCTTGCATTCCGTGATGTCTAAGAACAGTTGATTTTCCGATACCTGACCTCATAATCCATAATACAGTATCTTCAATAGAAGCTCCTCCATAAGACAATTCATCAAGTCTATCAATCCCAAGTGTTATTTTCTCAGAGATATTACTCGAATCAATTGATTCACGTCTTTTTCTCATTCGTAAATCAAATCCATTGAAGACTTGCTGAAAACTACCTCCGTCGTGTCTTAATGATAGAGAAAGTATCCTTTGACTCTCTTCTGCGTTTACCCGTATAGCTTCTTCCTTCTTTCCTTCTTCATAAAGGTCATGTACTTTCTTAGAGAGTAATTGAAATTCTACATCCTTAATATAAGATTCGAGTTGGTCTATGATTATTTCTTTATCAACTTTTGAAGCACTTTGAATTTCATGAATTGTTTCTTGAACAAAATCATTATCAATATATTTTTGAGAAACAGCTCCTAAAGATGGAACTGTTTCTTTATCAGTAAATGTTTCAATAGCTTCTCTCAGAAGATATTTATATCCTGGCCACTCTTTAGGTATCAATTGATATGTCAAGTTTGTACATGCTATCTGAGTCAGTGTAGGGTCAAGATAGATTAACTTGAACAATTCTGCCATAAAGTTGGCACTTAATTTCATCGCCATATTTATACTAAATCTATACTAACTTTAATTTCTTTCTCGTCTTCACGTAAACTATTGATACTCAGGAAGCTACTGAGTACCACATCGTCGTGTCCCGACGCAGCTTCAAGTTTTCCATTATCACTTTTAAATGTAATAGAGGAAAATTCTCCGAACATTATATCAACAGCTTGCTTTGTTTCACCAGGTGCATAAGGACACTTTATTTGTCCTCTTTCGAACATTGCTGAAAGGCTTGGTAAACCAGTGTAAAGGTCTTTCTTATTTCCTTCTGTTGTCGTAAAAGGCTCTATGTTTTTCAACCCTCTTTCTTGTGCTAATCCAGAAAGTATGGACTGGAATCCATTTGCTTCACACCTAATTTTATTCGGTCTGAATAATCTATCGAGTTGAACAATCTTATCTATCTGTTCATTATGAGACATTCCTCTTTGTCTATAATAATAAAGTAGATAATAATTCTTCATTGTATCGATACCCCATACACTATAAACAGTATAGTCAGCACCAATATTACCAGATACAGCAAAATCAACTCCAATATGAACTCTCACTAATTTGAAAGGATAGTCATCTATTGACGTTGCAAATCTCACATTCTCCATTCCGACGATACTTCTCATTAGATATTCATATGGGAATATTGTCGAAGAATCACTGATAGGTACTACCAAGTACTCACGATTGAATACAATTGTACCAAGTTCTTCTTTCTTCATCAAGATTTGGTCAAATGTATATCGGTCTGGAGCAAGTGGTCTTCCGTCAGGAAATATAATCGGATATTCAAAACAATAGAAGCGCTTATCTGCTTTCAGTACTTGATATAACTCATTAGGTGCAGAAGAATAAGGAGTTCCACAAACTAAAAAGTAACCATAAGGTTCAACAATCGGCTCTATAGTACCTTTAATCAGTTCTTTTAATTTTTCTCTCTGTTCATCAGAATAAAGAGAACTTTCATCCGGCATATCATCACAAACTGTTGCACCTACGTGTAATCCACGAATAAAACCATCCCTACCACGAACATGAAGAATACTACCAGTTTCTGTCGTTATACCAGTTTCACCAATAGATGCTTTATTATTAGGATTTAGTTTTTCTCTCAGAAGGTCATTCGTTTCGATTTCTTCTCTTACTTTAGCTATCTGAACTTTAGCTAATGTCATCGTTGAAGTTATATAACAAGTTTCTTTTCTATTTGCATTATCTATCGTATCAGGTCTCCATAAAGTTGGCTTACAATAACTCCATAATCTCCAAAGTACAAATGCATAAGACCATTCAAAACTTTTGCCACCTGCGCGAGCACACAAATAACAGCTCCACGGATACAACTGCGTTAAATTGCCCCATTCAACATTCCTCCATCCCATTCTAAACTTAGGAAGCATAGTCAATTTAAAGTAATTAAATGAAAGAATCTTCAGTGTTGTATCCATCGAGGCTTTGACATTCTCAACGTAATTCAAATTTTCAGAATCAAGCGTTCTTCCAAGATACATCGTCCTCTCTGCTTGAATAAGCATTTCATGTAGCATTTTATCTACATCGTTTTCATATCCTTCAAGAAGTTGGTTCAACGCTTTACCTGGAAGATTTTCTATTATCTTATCAACATTCTGACATAAATGATTAAATTGATTGCCAGATAATAAGTCTTTACCATCTAATGTTAGCATAATTGAAAACTTTCTCTATATCTTTCTTCTTTCTGTTCAACATTTGATTGTTGACCTTCACCTCTCAATTTCTTGACATACGAAATAAACAATTGAGCATTTGCTTTTGTATCATTCAATGCTCTATGTGCATCTACGAGGTCAATGCCAGCTAATTGACAACATGTCCCAAGTTGATAATTCATTTGTTCTAAAGCTGCCATATGAGCAATTTGCATTGTATCAATATAATACTTTACATAATTGTCTATATCATCCTTCATATAGGCAAAGAAATTCTTCATAAAAGGATTATCGAACCCTACGATATTATGTCCTGCAAGTGTACATAATTGTCTTGGATTCTTATATTTAGTAAACCATTGTTTACATGTCTTATAGATGTCTTTCAATGGAACAGAATTCTCATCCTGAATTTCTTTTGTTATACCGTGAGTTTCGAGTGCTTGTTGTGAATATACAAGGTCTTCTTTATATCCGTATGGAAAAATCAAATCTACCTCATCAATTATTTCAAGTTTGTTCATATCGACACAAACCATTGCAAGTTCAACTAATGGTGCATTATCAAATGCGATACACTTACTATTCCATAGATTACCAGTCTCGAAATCATATACAATCACGTAATTCGACGAAGTTTTCATAATTATTCAATATTAATAACATTAGGGTCTGAAGTTACAACATTGTACATTTTAATCGTACAATGTTTTCTTGGTACTAATTCTATTGATATATCACCAAGATAAGCAGGTAATTTTCTTCTTATAATATAGAAGGTTACATCATTACGATTGAATTTCTTTCCATTCTCTTTTTCGAAATTTTCATTCAACCATACAAGTATTCCTCCTGCATTTACATTTTCTAATAAAATCCTCTTTTCCATATCATCTCATTAATAACAATCTTTCGTAATCAATATCTCTATCTTCTTCATTCTTATATATGATATAGAGATTCTTTATAGGGTTATCCTTGAATGAAGCCGTCTCGTCTTCAAGTTTGTTTATAATTATTACAGGTTCACCATTTTCATCAAAATCTTTTTGAAATGTAATTATAAAAAATTTCAAGATACTTAGATTATTTCCGAGTACAATATTCCTCTTTTTGAAATTTTCATTGAAACCATCCCAATTCAACGCTTCATCATAGAGTTCTTGTATTTTTGTATTTGAAGAAGGATTCTTAAGATATTCACCAATCTTATTAGCTATTCTCTTTATACCTACATTCTCAAGAACTATCTTACATAATTCAATCACTTCTTTATCTGTACTCATCTTTCTCTTTCTTTAAAAGTTTTTCAATCAACTCTTCAGGAATTTGTCTTTGCAACTTATTCTTATCACCAAAATCATAGATATAATGACAATCTTTGCATGCTAATACAATATTTTCTTCATCACATCTCAATGCTGGATGTGCACCTCTCGAAAGAATATGACTGAAATAAATCGCTTTAGGTTCTGACCCAAGATATTTACCACAATGAAAACAATAATGAGGACGATTTGACCATATCTCTTCAAAAAGTGCATTTAAATCATTCTTTCTTGTCTCAAGTGTTTTTCTGTTTAATTTCTCTTGTTTTTTCTTGTTATAACAATCTTTACATAACCATTTATTTCTGTCATATATCAGATGGTTTTCATTACAAGAAACACACGGTCTAACTTCTTCTCTTATCTTTTTATAATATGTCATGGCACTTATTTACAAGTCTACACAAATTGTATTCTTGATGGTGTCCCCACTACACCTCTATCGGCTATTTGCCAGAGGCGTTCACCGACTACTTTTCTTAAAATTCCTATCGCTCCGTTTAGGTCAGCGTTTATCATTTTGCCCGATGCGCTACGGAATAGACCTCTCTTTATGCGCTTTCCCATATAGTTCTCGTGGTGGCACATGGCTTCGTCTGAATAGTGGTCTGTCTTGGAAGTATAGCTCTCTTCCGTGACTATAACCTTAATCCCAACTTCCTCGCACTTGTACTGTATCATGGAGATTAACTTCTCAAAGGGAATGCTCACAAAGTTCTGATTGTTTACCTTTCCCATATTACAGTCCTGCTTCCATTCCTTGTTGTTTCCTATCACAATATTTCCAATGTGGTTATCCTTGCAATAATTTACTATGAATCTTGAAGCTTTGTGCATATAGTCGTGTACTTTACAGTTCCTTTTTAGAGTTAACCGCCCGATACGTCTGCTCATTCCTCTGCTACCTATCAAACTCATTAGGAAAGCCCTACGCTTATTAAAGAATTGGTTCATGGACTTTAGCGGTCTGCCGTTAATGACAAAACAACGGTTGCGTTGTGGGTCAAATGATGTGGCGAGATTATTTAGTCCTAAGTCAATACTTAGATAAGCTGTATCGTCTAATTCGGTGGCTTCTTCTTTCTCTTTTTCATAAACTACTTCTATTATGTGGCAACTGCACTGTGGGATTATCCTCACTTGGCACAAGTTATCCACTTTGGTTCTTATTGGTTCTATCCCGGCACGTTTCGGGAAATGGATATATCCATCCTTCAACTTACACTGCTGGTTGGTAAATACCACAATGTTGCGTCCTCTCGTTTTATGCTTGTACTTGGGAAGCTTGGGACGGGCTTTCAGTTTGTCCTTCAACTTGCAGAGTTTGAAGAATACCTTCCAATTCTTGAAAAGTATCTTTATAATCTGCTGGCTTGTCTGTGAAAGTAAGGCTATGTAGTCCGTTTGTTTATCTTTAGCGAGCATGGTAGTAACTTCATATTCGGACAAAAGCTTCTTGTTCTGCGTAAACTCTTGTCTAATAAGATAGTTTACGTAGTTGTACAAGTTCTTGGATAAAAAGCAAAGTTCATCCAACCGCTTGTTGCCTATTGCTATATGTCGCTCTACTCGCTGCATCTACAAAGGTAAACATTTAAGTGTCAAGTCCTATATAATTGCCATTCTAATACCTTTTCACATGATTCTTTATATCTACATCCAGAACATCTTATCTTATGATATAATATTCCATTAAACTCTCCACAATGAATAAAACCTCTCGGTGTATTCCAATACTTTTTTCGTTGCTCATTCAGATATCTCTCTGAATAGAGATGAACTTTATTTTGTAGAGGGTTTTCAAGTCTTCTTACACGTTGGAATTTTGACACGAGGAACATCTTTTCTTCAGTTCTTTCATTCCATCGTTTTATAGCGTTTATACTTATACATTTCAATAACGTTACGGAATACCTATTTGAATATCTATTCATAGATAAAACAAGTTGAAACAATAAATACTTCCATATTTCATCTACAGAATCAATCTTTGAGTTTTCAAAAAACCGTTTTATCGCATTCACATTCCTTGAAGTCATCTTCACATGATAATATGGTGAATAAACTTTCTGCATCAAATATTCAAATATTTCAACAAATTCTTCTGTCATAAAAAGTTGGTATCTTATTGATGTAAAAGAAAGGACGAATTCTCGTCCTTTCTCGTGCCTAAAGATACAAAACATTTATTATCAATCCCACGAAATTTCAAGACTTAGTGTCTCTTCTTTATTATGTGTTACCGGCTTATAACGAGATTGAGTCGTCAAATCTCGTTCAGCAACGTTATTGTAATCTTCAATAGCTTTCTCTTTATCAACACTTCTCGATATCCATAAACCAATCATTTGTCCAGGTTCCATATTACCAATGGTAACCTTATCTTCTTCTGTAGCATCATACAATTGAGTATTGAATGGTGCACTATATATACTTGGTATTGATTCCATGTATTGAGAACCATCTTCATTCTGATTTAAAAGTGTTGCACCTATCTTACAAGAACAATATGTATTCTCAGGAACAACAAACCATAATTGAACATTCTGAGCAACTTTATTACTCTCATTTTTCAATACAATTGCGCGATACTCTGTCTTAGCATCTTTAACTGTTCTCAGACTCAATTCATCAAATAAATTACCGAATACATCATTAGGTATCTTTGTAGATGATACATAACCTCCCAATGAATTCATTGATTTAGATTGAGCTGCGAGATATTCTGAACTTACTGTGTAAAACAATTGCATAACTCTTAGGATTTAGATTTCGGAAAATTAGCAAGTGACCAAAACTCTGATTTGACTGTATTATCAACTGATACTGTTCCTCCATTGTTTCTTACTCGAGCAAGATAAAACTCATTCGAAGATTTTGTAGGTGGTTGCTCTAATGTCACTTCTTGAACAAGACTGAATGTATAATAATCATATGTATAGAGACCTTCAAGTTGTTTATCTGTAAACACTTTTCCTAACGGAATTGTACCAAGAATAATCACCTGAAGATTTGATTCTGCCACAAAATCTGATTCAGATGTCAAAACCAAGTTTTTATTATCAATCACGTTTACAATTTCATATACTCCATTATTCAATGGTTGAGAACCATCATCTTTCATAAATCTGATTGCTACCGGAGTCTTACCCGATTGACCTCTTACTTTACCAGAAAAATCAACTGTACCAGTTACAACTCCTTTTTGATTTATGCTCACAAGTCCATTTTCATAGTTTTTAGTAGAATAACCTACTTTTAACCAATAATAAACACTATCAGATGGTACAGTAAGATTATCGTAAATACTTGTTAGATTAATAACTTGACCTAACGCATTTACAGCCATGCCTGGAAGAATCTTGATTGTACCACCTTGAGTTCCTACTTCAACTTCAAAAACTTTATTATCAATAAAATCATCATTTGTGACAAAATCAGGGTCAAATTTCTTAGGATTGTTTGTCACTATACCGAATGTGTAACTTCCGGCAATTAGAATCTTTCCAAGCAGGGAATTCTGTAGGAAAGACTGCATGTTCATCACTTCTTCCTTTTCTAAAAAAGTGTTTCTATTAACATTTATCTGAGACATAATATCTATAAATTTATATTTACAAAATTAGAACCATTCTGGATAAGTACTAATATATTGGTCGTAACCATTCATCTTTGTACATCCTCTGAAACATCCGCTTTTGGATATACTGTCAACATCCGGGAAACCGAATTGATATGGTTGGAATATTCTCTTAAAATAATAAAACAGAGGCATATAAGCTGACGGCAATTTTACTCCGGCTACTACTATACAATCCCATCTCGGTTGAGACGTCATATTTGAACAACCGCTGAATGTGTTTGTACAACTGTCTATATGTTTCAGTACCCCCGATTCTATATAACTATTATCAGTTCCCGTAGGCCTAGCTTTATTCACAGTTACATCACCGAAAGCATATTCTGCCGATTGTAAGTTGCTGCACCCTTCAAACATGCTATTGATATTCACTGTCACCGAATGTTCGGGCGGTGTGATAGGACTGCCCTGCGAGCCTGCCGTCCTCAGATTCCTACAACCGCTGAAGCAATGTGCATAAGATTCGCAATAGGGAGAATCAGAGAATAAAGATGATGTTATCGTAGTCAAGCCGCTATTCTGGAACATACCGGATGCGTTCCTGATATCAGGAATTGTCACACCACTTACATTCAGCAAGCTTGTACAACCATAGAATGTTTCATTACATTGTGTACCTCCATTCGTCGTATAATTGAATGCACCTGAACTTACACTTGACAGATTGGTACATTTATAAAACGCCTGTCCCAAAAACAATTCACCTACGGTCCCGGAAAACATATTGTTCGGCAACGACGATACACCCGAAGCATTACAAAAACCGTATGCGTTTATTGTCTCTCCCGAAAGATATTTGAACGTTATTCTGCACGGTGATTGCAAATTAGAACAACTGGAAAACATGTATATACATGTTTTTATATTCGTCGCCCCAATATCATTACTTATACTTGACATCCCGCTGCATCCAGTAAACATGTAGTTAAGAGATGTTCCACTACTTGAAGTCCTTAATTGTCCATTTACTGAAGATATACTCTCACATCCGTAGAAACAATAGGAATAATCGTTTATCAAATTGCCTCCAAGCACACTTGATAAGTTCACTGAGCCCCTCAATCCACTATTTCTATATGTACTCACAAACGTACCACTTGTCACAAATTCAAATAATCCTGCCGGAACACTTTTTAAACTACTACATCCATAAAAGAATGAATCTGCTGAACCACTCATAAGACTTGTAGTCCAACTTACAACAGATTGAAGACTGCTACAATTTTTAAATGCTCCTTTATTCCATGATGTTCTTACATCTTCAATAAACCATTTTATTACTTTTGTCAAACAGTTCTGAAAACTTGAAAATCCATCTGCACTCCATGATAAATTAGCTGACATTCCATTAAAGTCAAACAATATTATTTTCGTTCCTTCTGAACTATAGGTGTGTGAACTTGTTCCTAATGTCTGGCTACCATCTCCCCATTTGACACGTAAATTGTTAAGTCCCATTGAAGATGTATTTAACACTGGCAACGTCAGACTTGTACCATTTGATACACTTACTTCCAGTACTGCACCATCTTCCATGATAATGTTTATGGTTTTACTGAATTCTTCTGGTCCTACAAAATAACTTCCGCTTTCTGTAAAGTAATTCTGACTTGTTGCTACCCACGCATAAGTATCGTTACAAGGTACCAACCATGATAATGTACCTGAAGAACTTGTTACACCAGAACTTACATTATCTTCTACTGTTACTCCTGAAATAGGTGTACCAGTCTTTGTTCGTACGTTATAAGTGACTTGACACTTATTCCTTACCATCACGACATTCACATAGACGTCGTCGTTACTTATACTTGCCGAACCATTCTGACTTTGATATCCAGCTTTTGATGCTTGCCAACTAAAACTCTGTGGAGGTACATATGGACCAAATACTGCTCGTCCTGCACCATCTGTATTTTTCGTATAACTACCAAGAGTAATACGTACATCTCTTATAGAAATTCCTTTCTCATCTACTACATCGAAAATGACCTTATAAGTGTTGACTCCAAGAACTATCGTTGCACTCGTATTATATTCCCCTACCGATATAAATGTACTATTTTCATTGTATTGAGGTAATTTGCTTGCTGTTGCCGTACCTGAATCACCTGCCTCTACATTGAAAGTTGTGTATCCTTGACTGTCTGAATATTGTGTCATTCCTCGAAACGATACTTGTGCTCCACTTACTGCTCTTTGCGAACTGTCAACAACCTTTATCGTAACATCAACTCTCTTTATCGTGAAATTGATAGGAACACGTACATCTGAATTGTATATAGAGAATGAATTTACTACATCGTAACAATAACGATATTTTGCCACATAATCGTATGTACCTGAAAACAATTGCGTAGATACCAAACCTAATTCGTTCGTCGTCAACTTTTCGCTTTGTCCTACAATCTTAATTGTCGCTCCAGAAGCCTGTGCACTTCCTATAGTAGCTGCAAACGTCACATTAAACGGTACTGCTGCTTTTTCTGCCATCTTTATAGTATATTCATTATTTCCAGCTACAATATTAACATTTCCTTTTGCATTATTGTAATCTGGTTGAGAAGCAGTCCATTCCCATACACCTAACTCAAGCATCCAATTCCCTGCAATACCATTAGCATTAGAATACTTTGTCTCACCATTGATTGTCACTACTGCATTCTGTATAGGGGCTTCTGTTGTAACGTCAACCACTGTCACTGTCAAAGTTCCAGTCTGTTTTACAAGGTCAACAGTAATTGCAATAGGTTTATCTATCACAACGGCAGTTCCATTTCTCGGTTCGTATCCTGATTTTGTTACACTCCACGGATAATTACCTGGGACCTTATTGAAGATAGCGTTACCATTCGCATCTGTATTGATTGTCTGTAGAGAATCTCCTGCACCTAATACGACAGGCTGATTCTTTACCGGAACATTATCTATTCTGACAGTAAATACAATGTTGTACGAAATAAGTCTTAATTCGACTTTCACTTTTGCATCAGTACCGTTAACTGTTACAACACCTTGTTGTAAATAATAACCATCTTTTCTTGCTGTCCAGTTATAACCACCTGAAATTCTAACAAATTGTGCTTGACCTGAAGAAGTTGTAGTGATAACTTCAGTACCAACTGTAATATCAACACCTTCAAGTGGAAGTTTAGTTTCTGAATCGACAACTTCAAAATCAACTAAATAACCTCTTTGAATAAAATCAATCTCTTTTGTTATATCTTTATCTACAATGGTTATCTGACCTTGTTGTGTATAGAATTCAGTTTTTTCTACTTGCCAATTATATGTACCAGCAATATCAATAAACGAAACAAGACCATTCGCATTTGTTTGAAGCGTTACTCCATTAAAAGTGACATTAGCTTTAGCAACTGGCAATGCATTACTTCTTACAACGAATGTTACTGTATACTTAGGTATAGGATTAAACTGAACATCGATTATTGCATTGCCATATATTGTAAATTCTTCCTCTTTTGTAATATAACCTTCTTTAACTACCTTATATCTATATGTTCCTGCAGCTAATACAAACCCAGTAGCAATACCTTGTGTATTTGTAGAACCAGTTTGATTTTCAATTTCATCTCCAGTTACTAATATAGAAGCTCCTGGAACAGGGTCAACTCCAGTACGAACTCTGAATGTCACATTATAATATGGAATTTCTTCCATTTCGAGTTCAATATTAGTAGAATCGACAATTTCTGCACTTCTTCTAATAGGATAATAATCTTCGAGCTCTGCCGAATATTGATAAATACCTGGGAAAACTTCAAATGTGACTATCCCACTCGCTCCTGTATACTTTGTAATACCAGCAAAAACAACCTTTACACCTGAAAGAAAATCTTTAGTCTCTTTATCTCTTACAAAGATTGTAACAACTCTCTCGTAAGCTGCACCAATCAATTGAATATATTCTATAGCATCCTTTTCTACTAATAGAGTGTTTTCTACATTTTCAAAGTTTTCTGCCTCTACACTATAATACCAATGACCTCTTGGAAGAATAATCGAAGTTTCACCGTTTACATTTGTTTTAAGCTCTTCGCCGTTTATTGTTATAATGGCATTAGGAATGTAATTGTTTCTATTAGAAAACACTTTAAAAAGTATTCTATAAGTTTCTTCTCCTTCATAAGGTCTGATTAATTCACTTCCAAAGATATTCTTATATCCTATCAAATAATTCTTAAGAAAGGTTTCTATTGAAAATTTCTCTTGATAAGCATTGTTCTTATAATACGCTGCAATAATATCTCTTTCTCCTAAATATCCTTGGGAAAACGGAAGATATAATGGTTTTACTTTAAAATCATATACATACACATAAGGAGAACTTACACCTACTTCTCTCTCTTGAATAAAAATAGGTGCTATATATTTCATATTAGGTAAAATTGACAACGCTCTACCTGTTGAAAAGTTCAATTTCGGTGCTTCTATAAATTTTTCATTATTCGAAAGAAGAAGTCCTTTTATATGATAATATATATTATCATTCTGAAACTCTATATAATCAGCAGTATGAAACCACATTGAATTTCCAGTAATAGCTCCATTTTCAATCACTCCCATCGGTAATGCATCTCCATCTGTCGTTTCATATCCTGCAACACCAAACTTTAAATTTTGATTTTCTAATGAAGAAACTTTTACTTGTAATGAGATTTCATAACTTAAATTAGGGTCTATAATGATAAGTTTATCTAAATCTACTCTACCATCAATACCTACAGCTTGATTACCAAAAAAAGTCATAGCATTAAAAATCTCATCACTTCCATTTTCATCTTGTGTTAAATTGATACTTTCAGGTATCAATAAAGGATAATTATTCAAATCTTCTACACTTGAAGTAAATTCATATCCTTTAGAAACATTCATTACAGTATCAGTTCTATTCCATGTAGGTGAACTATATCCCATCGACCATCCAGTAGCTTCTGGTTTAAGTAAAGCAAAAATAAATTCATCTAATGAATTGTATCGAATTAATCGTAAAAGTTCACCAAGAATCTCACCTTCTTTGTTTATAATATCCAAACGACCTCTTTTTGAATATTCTTCCAGATAGTTATAAAATAGATATTCCATTTGTTCTTGGTCATCTACCATATTTGTTACGAGACCTCTATTTTGAATAAACATCTCAAACAATATCTGATTTGTATCTATTTCTTTATATTTACGTGCATATAAAACTATCAATGCGAATAGATGAGTTATAGTTCCCCAAAAAGCTTGAAAATCAGGATTATTCTTCTTATTGAGAAATGTAGGGAGAATTCGACTTCCTTCTAATTTCGCCAATACATTTTCAGCCCAACCCACGACAGCTTTATCGTTTTCTTCAAAAAAACGACTAAACATTAAACTATTATATATAGATGAAGCTTGTGGTAAAAACAATCCACCACATGGATTCTTTTCTTCTTTACTTTTCATATTGATTAATATCGATATTTCTTTTCGTAAAGATACAACTTTTCCTTTTTAAAACAAATACTATGAATTTTATTCAATCTCTCTCGTCAAAGACCAGTCCATAACAATAGAGGCTCTAAAGGTAGGGGTGTGGGTTGAAAAAGATTATATGGGTCAATATACGAATACATTATATGATAATGAATATGCTTATACTGGTGTAACAAACAATGAATCGGATGAAAGTAAATTGCTATATCCAAGTAATTCATTTGGTTGGACATTTAAATCAAGTATATTATCTTCTACTGGAGAATGGACACAATTAGCTTTGACTTTTAGACAAGTAAATTATTATAGTGGGCATAGATTAAATCCATTATATGTAGATAAAAAACCTGGATATTGGGATTATGCTTCTGAACAGTTATTTGATAATCCTATGACTATTGTTTGTAATATGTCATATACTTATGAAAATAGATTGCAATATTATACCCTTTCATCTATTATGCCTTCACATGGTGGAATAACGACAAGTCATTTTATTTTTAATGATATAAGTCAATCCGGAAATATTAATTTTAAAAGAAAAAATTCTATTAACTATGAGATAGCTTTTTTCAAAAAAGCTACAACAAGAATATATAACAGTTACTCTTTGAAAAAATTTACTTGTAATGTAGCAACAGTTGTCGCTTCAAATGGTGTAATGGTATCTTTATATATAAGTGCTGCAAAAAACTTTTTTTTTAATACTATATTAATGAGTACAAATACCGATTCTGCCATACAAGGTGAAATTGATTTTTCTTCCGTAAAAGATTATCCTTTTTCTCAACTACATAATTTATTGTGTTGGAATAAAATTACAAGTGAAGCTGTAGACGTAACACATACTGATTATTTATTTTTAGTAAAAATGATGCCGGAATCATATAACCAATATTATAATAATTTTGATTATTTATTTTTTAAAGCTAAAAATATATTAAATAATTATCCAAATGCAGGGTTTGCTTCAAACTGGGAATGTTATTATAACATCCCATCTGCCGTTAAATCTGTAATTGGAGGAGATTGCTGGGTTTCACCGGATTTAAAATGGTTGTTCTATATCAAAAACAATTCGACTGCAATAGGTGGTTATACTAAAGGGTTACATGCTATAAAAGGTTCATCAGCTCTTTTTAATATGACGGGATGGTCCGGAACCTCTTATACAATGGATAAAGAGGGTAGTGCAATTGCAGAAGATTGTAAGAATATTTATATATTGGATATCAAATTTAATTCTAAATCTAACAGAATGATGATTTTCGGTAATTCCACTCGTGGTCATTTTGGAGATTTTGATTTAGGTTTAAAATATATAGAAGGAACACAACCCGATACAATATATTTCTTTGCATTGAGTACAGAATGGGTTAATGTAACAAAAACAGTGTCAGTTAATACCGATTTCCCGTCAACTTATTTAAATGCTGGAAAACAAGGTAATGTTTATTTTCCTAATATTAATTTTGTTAATAATTCTATTAGTTATATGTACCCGGCAGGAAACGAGCCTATAACTGGATATAGATATAATTTAATATGGGATAATTGATTAAAACGATATGGATAATTAAAGGTAACTATATACCATTTACATCAAGAATGTTTAGGTATATAGTTACCAATTTTATCTATCATCCCCCCAAGTTAAATTATAACTGTAGGAAGTATAAGGAGGTTGTCCTCCTGGATAAACGAAATTAATTATTTCATTATTTATGAAATTAAAGGAAGGTTTGTAAGTATTACCGGAACTTGAAGCAGAAGCTGCATAATTGTTCCATAATGAACTCAATCCTACGTTAGTATGTGACAGTTGTTTCCATTGCTTTTTTGATTTATCTAATATAAAGCACATTATAATATCGGGTTGAATTCCTTCGATATAAGTTGTATCTGTTAAAGTACCATCACCGAAATACCCTTTAGAAGAATTCCCAAGAACCATCATTTTATCAGAATTAGAATTGAATTTGACTTTCAATATGTAATATTCTTTTGTGGCTTGATATACAGAATCTGTATTTGTAGATATTACATACGATTTGTTCGTGAATCCAGTTTCTGTAAATAATACAGAAGTGTCCGCAGTACGTATATAATACAATCCTTTTGTATAAACTGAAGCAGAAGAAGTAGAAATAAAGAACCACCATTTTGAATCGGGTGAAATCCAGCAATCTCCTCCAACAACTTCCGTAATTTCAGATGGAATATTATAATAGCAAGCCCAGTTAGATATATCCATTATTTCTATACCCGTTGTATTTCCCATAGTTACAACATAAATCAAATAATCGAATTTATTTGTCACTTGTTCATTAAATAATCTTCCCAACAATATTGCTTTTTTATTAATTTCTCCTATTTTAATAAAACCAATATGATTCCAACTTATTGAATCTGGGTATGGATAATTAGTAAGCTCTCTATAATCAATTCGCTCATTTGATGATGTAGTATCTCCCGTTTTAACTTGAACTCTTCCTACTATGAAATAATAATTATTATAACCATATACACTGTAGTAATACCAGTTATTTTGGGCAGTAGAAATAACTGTTATTGTAGCAATTGCTTTTAATATAGAATAATTATTGAGCAACTTTAATAAATTATTTGACGAAAGTCCTAAAACATAAGCATTATTACTTCTTTTATAAGTGATTACTGCGTTAGGTGCAGTCGTAAACATATCCACTATACCTATATAAAGAGAATACTGGAATATACATGCATAATTAATTATATATAATTTACCGTTATCATCATTATATATAGATGCTTCACCATTTAAAATAGGGGAAGACGGTGATAAAACATTTATATACACCTTATTCTTCCAAAGAATATAAGTGTCTTGGGTAAGTTTTATTAAAGAAGTTTCTCGAAGACTTGATGACTGTGTATTTGCACAAGAAAATCCAAAATAAACACCAGATGGTGATTTAAATGCTATTGCAAATGAATTACTGATAGCCAAAACATCATGTGATATATTTCGCATAAGCAAGGTAGTATAATATCCAGATGGTAGAGATTGACTAAAATATGGATTCATTTTTGCTGATTCTACATCACTCACCCACACCCCTACCTTTAGAGCCTCTATTGTTATGGACTGGTCTTTGACGAGAGAGATTGAGGTGGTGGAACGGTTCGGATAATTCCATGTTCCTGTTCCGCTCGCTCCCCATGTTGTCGTACCTCCTGCTTCCCACCAATAGTTACCCGGCTTTATCTTCAATACCACCTGTCCGCTCGAATTTGTAGTGCCGCTGTATGCTGTGCTGGTGTTGTTGCTTGACAGCTTCACTATTACACCACTTCCTACGCTTGTTCCTGTGTTCGCGTCATTTACCGTTATCGTTATCGTCACCTCACTTGGTGTCAGATTGATTATCAAACCTCCTGTGTTATTGCTTGTCGTATTTGACGTGACGTATCTTGTAGCGGTTACTACATATCTATTTGTCAGTCCAGATACGTATACAGTTGCTTGTCCTGCTCTGTTTGTCGTTACTACCTGCGTTGCTTGTCTTGCCCCTAATTCACCGGAAGTTTGATAACTACCGTTTATACCGTACATGTTTATTGTAGCACCACTTACAGCCGCATTCGTATAAACATTCCTTACAGTTACAGTCATACTCTTTATCGCTGTAGAATAGAATGCTGTAGCGTCATTGTTATGTCCTATATTACTGAAATTGTAATTAGGAGTGATGGAATACGGTGTTTCGGTTGTTGTTGTACCAGTCACAAAATAATTCGCCAATTTTGCCGTTATCGTTGTTGTAATACCTGCTATCCATGTATATGTAGCCAAGTAATATACTGCATTATTGGCTGTTAATGATACAGTCGTTGCTACTCCTGCTGTAGTAAATACTGGTTTTACAAGATTTGGTGTTCCCCACCATCCTAATACTGGTGTTGAAAGAGGTATCTTCACTCTAAATTCTACACCAACACTCTTCGTCAATCTCGTTGCATTTCTTGTATTCGCTGATAGAGGCATTGTTATCGTTCCCGTACTTGATACCCAATAGCTCGTACCACCACCCCATGTTATGTTATAGTTCCCAGCTATCATTGGGCCGAACGTCACCTGTCCGCTACTGTTTGTCGTTCCTGTAAAATTGATTGACGATAATTGCGAATTCGTCATTGTGACCGGACATCCGTTCGCATTTCCTTTTACTGCTCCTTGATAGTAGTCCTTTATGGTGAATGTTATAGAAGAACTTGTCTCGCTCATTTTCAGATTAAGCGGACTTGCTTGTGTAGATGATAACGTACCGGATAACGCATTGTAATTTGTTTTCGAGAATGAGTAGCTTCTACTTATACCACTTCTGTAAATGGTGAAGTTACCGCTACTGTCCGTTGTTCCGGTCTGATAGAAACATTTCGCAGCCACACCACTTATATTTGTCCCATAATTAGAACTCTTTATGTTAAATGTAAGACGTGCCGTCACATTCAATGTCATAGTCCAGGATTGATTTTCAGATACCCACGTCCATTCCTGGCTTGCATTACTGTAATAACTTGCGTTGTTTTTCGGTGTGTAGGTGTAATTTATACCTGCATATACCGTATTTGTTTTCTTTCCGCTCGCGTCCAAGGTTATCTCTCCTGCCGGGGCATTAGAACCAGTAGGTACGCTTCTAACCATCACCGCACCCCTTAAAGCATAGGTAGTGGTGATGTTTGGAATTTTCTCTACAACCGTCAGTGTCACCGTCCTTGTCGTTCTGTTCATCGTCACTGTATAGGGTGATGTCTGTGTGGCGGTAACTGTTCCTACATAATTGTTAAAATACTGTGCCGTGGCTGTCATTTGTCTGTCTAATCCACTTCTGTAGAAGCTTCCTCCGGATGGAAGTGTTTGCCCGAAGTAGGTAATCGTTCCAGAAAGCGCATTGCTTGTATTGTAAATATTTGCTACTGTATTAATCACTATCTTTTGGTTGCAAATCAGATATATTCCCTGGAACTGTCCTGCTGCTGTATAAGTCAATGCAGTATTTGGATTACTGTAATAATTAGCTCTTGTTGTCGGTGTAAATGTTACTGGCGTACCTAAATAGCATACGAAAGACACGTTACCGTTTGTATCAAGCGTCAAAGGACTTGTAGAAGCTGCCGGACTGAAATTCATCTTCATAGACGCATAAGTTGCCATCGTGAAATTGAACGTATCTGTCCCAGAAGCCGCCTTTCTTGTCACTGTTACAGCATTTGTATTGCTATTATTGTACTTTATTACTCCATTCATTCCTTCGTTGAAAAGAAAATCCTTATAACCACTTACTATCTTATCAAAAGTACATTTACTTAGAATTTCAGCATTTAATTTATTTTGTACATTACTTCCGGTAATATCGAATACGGTTGCCATTTCAAGGTACCACGTCACTGGTCTACTTCCACCATTTATATAAAAATAATTGGTTGTTGAAAACCTTCCAGTAGCACCACATCTTACATAATAGGCATAAGTAATCCAGTTTCCGGTTCCCTGGTTTGAAGAAATCCATTTCCTTACGGGATTATCACCTGTCGCATTACTTGCAAAAACCAATTGTCTCCCTGCTGGGATTTTTGCTCTAAAATACGCTACAAATTCCTTGTTTGCACTTGTTGGTGTGTATATACTAAAACCTCCCAATCTAGGCGATACAGCAGAACTTGCATCCGTAGTGATTTCGAGCATGTATTTAGGAGTAACCGGAATAGATTCATTCACTCCAAGACTTACTGTAGCGGTTGAACGCGTCATTACCGCATTGAACGGAGACGCGGTATCTGACGTTATACTGTCTCTGTAATTACCGTGATAAGTGGCTGTGATATCTACGTTTCTCGTTACAGAACTCCTATACAATGATACATTTCCGCTACTGTCTGTTATCCCTGTCTGATGAAAATATGATACGGTAGCACCACTTAGATTCGTTCCACTCGGCACGTTTGATTTGACGTTTATAGTTATCTTTGCCGTTACCGTCAAATCCATAATCCATGACTGATTGGCGGCTGTATAGGTGTGTTTCTGTGTCGGGTTGCTGTAGAAGTTTGGATGTCCCACTACCGTAAACGACATTTCCGTACCTATATATCCATTGAATGTCACTGCACCGTTCGCATCTGTAGTAAGTGTTCCGGTTGCACTTCCTGCCGTGTATTTTATCTGTAAGTTCTGATAATAAGTTATCTGTGCTGGCGTTACTTCTCTTACTACTAATGTAACCGGATTAGCGGCACGTGTCATTACCACGTTTAACGGATTCGGGGAATTATAAGTTATCTGCCCTGTATAAGATTCAAGATTTGACGCACTTACTGATATATTTCTTGTAGTACCGCTCCAATAAAATACCGCGTTGCCGCTTGTATCGGTCGTTTTTGTCTGCCCAAAATATGTTACCGTTGCATCTGACACATTCGTACCTGGAACATCATCCTTTACATTCACGGTTATCTGTTTCGCACAAGTAAGATTCATATCCCATGCTTCACCATTCTCCGTATAGGTATGTGTCTGTTCATAATTCGTATAAAAAGGTCTTCTATCTTCGGCTGTTATAATAAATGTAATAGGAATACCTAAATATGCCTCGAAAGTTGTACTATTGGTATATATTTCCCCATTCCCTGCTGCTGACGTATAAGTCAACGTATAATTAACACTTAATTTGCTTCCACCTGGTATTACTTCATACCGATTTATTGTCACTGTATGCTTATTTCTCAACATTGTAACATTGAGCGGTGAAGCCGTGGTAGGTGCAATCGTTCCATTTACTGTACTATAATCCTCTTTATCCAAAGAATAGTCCTTTGTCAGTGCTGACCGGAACAATGAAGCGTTACCGCTTGCATCCGTTGTCATTACCTGTTCATTGTAAGCTACCGTTACTCCCTGGATATTGTTTTTCACATATACATCCTTTACATTGACCGTTATCTTTGAGGTCACATTCAAGTCGAACGGCCATATCACACCGTCTTCGGTCCATGTATAGGATTGTGTCGGATTGCTGTAAAAATTAGGATACGAATCAGTTGTGAACGTGTATTCCAATCCCTTTATCAATAACTGATTGGTATAACCGTTCTCATCCAAAGTAAGCTTTATCGTTCCTGCTTTGGAAGTCATTGTAATAGTCTGATTTGACAAATATGCTCTTCCGGCTGTTCCATACACCTCCGAAACTTGAATACCTGCGTTAATCAATTCATATTGTACTTCTACATCCAACACTGTACCACTTTCACTTTGGGGATGTGAGAACGTATCGGATGAAACCTCGCCTGCAAGCACTTCATAAGTGTATTCTCCTACCGGAACATTCGGCATGACTATCGTTCCTTCTGCGTTCGTCTCGCCCTCAAATACAATGTCCGGCAATGCGTTGTTTGTCACACGTACCAAAATTCCGTCCGGTGGCAAAACTCCTTGTGTTGATACATGGAAAGTGACTGGATATTCCTTTGCCTCCAATTCAATATCCATTCTTGTTTCTGTTCCGGTAGGCTTGAAATTCCCGGTCTTGGTATTGTAATGCTGCTTGCTTACACTGTAAGACATATTTACCGGAGAAATGTACATTTGCACTATTCCATCTGTATTCGTCGTTCCTGTCTGGTTCACAGACATTCCGTTGAACGTCACTGATGCGCCACTTAACTCACCATACAGATTGGATGTGATATATACCGGAATTCTCTTTGAACATGTATATACAAGGTCTTTTGTGTTTGCATCTTTATAATTGACTATAGCTATTGCACCGTTTCCGGAATAGAATCCTATTGGTTGCACCTGGAAACGTTCTGCAATTCCTGCATACACTGTTTTTGTAAATTGTCCGCTTGCATTCGTCGTTACATTCGCACCCGAAGATGTACCGTTGTCATTGTAATAGCATGCAAGCACGAGACCTGTTTTTACCGGATTGGATACTGTAGTCGAAATAGAGGGTATTATTTCTTTTACCGTGAATGTGACTGATTTCGTTCTTCTTGTTAATACTGCTGAATGCGTCTTGTCCGTAGGCAGATAGATGTTTTCTGTCTTGCTGTTGAAATTACTGTTTCCTCCTCCATAGGTTATCGTATAATTTCCAGGCGGTATATTGAAATTTCCATTTCCTTGCGATATCAATTGTCCGCTTTCATTCGTTGTTCCAGAAAAACTATATGCTTGTGAAGATGTTCCACCCCATGCACTCGTAACCGTTACCGGACAACTTTCTGCCGCCTTAGAATAAGGATTGTTTGCTGTCAATGTTAGACTGAACGTCATTGCAGCATAGCCCATGATTATATCCAGGTAATCAGCCGACAACGGGGGTGTGAATGTTCCAGTCTTTTTCGTATGGTCTGTTACTGTACACTCATAGCTCATTGCAATAGGTGAGATGTACACGCTTGCCGAACCATCACTTCCGGATGTTATGGTTTGAGGCAGTGACATTCCGGACACCTTTATAGTCGCATTTTCAAGCGGTCTTAGGGTATTCTGCTGTTTTACTCTCAATTCAAGCCTTTTTGAAGCCGTTATTTCCATCAGTGTAGGTACACTCGCACCGAAGCCCCAGTTCTTGATTAGCAGACCTTCATTCTCATAGAAACCTTTCTCTTTTATTGTCAACTGATAATCAATACCCGGCATTACTTCCGGAAATATCTTTCCTGCCGCATTCGTCGTGTATTCTCGTACATTGTCGTTGTACATGTTCTTTACCGAAATAACAATTCCGGCCTTAACCGGATTGAAGTTCAAAGCAGCTTTCTGTTCAGCAGTTATCTTTACAGTCACCTGGCTTACCGGGGTCGTTATCGTCACGTCCACATAGAAAGTTCTTGGCTCTGCATCACGTGTCACATTCGGCTGCACTGTCAACATCGTGCCTTCCAAAGAAGCTATTTCATCATTCGATACATTGAATTTCAATTCAGCACCTCCACTTGCAAAATCGTATGGCTCGTCCTCACCACCGATTTCTGCACGTCTGAAAGTCTTTACATGTTCCATTAAATCGAACGTCACCCCTTTGTTAGGAACAACGAAATTTTCCGGTGTATGAACTATGTAATAATAACTGTCATTGGATAACGTCTCGGCTGTATTTTCACCACTGAACCTTATCGTGGTAGCGTCACCGGACACACCAGGAATATTCTCTATTACGTCAACTTCCGGTTCGATTTCCCTTCTTGTCATAGTAAAGGGAAGGTCTATATCCTTCAATTTTTCAAGCGTTATCGACTGGTTTTCTACCGCATCATAATATCTGTGTGTCGCATTCCAAGTGTATTCCCCTGCTTCCGCTCCAAGCTGTAACACACCTATATCATTCGTATAGCCAAAATCCACCTTAATTCCAGTCCCCTTGTTTATCAATTCGATATATACACCGGAAATAGGAGCTTTCGTTATCGCGTCCGTTGCGGTGTATGTTATTACCGTGTCTCTCAATTCGAGATAAATAGTTTCTACGACGTCTTGGTCTTTAATTACAATTTGTCCAGTATATCTTTTATAATTTCTTTGAGTAACTACATAATCATAAGTTCCATTACCAAGAGTTACAGTTGCTACACCATTTATATTTGTAATTTTTGTTTCTTCATTGATATTCAACTCAGCTCCTTGAATATAATTACCGTTCTCAATATCACGAACAATCAGCTTTAAAGTATAGAATGCCTTGTTTAATTTAATAATCTTAGATATAGGTGCATCATCCACAACAATAAAGTCTGAATACGACATATAACCGCTTCTAAACACTGTATAAGTAAATGTGCCGTTCGGTAAGCTTACAATAACTACACCATGTTCGTCTGTTAGATATGTAGATTCGTTAATTGAAACTGTTGCATTAGGAATCACCATATCATTTTCTGAATCAAGAACAGTAAATTTAACCTCATAGGGAATAGCATCAAGCTCAACAAGAATACAATTCGGTTTTTCTCCTACTATATCAATTGTTTCGTTGTACTCTTGATATCCTTCTTTCATTACACGCATCTCATATTGACCTACCTGAAGTCCCATTTGAGCTTGTCCTTCATTGTCAGTTCTTTGAGTTGTATTTGTAACTGTAATATCTGCTTGAGGTACATAAATACTCCTTCTTCTATCGATAACAGCAAAATTAACTGTTAGAGATTCAAGAAACATTCTTTCAAAAATCTCTACTGGTTTATTTTCGATAGTCAAAACACTCTCAATTGTCTTGAATCCAGCTTTTGATACTGTATAACTATATGTTCCAGGTTCTAAATCTACAGAAGCTATACCTGTATCATCAGTTTCAAGAGTATTGATTCCAATCTTAATTTCTGCACCTTCCATAGGGGCTTCACCTTCGTATATCGTGAAAGTTACTTTATAAGGAGTTGCTTCAAAATTGTTAATTGTTATAAAAATTGGACCATTTAACACTACAAATTCACCAGTCTGTTGAATCCAATTTGCTTTATTCAATGTATATGTATATTCACCATTTTCAAGTAATACATTAGCAGTACCAGATTCATCTGTTGTAATAACTTTGTTTCCAATAGTAATAAACGCACCAGGAACTGCAACATTCTTCAATGTAGTTACAGTAAATGAAACAAGATATTTCTGAGAAAGAATTGCAGATTGTGAACCTTTATAAATATCACTCTCTCCTGCTGGATAAAAAATATTAGAAAGACTACTACCAGAATCATACAAAATGTTTCCTTCCAAGTCTCGCATTCTGAATCCTTTGATACGAGGCAACATATTTAAAGGGACTTCTTCGTCAAAGTAAGGAAAGAAATATTCATCCGGCACATATTTCACGCCTTCTGCAGTTTTAACAACTTGAAGTAAATCATCCCATTGCACAACTTTTCCTGCTTCCCAAAAACGGAAATCAAGATACTTCGTCATAGCAATTTGAATATTCTTTCTTGCATCAGCAATATTTGTATTAGGGGATAATTCAACACGGAAATCAATACCTTGTTCTCCTCCAACATACATCCATTTTGCATTTTCAAGAACAATACCTACTGACTCACCTGATAAATTTAATTCAGTTAAACCAAAATAAGGAGTAGCTTTTTCAAGTAATTCTTCAAGCTCATCATCTGTAAAGAAAGAACCATTCTGAGTTACAAGATAAATATGAGTCTTTCCATCTTCACCTAATCCTACATTCATAACCTTCAGAATTCTATCATCAAGGTCTTGGAAAATCTGTGTCCAAGATTCCACTGTTTCTTCTGAAAGTCTGTTATTGTAATTTATAATTCTGTTTCTAAAAGTCTCGTCATCTTCATAATCACGTCCACCAATAGCTGCATATTCATTAGTACATTCTATATGTGTCAATGGTCTTGGAGAAACTTGTGTAATACTATTAGCTTCTACATTCGTAGCAGACCCAGTAATTACACTTCTTACACTTACATATCCATAACCAGAATTATCAACTGTAAATGGTTTATCTACAATAAATCTAATACCATTTTTAGAAACGAAAGTTGTACCTACTTCATATAATGTTCCAGGTTCAGCATATACTCTTATATAAGTAGATGAACCAAGAGCTTGTTTTCGAGGACTTACACCAAACAATGCTGCTGATTTATCCAAATATGTACCAGTTGCAGATGTAGGAAATATCTGTGCTTCTACAATAGCAATATCTTTAATTGCCTTTTGAGCAACTTTAGCAGTACCAAATGCAACTGCATTTAATACTGAACCGTCTGCTATGTTAGAAACTTTATCGGTTTTGTTCAAAAACATTTCAATCCACAAATTCTTCAGATTTGCGATTGTGTTACTTACTTTTGTTATCATAACATATTATATTGGAACATTAATTAAAAAATCTTCTTTTGTCACTGTAGTAGCTCTAACTTTCATGAAGATACTATCTTCAACTTTCTTCAAATCAATCAACTCAGCACTTGCCCAACGATTATCTCTTTGGAACATATTCATCAACGATTTAAATATAATCGGATATTGAATCGCATTTGTAGTCTGACCGATAAAGTCAGATGGAAGGCCGTAATCAGTAAATTCAGGAATACAACCTTTAACTGCTTCGAGAATAATTTGAAGAGCCTGTTCCATAGATTTCTGAAACTTGATAATCTTCAAATCTTCATTCTCAAACACAAATTCAGTAGACAAATCTTTGCCAAGAATATTTTCATCGACTAATGTATCAACCACATTATCAACATAATTAATACCTACATTCTTTAAATTCACAGAAAAAGTATTACTACCTTGACCAGTAATATAATCTTCTTCAATTATATATTGAGGTACAACTATATCCACCCAATCATCTTCAGGATTTTCCAATTCAAGTTGTTCAGATACAGTTTCAAATGTCTCACCAGTTCTTAATTGCTTTTCTAATTGTAATGTATTCGTTCTTCCTACAGAAGCACTTCTCAACCATCTATCAGAATTCTTTATAGTTGTCAATTTTGTAACAATTTCAGAAAAACTTTCAAGAAGCTCCCACATAGAAATATCGTCCAACTTATTCTCATGCAATTGAAACAATGGTTCAATAATGTTAATTTGTGCAATTAATTTATCCAATTCATAAAAAGAATCTGCATTAATCTCCCCACCCTGATAATAATCCACAATATAAGGATAATATTCAGAGCAAAAATCAACATAGGATTGAAAGAAATCTTTTATGTTGTATCCTGTAACTGAAAGAAATTTTTCGTACATATCCATAGCTACAAAATATTAGCAATTGACGCAGCAAGGTCATTGACTCCTTTTTGGATTGCACCTGCTGCACAAATTTTCGTCAAAGCTGTTTTTGCTTTCTTAGCTCCTGCTACAGATTCTAAAGGGGCAATTGCAGTCATTGATAAATTATAATCCCATATCATATTCCTTTGAAGATTCTGAGAAAAAGATAATCCTGCTGGTGGCACTACAACTAAATAACTTTCACCTAAAGCCATGTTATAAAAATACAATCTCAATGGTAAACCTAATTGGTCTACTCCATTGCTTTTTGAAATTATAGCTTGCAATATCTTTATACATCCATATCCAGTTTTGATACCAGCATCAAAAGATGCAGATTTCAAACTGTTAGTACCTTTACCAGAAATATCTGTCAACGACCATTTACCTGCCGACATACTATAAGCTGCACCTGTCAGACTACTTGCAGCTCCTCCTAATGATAATAAGATTTTAAAAGTTCTACCGAAATCTCCTCTAATGTTTATTTGTTGAGGAGTAAAAGTCGGTGAACTCAATACAGTTATTCCACCTGCAGTATTCCTTATCGTTTCTCTCTTAGGTTCAGTTTTGGTTATACTGTTAGGATTAATAGGAAAAGTGAAAAAGTCAATTGTGTTATTCTGAGAATCGGCTAATTCAAGTGTACAGAGATATACCTCAAAATCATTTGGAAATTGAGATGCTAACACTGCTCGTCCTGCAGTTTCGATAATCCCTGATGCTTTTTGAATTGCTGATTGTGCTAAATTTGCCATACAATATTTTCTTTATCGCCTAAAGATACGAATTATTTCGTTAATCTGAAAAAGTCACTGTGCTTTTTATATTATCGAATTGCAATGGACTTACAGCCGCTACAGCACCAACACCTGCACCAAATCCAGCTTTACCGCCGTCCATCGCTGCCGAACTTGCAAGTGCTGTATTCCAAGCATTCTTTAATGTCATTATCTGGTTTTCTACATTATTCAACATTTGAATAAGTGTATTTGCTAAGGTCAACGGTTCTTTAGCTCCATTTATTTCTATTTTCTGTCCAGTAATGAGTTTGATTAGGTTTTTAGTTAATTGGATTTGTTCTTCATCATTATTGAAACCAATTATCAAATTATTATCATCTATGGTTATATGCTCCTGCTTATCGTGTAGATTGATATCTATCTGATTATCATCTATCAATAGATGAGTCTCTTTTTGATTTGTCCTTCTATACAAATCAAATTTTTCCATATCAAAGACTATCTTTCTAACTTCTTCACCTGGACTTTCAACTTCTTTCTTGACATTGACTATTTCAGCTTCAATCGATTTATATCCTGTAACTTTAACTTTCTCAGATGCTTTAAGTTCGATTTCTCCTGAAGATTGTAATCGAATTTTATGTTCTACATTCCCACCCATAGTGATGTTCAAATTAATCGGCTTAGATTTACCAACTAAATTCAAATTCCACTCTCTATTAATTGGGTCCATACAAAACAACATATCTGTATCTTCAGATGTCTTTCTGAATCTTTGAATTTCTTCTGACCAAGCAAAAATTTCATCATTACCTTGTAGAGTTCCAATTATTATTGGTTGGTTTCTGAATGCACCTGATGCTATTACAACTTGAGTTCCTTTTTCACCTGGCTCTTCAGGAAATTGAATGTTTTGTATAGCTTCATTTGTAATATAAACATCAGTCTTAAAAAGACCTCCTTCTACAAGAACGCAAACTTTGTTCGTTCTATAACAGGTTTCTATATAAGAGTCTCTATCTATTTGAGTAGGAATTATTATATAACCAGTTGTCACTGGTCCCAAATCATTATATTGAAATTTAGGTTTATTTCCAGCCATTATTTTAATCCTCCATACATTTTTCTATTCAAAAAATATTCAAATTGAGATTTATTTACAAGTGGACTTGTTGCTGTCGTCAAATTCCCTTGTTGAGCACTTTTTGCAGCTTGCTTGAGTTCTTTCAAATCTACAAGTTTAAAATATGATGGTTTAAAAGAACCTCCAGTAGGTGAGATGGCTTCATCAACAGACGCATTACTTGCTCCGACTTGAGAATTATCTTGTCTTTTGCTTGTACCTAACGTTGAACTCCCTTTAAGAATTGGAACATACATTCCTCTCTCAACTTGAATCGTTGTCCTTCTATCTATTCCTCCTTCAGTAAATGACACTTCATTTGAAACATTTAATACATAAAAGAATTCATTTGTACTTTCATTCAATATGAACGAACCAACTTTTATTCTTCTATCTCCATTTATCACAATTGTTCCAGTCCTTGTAAACGGAAGATAAGCATTACTTTCAACTATATAAATAAGGTCATTTAACAACGCTGCTTGCATCGTGACAAATTGTTCTGGTCCTTCATATCCATTTATCACACGCATCTGAGCGTACATATCATTTATTTCCAATTTTCGATTGCCCCATAATTCTGCATATTCATTCAAATAAACAATAGGTACAAAAGCAAGATTCACTTGTTGCTTATCTCCAAGAATATTGTTGTTTTGAACATGAATTTGAAACCACGAATATATTCTTGAATCGTAACTTAGATTATATGACAAAACATTATCTGGAGTTATTGTAATATAACTACCTTTCTCAAATGCATCCATTATAGCGTGTTCTGTAAATGGTGGTTGTCTAACAATTAAGTCAATTGTATTTATATACGTATCAAAAAAGAATTCTACAAATGGATATTGACAACATCTACTCATATAATCCATCAACGTTCCGTTAGGATTTCCAATGCTTGAATCAACAACAATTCTTTGTTGAACCTCAGGGCTCATATAAGTCTTAACAATTTGCCATATTCCATTCACTTTCGCAGTTTCAAGTCCCTCAACTTGATAACTTTGAATTCTTTTATCTTTCCATGATTTAAATAACTCATTCTTACAAACCCCAATATTAGACATTATATTGATTACAAACCAGATTATCTCATTGATTCTCTTGTATTTATAACTCCATATATAATTATAACTACCGGTAAGAACATTTCTTTTATACCAAGAATCTTGTGGACGACCTAAATAGACCCAATGCTGTTTTGTATTTTCAACATCTATCAATGGAATGAAATAACTACCATCTTCTTCAAATAACTTAGAGATATCTCTACCGCTCACAGTTGTTGTTTTTACGTTGTCTTCTGATGAGTATTGAGTACTTGACTCATCAATAAAGCCAATCATATCCCATACGTTATACGAACCATCAGTTTCTGCAAGTTTGTTAGGTGAAACGAAAATTGTGTTTGCGTCTTCACTATCACTTTCACCTTCTAATTTTAGCCTCTCAAATCTTATAAAAACAATATCGTTAGCTTGTACAACTTTTTCAAGATAAGACTTAACATCATTTCCTTCCTTTGTCACTACATTAAAGACATCTTGATAACTTGCACCAAAAACATTTTCTTTCTTAGCATCCCTGAATGGAACTAATGTAAAACTAAAATCACCTGTTTTAAACGATTTATTTACATTACAATTCATAATGAATTGACTTACATCAATTACTGAATCAATCGATTTACAATAAATCCAAACACGTATATTTACAGGTTGAACTTTCGTATTTACATTGAATTCTTCATCGTAAGCAATTATATTGTCAGGAACATAATCTTCGTCAGCAAGTAACTTAGTCATATTATCACTCCAATAAGAAGGGAAATCTTCTTGAACAAGATATTGTTTATCTTGGAAAATCTGTTCCAATAATACATTGGTACCGTCTGAAGGAAATGATAACGACCAACCTGGTTTTATATATGGAAGATTCTTACTCTCGTATTCGCTTTTATACGTTTCTTTTTCAAAATCGTCATAACTGGACCAAATTATTTCAAGATTAGTTAATCCATTCACTTCATTAGCGATATCCATAAATTCTTCTATGGTTATCTTCTTCTTGTCACTTTCATTCAATTTTGGTTGCCAAAAATCAATGAATGATTGAGGAGAGATTTTCTCTTTAGAATAGACTATATAATTTAACTGTTTCTTTGCCATAATTAATCTCTTTCTTTAGGTAAAGTTTTCTTTCCTGCTGTAATAACATTAAGAAAACCTTTAGTAATAGCAAGTTGAAGACTTTTCATAAATGCATCCCAATCAGATTCTCCAGCTTGTTTAAACGCTTCATTTAAAGTCTTAGTATCTTGAATCACTTGTCCAGGTGTTGTTAAATAAGTAGTTGCTTTATTGATTAAAGCATTATTTATAGAATTAGTATCTTGTTTTATTGAGTCTAAAATTTCACATACATCTCCCAAAGATTTTTCACCTTGAGTAATCTGCTTATTAGCATCTGTAGCAGTGATTCTCTCTGCACGTCCTACTGTCTGACGAGCTTCTGTAGGTTCATATGCACCTCTTGGAGTTTCTTTTAATGCACTGAAAGATTTTTCAATCTCATTGTAAATTCTATTAATTACTTCAGTCGGTTCTCCAGTAGCAAATTGTTTTCTAATATCTTGCCAACTTAAATTAGGAAATACACCTTTCAGTAAATTAATGAATTGCTCATTGTTCTGCGACAATCCTTGTAATTCACTCAAGAAACTTCTCATGAATTCAGGGTCTGCATTTCCACTCTGAACCTTTTCGAGTTGCTCCATTGCTTCAGAATAAGTCCTTATATTAGGATTTGTTCTTGTCAATGTCCTTAATAAAAGAGCTTGAGTTGTTTCATCTTGAGAAATACCACTTCCTGAGAATGCAGATTGATATCTTTCAAGTTGTCTTCCTTGTGCACCAGTTGCGGCTCTTACACCCGACATTACAGCAGCAACCTTACCTGCATCGAATTCACCAGCTTTAGAAAGAATTTCGTCAGACCTCTTTGAGAATATCTCGAGTGACTCTTCCATAGTGGACGCTATTTCACTGAAAGGTAATTTCAACTCTCGCATTGACCTTTCAAATGCTCTAATTATAGCAGAACCACCGTAACTTGTATTTTCATCACCGAATCTTAATGCTCCCTGCAAACGATTGACTGCACCTGGTGCAATTCCATACAATCTTTCTGCAGCCATTAGAGATTGAGATTCTCTTTCTGCAGTTACATCAAACTCAGTACCACCAGGAGTACGACCACCTGCAGCTCTTGTCAATTCAGTCCTTCTCTGAAGATAAGAACCAATATCCATACCAAGAGCATCTGCAGCATATCTTCCTTCTCTTCTTGCAGTACTGAACGCATCTTTCGCTGATGTACCAAATGTCTGAGCATAAGAAATTGTCTTACTTTCAGCTTCTGCAAATTTAGAAAATGTCTGCAATATCCTATCTGCAGCAATATTAGCAGGCATCTCGATACTTCGAGCTATAATATTACCAAAGATAGGTATCCAACGATACATATCAGCTTCATTAGCTGCTTGGACTCTTTTATAATTAGCCGCAGTTTCTACAGTACCCTGATATTCAGACCTTAAACCAAATTCTTCATTTCTGAAGTATCTTTCTGTAGCAATATTCTTTATCTGATTAAGAAAAGCAATAGTTCCAATACCACCAAGAAGACCAGATAATCCTTTACCTAATCCACCGATAATATTCAATCCACCTGCACCACCTTCTGATGACGAAGGTAATATAGGAGGAATATTTGTACCAGAACCACCTCCACTTGTATTATCAGTATTTTGATTGTTACGATTAACAGCAGATTCTCTCAATTCATCTACATTGTCTTCAATTCGAGATAATGAAGCTGTCAATGCTTCAAGATAACGATTTGTTCCAGAATTATCTTTTCTCTCTTTATTATCACTCTTTATAAGATTTCTAATAGCATCACCTAATTCTCTCGAAGTTTGATAAATAGTACCAGAAACACCATCTATAGCTTTGATAATGTTTTCATCATCAAAATTGAATTGTTGTTGACCTTCAATAATTCTCGTTTCTCTTCGCTCAACAACTTCATCATCTCTTTCTCTTAATCGAGGACTTTCTGTAGGGGTTATCTGATATTCAGGTTTTGTTTCTACTGGGTCCTTCTCTCTTAATACTGAAGTATTCTCTTGAATAGTTTCTGTATTACGTTCAATGTTCTTAACATTTTCCGTTATATTTTCACGGTTATTTTCAACATGACGATAGTTTTCACTCCTATCCTCTATCCTTCGAGAATTATCTGTATTTACAACGGAATTATCGACGTTTTCCTCAGAATTATCGACATTCGTAACAGAATTATCAATATTCTCAACATGACGATTTATCTCAGTCAGTATCTCTTTCTGAGTTTCTTTAATCGTCTCTCTGACTGTTTCTGTAGGTTTTCTTTCAATAGGAGGTTCTTGTCTTGGTTGTCTTAGATTCCAAGAGACAGAACCAGTTTCTTCATCTATAACTGGTTCCACATCTTCTTGATATTCAACCTTTCTTTTCGGACGTCTTTTTTTTGGTTTTTCTGAAGGTTTAGTTATTTCTTCATCATCAGGTTGAATTTCTGTTTCTCTATTTACTTCCCATGTAATAGAATTCGCATTCTCATCATAAACTGGTTTTAACTCTCTTTGAGTTTGTTGCTGTGGAAGTGGAGTTGAAATAGGCTGTTGTACTTCAGGAGTCTGCATCGAAGCAGATTGTCTTCTTAAATCAATAAGAAGTTTCTCCAACTGATTCCTATCCTCCATTAGAGATAATTGTTCACGAAGTTGCTGTAGATGTTTCTCAGTACTTTGAGAATTCATCGAAGCAGCTTGGTCAATTTCACGATATAATGAAACTGCCTCTTCTCTTAATTGTCTTAATGGAGTGACGTCAGCAGTCACTCGTATTCTTTTATCTTCAGCCATATTATTCTTTATCTTCCATTTCTGCCATTAAAGCAGCCTCTCTACGAAATGCTTCAATATCATATTCTTCAATCATTCCAGAATCTTCTCTCTTCAACCATTCTCCTATATTAGGAGTATAAACGTCGTCGTTTTTATCCAATTCTTTCTTACGTATTTCTGAATATATCGAATCTTCTTCGAATTCCATCCTTTGAGCTACAAAGGAACATTTTCTATGTTCTTCAGACATAAAAGCTATTCCATGTTTCTTTCTCCACCATCTATCATAAGGAAATCGATTGTTCCATTGAATCATGAATGTTTTAAGCTCATCAATGGTCATATCATTCAACTTTTACTGATTCAAAATCTGATGAACTTCCTTCAAGAAAGGATAAACTTCAGTATCGTAAAACTTACGAATTTCAGCAAAATCTTTCAAACCCAATTGATTAAAAGAATCAACTTTCAAATCTTTAACAAGCTCAGGCATCAATACCGTCAGTGTTGCTTCGATATCGATAATATCTAAAGCATTCTGAGCTGCCTTAGTAGAATTACCAAGTAATGTATTATAAAATCCTCTACCAAGACTTTGTTTCATGGTTTCAATACGATAGTATTCACCTACATTAGGGAATTTGATTGTATATTCCTTCCCTCTTAAATTAACTGTTTTATCTTCCATAATCAATTGTTTTAATTCGTTATAAAGTTCTGACTTTATTTTAAAGAAACAATCGAATTAATACCCAATTCGTCCATAATAACTTTTAATAAATCTTCCCATCCTTCAGGTAATTCGTCTGACTTTTTATAATTATTTCTTGCCCATAAAGGCTGTAAGTTTCTATAATTGAAGCAGATACGCTGATGAATTGGATTAGATAAATCAAATCTTGAACATGGAATAATATGGTCAATATGCCATTCTCCCTGATTGTTCCACGTCATTCCTGGTTTAAATTGTTGTTCGAGATGAACTTTCAGTTCATCAAGTGAACAACCAATAAGATTTAAACTATTAGCTGACTTTACTTCACCTTTAAGTACTTTCAAAATTCGACTTCTTAATAATTTAGCATTTTTATAATTAATATCTTGTTTAAACTTTCTGTTAGCATAGGTTTTTGTTATACAATTTTCCTTTTTCTGTCTGACTATATTTCCTTCTTCGTTCTCTATTTTTCTCTTTACCGTCTTCTGTACTCAATTTTCTTGTTTGAAATTCTCTTCTACAATCTTTACACCAAGAATCATATCCGTATTTCTGACTATTATCTTTATGAAATTTAACAATAGGAAGTAATCTTTTACAATGAGTACAATGTAAATATTCTTCTTCATCTATCATAACTTTTCTATCTATTCGTTTGGGTTCTGGTTTATTTTGTTCGTACCAATTTTTCGACCTAATTCTTGCTTTTTCTTTATAACTTTCATCTTGCGCTCTTTTTATAGTTTGTCTTTTTGTACACTCTTTTCCTTTTTCTGTTTGAAAAAATTTCTTTCGAGCTCTTTTTGAAACTTCTTTGCCTTCAGGAGATTTCCTATATGCAGCTACACAATCTTTACATTGCATATTTAATCCATCTGATTTCGAATTATCTTTATTAAATTGCTCAATAGGAAGTTCTCGTCTACATTTTGAGCATATTTTCGTTCCTTTTTCAAAATCTGCTTTCATAAACCTTAATTTTTAAATCCTAATATTCCACTTTTAAATATAAAAAATTATGGCAATAAAAATTGCCATAATTTATTGATTATCAGAGTTCCAACGTTGATATTGGATAAAGATACGTTCCACTGCAGTTGTAGCCCGAAATTCCTCCTTCAGCCAGACTAAACGCCTGATTGTTGACAAAACAAGGATTCAGCAAACAAATCGTCTGACCAGTAGGGTCAACTTGCGTTACCATTTTCGTATTAGAATCCTGAGTTTGAATTGTCTTGCTATAAATAGCAATAGCAAATCCAAGTTCACCTAATACCAATGTATCTACAATAGCCTTTACTGAACCAAGACGGTGCATCATACCTTCCATTACCGGTTGCTTGAAGTCAATAAAGAACTGGTCTACTGTCCATGTACAATCATAACCTACTGCAGGTATTTCTTGTTTCAAAAGACTACCAAGACCCTGAACATTCGCACGGCTGATATTCTCAGCGAATTGCAGGTTTCTTACAAAACCTGCAACCTTATTATCTATCTTTATATACGCTTTTGGCGCTGTAAAAACTGCCATATTCTTTCGTTTTTAATTATCCACGAATTAAATATCCAGTAAAGAACAACTTCGTAATTTCATTATTTACAACAATCTTGTAAGTAGTGAAATAAGCATCATCTTTACGAGTTGTCACAACATCCTGGAATGACAATAACAAATTATCTTGTTCACTTGTAGCTGTTCTTGATTGCAAGTATGCTACTGTCCAATCCTTAACGGCACCTGCTGATAAAGTATTAGCATTCACACCATTTTCTTGTCCCAGCAAGTCCAATGTCGCATTTACAATCAACTCTTTATTAATCTGTGCTACAACACGCATGAATTGAATAGAGTAAGATTGACCTTTTGCATTGAACAGATTAGCGTTATCCTGCAATGTATTCACACCCTGGAGAATATTAAACTTTCCAGTATAGTCGTTCAATACAACGCAAAGAATACCATACTTCAGAGCTTTCTTCTTTTCAGTTTCAGTCAATATATGTTTTACTCTATCAACACCAATTGTCTTGAATGTAGGAGGTACATAAGGCGGTTTTCCACTTACACGTCCCACTACTGCACAAGTCATATAAATAGCCGGCCACCAACGAATCTTTTGTGCATCAAATGCAGATACCATACCTACACCGCCATGTACCAATTGAATGTAACAACTATCGAATGCTTGAGCCAATGCAATTTCTTGTGCAAAATTAGCTGAATCATCGTAACCTGCTACATATAAGAAGTGTTGGAATTTAGCATCTTGCGTCATATGAGTGATATATGCTTTTGTAGTTGCTGAATTTGCATTCACTCCTACTTGGTCAAGAATCACTGCACTGTAATCCAAACCTACAATCTGGTCAAGAACAGCATTCAAATCATTAGCATTAAACGACTCAGTACCACCAGTAGCAAGGATATAAGGTTTATCGTTCAATGCAGTAGTAATATCATTCTGCTCAATCTTACCAGTACCTTCAACCTGAGAAGTGGAATCAAGAACAAATACCAAACCAAAATTAGAATCATTATTGGCCCAATCAATTAATTCTTGAATGTTATCAATTTCAGGAGATTCGAGTACTAATTCAGGGTCACAATTTTCTTGCGTAATGTCACCATAAGGCAAACCATCTGTATAAGTACCAGTATAAGTACCTCTCCAGAATTGCAGAATCCATTTAGTAGAATCTTCACGTCCTGCGATAAAACTCAGACCGTAACCTTTTGTCAGAAGAGTATCGTTCAGAAGAGTACCGTTTGCAACTAATCCTTCATCCAAAGTCTTAACTGCGAATGTACCTCCTGCTGCTGTTGCAAATGTAATTTTTGCTCCTGTAGTTGTTGCTGCACGAACAAATTCAAGTTCAGAAATACCTACTGCGTCAGGATTCGAAGAGTCTGGTGCGAATAACGCTTCTGCAGCTCTCCACCACATTCCACCTTTCATAAATCCACGAAAATCTGAAAGATTGTCAAATGTATAAATAGCATTCTGACCTTGTGTGTTTTCACCATTAATACCAGCACCACCACCAAATCCAGCAGAATATGTACCAGTATCAATAACAAGAACCTTACCGTAATCTAAATTACGAGCAGGTCCAGTTTCTCCACTTATAATGGTGCTGTAAACACCAGGAAGAGATATTTGACGATTGTTAAAATAAAATGTGCTTGACATAAAATTTATTAATTTTCATTAATTTTACGAACTGATATATGATTTAATTCCTTCGATTCTTTCTAAATAATTCTCAGGAATATAATTAACACCTAAATATAGATATTCTTTTTCTTTCTACAAACCAAATATTAAATTATCTCTGATTCTACACCTGGCAATCCATGATTTTGATAATTATCTCCATCAATCGCTGCTATTCCTGCATCTTCAAATAACAATTTATTTAAAAATTCAGTATTAACCAAAGATGAAATGATTTGTTCAACAGAAACTTCCAATCTTACAGACCTTACGAATATAGGTAGAGGAATCAAGTTTGTATCTGCCATAAGCTCTGTCATTGTTATATCGATAGTTGAATAATTAGTAGCCAACCAGTTATACGCTCCAGTCATTAATGCATAAAGTACTTCTGATAACAGAATGCTTTCTAACATATTATCTGACAGACACATAATTTCAAAACCGCACTCTCTACTATCTCGAACTTGCCACGCTCCATCAGGAGTATAAATTTCACCATTCAATTTACCTATTGAATTAGCAGGTCCTTTTGTTTTACCTGGTTCTCTTATAACGTAACAAGGTAATCCCGTCTTATCTTTAGGAAATTCAAGTCTTACTTCTATTTTCCTCGGATTAGCAGATGAACGAGTGAATAACGATTTTGCTTGTTGATAGAAATCAAAATTTCCATCCTTCATTCCATATAACAATCTATATAGAAAAGTGTTTTCTTCGTCATTTTTATGATTTTCTAAATCTTTGGGTATATATTCCAATAGATTTAGAATAAGCTGTTTTACACGGATTATTTCTATCATATCATTTGTTATTTAATATCCTTTCTAATGTTTCATCAATAGCCATATCAGCAACTCTATCTATCTGAGCAATTTCAAGTGCCCTATCCATCAATCTCTTAGCAATGATACCACCATTGAACCAGCTATTAGGGTCAGATTTATCACTGACTCTTCTGAATGTCATGTATTGACCTCTATTCTCATTTTCTGAACTTGAAGCTTCAACTCGTACAAGACCCTCGTATTTAGCTGCTTTATGAATGTATTCTGGAACTTTTAATCCAGGAATGTTAATTTCTTTTCTTACACCAGGTATTTGTTGACTTTCAGGTAACTGAGACCTTTTTAATGGCATTGGTGAATTTTTAGCAAGTTGATATACATCCTGAGGCATAATTGAACTGAATATTCCTGCTTCAGCAATCGCTTGCGGTGTCGCATGGCGGAACGGTACGGTCAAAAACCAACCAAGTCCATTCTTCTTTTGTTTCGCTTTAGATGATTTTTGAAATCCTGGTTTCTCGTCAAATGGACCTACACCTTCTTCTATCATTAAAGCAAGTTTACTTTCTCTTGCAGATAATCCAAAGACAGCTTCTGTTGCAGAAGGTCTTTCGATATACATTGCTTTAAGATATTCAGGTCTTGAGCTTTTCAGTTCTTTGTTGACTAAATCTTGCCACCTCATAGAATATTCTTGAACTACACTATCAATAATAGCTGTAGCCAGTAAGTTCGACTCATCTTGATTCAAGGTGAATTCTTGAACTACATCACTTAAGTCTATTCTAATCGGTAACGCTGCCATTATATATTGTCGTTAATTATTACACCTGAACCGTCGAAATTCGGTTTTTCTATTGCTATCAAATGACTTCTTCTTACTATTGCTTGGACTGGAAGTTGTATCTTTTGTAGAGAGCCTTTTATTTTATTTGTTTCCCAAGATGCTCTTACTTCATGAACAATATCTAAAATATGTCCTTCAACTCTATGCTTATAATAAACACTTACCACTCCATTTGTAGGAGGTTCAAAATCCAATATCAAACAATAAGGATTTTCAGGATTTACATGAGCCTGATTCGTTTTACTTAATTTTTCAGTAGATGAAATAAAAGTATGAAGAGATATCAAGTCAATCACTCGATACGTCGTAAAAACGAAAAACTCCCCGTTCATTTCTCTTATTTCCAAATTCTCACTGAAGTAAGAATATTCCGTCTCAAAAGTTATACGGTTGAAATAGCCTAAATTAGGTTTGTCTTTATCGATTACTGTCACTGCAAATGTTCCTAATAAAGCTTCAGTCCAATTCTTATATTGGTTATTCTGATTAATTCCAGTTATAAGAGCTTTTGTCTTTGTAGGATTGACATAGAAGTAACCAGTACCAAAGCAATTCTGACAATCAGGCAAAGCTGCATCTCTTCCATGACAAGGACATCTTAATGCTGTCTCGAGTGTTACATCGTAACCTTTGGCAAAGATAGCTTTTTCAAACTCATCCTTATAGAATTCTGGTCTGAAATTACTCAAACCTGGATTAGGTGTCTGTAAGATATTCTTCTGTTCCATAATTAGAATACTCTAAATTTAACTTCATCATAGACGAGTTTCAATCTACTCACTGCACTATCAATATCCTTTTTATATTGAATGAGTCTTGCTGAATATGCTGCTGATGTTGCACTTGCCGTTGTACCTATACTTTGACTTAAACCATCTATACTTAACGATTGACTTGATACACCAGCAACACCAAGGACCAAATCTCCTGCGATGTTTAACGGGCCGAAAGTAGCCAACATCCCGACTATATTCAACAAATCCATCGGCATATCATCTATATCCCATCCCGTAATATATTGAATTCTCCAATAATCAGGAATATTCTCATATCTTTGAGTTCCAATCTGAGATGTAATTCCAGTCAAAATAACTTCGGCATTTCCTTGAGTCGTTGATGAGCCAGTAGGTACTACACTAATTCTCCTTTTCCCTTGATTCATTGCTGTATCATATTCACAGAACAACCATCCTTGTGGATATATAATTTGCTCCATTTTATTCAGCATACCAATCATAGATAAAGGAACTCGTACAGGATAATTCGTCTGAAGTATCGGGAATTGTTGCCAATAATCTGAACGATAATATGAAAGAGTTTGGTCAACTAACTGCTTCATAAAACGTAGATTAAACCAATTCTCTACATCTCTCTGTGCAGACTCTATATAGAGTCTTATATTTTCATCTGAAAAGGATGTCCCTTCCCCTCCTTCGATTTTTATACCGAAAAGATATAGAGACCAAATTTCAGCAACAGAAAGAGTTAAACCAGTATTCTTTCTGTATTTTATTTTCAAAGTTAGTTGACCCATTGTAATAGTATGTTATGCTTTACTCAAAATCATTTCAATAATTTCATCTTTTCTTTTGCCTTTCAAGTCTTCTTCAGAATAATTACCACCTTCTTCCGACATTGCAAGAGCTTTCAAGTCGTCGACTTTTGTTGCTTTCAAATCCGCTAACAAATTATCGTCTTCAATTTCTTCTTTGATTGTTTCTTGAATTTCAGTCTTTACTGATTCAGTTTTTCCAGCTTTCAACTCTTCAACCAATTTCTTCCAAGATTCAATTTCACCATCTTTTTTAGAGAGTTCAATTTCCTGAGATTCAATAACATTTTTCAATCTACGAATCTCATTTTCGTACTCTTCATTATCTTTCTTGATTTCTGTGCGCAATTGCTCTTCCATTTTCGTCTTATATTCCGGTTCTTCACCTTCTTTATAAATGTTAGGAAACTGACCATCGACAATTTCTTGATACAATTCGTCAGATACAGTTGCTACACCATTACAAAATTTTACTGTCCCATTCTTGAACTTCAGAGTGTGTTGGGAATAAACTCTACTTTTAATTGTTACCATAATTCACTAATTTAAAAATAAAAAGGAGAAGGAGTTCTTTTAATCTCCCTCCCCTTTTGAAACAATTTATTACAATTAAATTACAAACCTTCGTCACCAATGTTAACGATACGTACAATCTTAGCAGGCTGATACAATACCGGAGTACCGTAATTCAAGATACAGAATCGACGACTCGGAGCAGTAACTGCAAAGTCCATCTTAACAGTATCAGAGAACTGCAAATATTCGTTAATCTGACTATCATTGTAATATACCAAGGCAGACTTGGTACCTGCAATGATACGGTTGCGGTCACGTACGCAATTTGCAGCAGCACCATCATAACCAGTTGCCATCTGAGAAACAGGTACTTCAAAAATCGGGAAGTATTCTGTCGTATCATTCAAAACAGCATCTTTCTTTGTACGATAAATAACAAATGAAGAAGCTGCATAAGCACCACCTACACCAGCAGTAACACCGAACTCAACTGACTGAGTTGCAGTAACAGCTTGAGCACCAGCAGATGTAATATTCAAAGGTGCAGATTCACCATAACGATTCTTAGCAGTTACCAAGTAACCATAAGCACCTGCATGACGACCAAAGTTAGTCTTAGTATCAGCATTATTAACCTTAATTGCTGTTCCAGCAACCGGAGCAACCGGAGCTTTCGGACTTGATGCACCTTTACCTACTCTAATAGGCTTACGAACATCAAAGAAACGGTCATTCTTAATGTTAATTTTACCGAACTGAGTTGTAACGTCGTTTACAGACTGTCCCATTGTTGCTCCAGTTACAGAAGCTGCAAGACCTACAATAACTCGCTTGCTTTCATGGAACTGCTGTACATAATTGTTAAATACAATCGGGTTAGAAATAATACGGTCAATATAACCATTATAAACATTCACCACAACATTAGATGCATCCTGAATCATCTTATCATTCAAAACCTGATTCTGAGCATCAATAACAGCTGGAGAATTGAAATAACCATCAAGCAGTTGCTCAGAAGTCTTACCTTCTGCTGTACCACCGTCCATTTCATTTACACCCAACATGTGCTGACGGAATACACCATCAAACTCGATATCAACACATGAAGAGTCTGCACTTGTCAATGCTGTATCAATCAATGTCTGTAGCAAAATAGTCTTATTCTCAACTTCCTGACGATACATGTTATCAATACCGTTGTATTCAGCAATCATTGCAGGATGAGTTACTTGACCAGTAACACCCATGTATTTAGTCAAGATTGACTTACGTCTGTATTGAGAATCGGTTTCTTCAGGAGTTTCACCTTCAGTATTGAAGATACTGATATCTTCACCATACTTATACAACTGATTGTACTGATGAACATTCTGTTTAATCTTCTGTTTCGGCATTTCCATATAGTACACCAACTGATTCAATCTATTGGTCAAAATCTTCAAGACTGAATCCAAGGATTCAACTTTCAGACCACCACCATTATTAATCATGTTGTTGTATTGCATACCGGTCATAGAACCGGCTTCCATAGCTTTCAAGATATCAGATGATGCAATTCCATCAAACAAATCGATATCTGTTCCGTTATTAGTGTATTGATACAAATCCATAACTTATTTTTATTTATAATTTAAATCCGAATTTACTTTACAAATTTAATACCATTCTTAGTATACATGTAACGAGCCAACTCTTCACCTATTGTTTCAGCATAAGGGTTAGTCATGTAATTCAATGCATCGGCTTCCAAAGATTTTCTGATTGAATCATCACTTTCGTTAGTAAGAGCTTTTTCAATCATCTTAGCTACCATCGGACGTTGATTGATGATATTAAGCTCAATCTTTCCGTTATCATCCTTTTCAAAAGTCATAGACTTCTGAATAGCTGACATGTTATCCAAACCTTCTGAACGGAACTTCGGTGCTTCTTGACCAAACTTATCCATCTTAGCACTCAGGTTATCCAGACTTTCAGCCATACGCTCGATAATAGGAGTGAAAATCGAACCTACAGACTTCATAATCATTGATTCCATAGATTTCATCATTTCGCCTTCTGCATTCTTATCTTCGGCAGTATTCTTTTCATCCTCTTTCACCTTCTCTTCTTTCTTGACAGCTTCTTTTTCAAGCTTATCAATATCTTTCTCTTCTTTTGTTTCAGACTCATGGTCACCACGAGCTGCTTTATCTTCAGATTTTTCAATCTTAATATCGCCATTAGCTATTGCTTTTTCGATATATTCCTCGCTAAAGTTTGCATCCAACAGTGACTTTACGATTTTGTTGTCTAAATATTCCTTTTTCATTTTAATTAAAATTTATGTTTACGTAAAAATAGAACCAAATTTTTATTTTACAAATTAAATTCGCTGACTTTTTAAGAAATCTTGAAGAACATTTATAGAAATATGACCCTCTTCATAACTTTTGAATAGATTTTTAAGAATCTCATCATTCTTCGCTTTAAGAGGTTCGATTCTAATTCGAAAATCTTTATCAATAGAAAGAATATGTCCATCCTTTTCCATTTCAAGTAAAATGTTAGTTGTTCGAAAATCTTTATCAGATTCAAATTCGTAATCTACATAATCCTTAGTTTGAACTCCCTTTACAATATCCGCAAAAGTATTTGCATTCACTGGAGTCATAGTCATCGCAAGATTCGTAATAAGAGCTTTTTTGATTTTCTTAGGATTTGACTTATCTCTTTCAAGAGCTTTACCTTCTATACTAAAACCAGGTTTACGATTGGTACCTGATTCTTTCATCTCAAGTGCTTTATCATAAAATGCTCTTGCTTCAGGAGATTTTTTCCAAAGTTGACATTTTACATAAAACTTATTATTTTCAACTTTTGCACTAATAGGTGCTCCAATCCAAAAACGAGATTTATTAATAGGTGAGCGAGAGGTTAAATGGTCTAAATTTATTAAACCATGTTTCAAAAATCGGTCAATTATAAAACCATTAGGTTCCATAGATTCACCTTCTGCATCTTCAGATGCATCGGAAGCCAACCCTTCAAATATCATTCTTTCGTATCTCCTATCATCACCAATTGGATAATCGAGAGGATTAAAAGAAGATTTCTCAAAGTCAGCTTCTGTAAAAAAGTTAAATCTTGAACCTATTTCAAACATTTTCGTTTTTGTTCCATAATCACCGAATTTAGAAAATTATCAATCAAATTGTCGATTTCTTTATATCTTCTCACTCTTTTCCAATCATTTTCAGAAACTTTCTTCTTCGTTCCCATAATTGCACCGAAAATCGCTGCATTTGTATCAGTATCTTCGCCATAATTAATAACTGAACAAAGGTCTTCAAAAAGTGTAGAATTCTTATTTTCTTGCGCTAAATAATTATCAATCACGAGATTATATGTATTTATCACATCACCTCTATTATCATAATCATTCACCTCAAGATTTTCCACTGGCAAATCTCCTAACAAATTTTTGAGTATGCAACAAAATTTACTACCGAATTCAAAACAATTCTTATTATTATGTGTATAGCAACAAAACGCTTCAAATAGATTTTTCGTATATTCATCAGATTCATTCAAACAAGCTATTGCAATAGGAAGTGAATAAAACAATGCACCGTTGCCCATTCTATCTGTTCTTGAACATCCCTTTCGTTGTATTGATTCTGCTGTTTGATTTCCAATATCAAACAATCTACTTCCTGCATTGAATTTCTTGTTTTTATACCATAAATCTAAGTTCTTTTCGAATTTATCAATCTTCTTGATGTTTTCTCCAGGCGTACAAAAAGCATCTAATAAACACAATAAAACAGATGTATCGTCAGACCATGTTCCCTCTATCTGTCCATGAATTCCTCCTGAAGCGAATCCACAACAGAGAAACATTCCTTCACTTCTAAATTCAAAAGGAACTCCAAGCACATCTCCAAGGATATAGGCTCTAATACTATTTCTTATCTTCTCTTTCATTGTTCTCGAATTTCTTTGCATTCTTAATTGCATTGTCAACCATTTCATCAGTTGCTTTTTTCCTCTCTTCTTCAGTAGGAGTATGAATAATACTCATTGTACTGCAGTCATTCCATCTTGATACTTTCTTTGTTTTCATTAGCTTTTTCTTTTTAGTATCTAAAGATACACCTTTTATTAATGTGGTCCAACAATTCTAATAAAAAGTTACACCATTTCGACAACAATTGAATTAAGTCCTTTAGCAAGAACTTTGAATTTACTGAATCTCTGTGTCAAGTATTCATATTCAGCAATTGTATTATTGATATTCGCAACTTTATCTCCTTTCTTAGCCAAGAGTGTTATTTGGAAGTCACTTCCAAACGAAGATAGTTGTTTTAATGAAAACGAACTAAAACTCTTATCTTCTATAACAGAACCAACTTCAGCGTTCAATAATTCATTTAGGCTATTCATATCTCTTGCTTCTAATCTTCTATACAAAACTAAATTTTCTTTGCAAGGATTTTTATCTATTGCTTCAGCAATTAATTGAGCCATTAAAGCAATTCCTGTTCCACCACCTTTACCGTAATTATAATCTCGAATAGCTTCATAATCAGTACCCATATATCTTTTTAAAGCTTCATATTGAGTCTTAGTAACTTTTAACTTTTTACCTTGCTCTTCGTAATAATCTATCATTTCACCTTCATCTTCGAAAGTATGACCTGTAAAATGCTTATACTTCACACCATTCCATTCTGAATACAAAATACCATTAGCTACTGGAAGATAACCTGAATCAATAAGCATTTTATTCACTTCAGCTCTGTAATTTGTTTTTAATCTCGAATAGTTATCAAGAATTTCATCAAATTCTTCATTTTTGATATAATCTTTAAATTTTTCCTTAATACCTTCATCAACGGTAACTGAATCAAGTGCTTTTGTAAATCTTTCTCTTTGGTCATCAGATAAAGTACTGTTTTGAGAATTCCTTTTCTTCAAGAATTCTTTGAATTCTTTCTCAGCTTCAAACTTCACATCGTTCTTTTCTTCTTTAGTATCTAATTTTTTTAGATTATCTTTCAAAGCAAAAACACCTTGATGTTTCAACCAAGACATAGATTTATTGTTACTCAAATCTTCCAATAAATACTCTCCTTTATCTTCGTCTCGAGAAAATCTATAATCTACACCATTTTCAGTAAATTCAACTGCCTTACCTTCATCTAACTTCTGTAAAATCTTACCATACAGTATTATACCAGCTTGTGACTTTATAGAATCCATTTTAACTACTGGTTTATCAATTTTATCTTTCTTCTCTTCAACTTTCGTTGATTCTGGTTTCTTAGCTTCTACTGCAAGTTCTGATTTAGATTCTTCTTTTTTAAGAGTCTTTTCAAATTCCTCCTTCACCCGTTTCTTGAATTCATTGAAAGGTTCGTTTGGTTTGGATTCCATATAGAAAGAACCTTTCTTAGCTTTATATTTATCCTCTCCCTTCATATTAAGAACAATTGTCTGACCATTAACCTTAACGTAGGTTTGAGTGATTTTCTTGAAACCATTCATTTCATTAAGTTTCTTATCGATACTATCAGAAATATCTTGCTTCAATTTATCCAACTTAGAATCAAGTGTCTTTTCGTCTATAGGTTTAGTTTCTTTCACCTCTTTATTCTTAGCTATCTTTTCTTTGATTTTATCAATCACAGACGAATCTAAATCAAGTTCACCTTTTTCTTGAGCATCAAGAATACGTTGAAGAGCTGATGTAATACCAAGCTCATCCGCAGATTTATCATCTGACACTTTACCTTTACGATTCTCAATTTCCTTTTGAGCTGCCTGCTTGATTTCAAGAGAAGCATCTTTATCATTGATTGCAGCTTGTAACTGTTCATCACTTGCTTTAGATGCGTGTTGAGAGTAATCAACTTTTGCAGTTTTAGCTTCAGGTTGTTCTTCTTCTTTTTTTGAAGATTTTCCTTTTCCTTTAGGTTTCCAACCATTAGCAGTTTTTATATACACTTTACCGCCCCACGTCTTTTCTGTACCAACAGGAGACGCTTTCTTAGCTTTCGTTATTTCATTAAAAGAATTTATATCAATCATATCTAATTCTATAGGCAATAGAGGGACTTTTTAATTTCCCTCCATTATTAAAACGAATTCTTAATGTAACTGCAAACGATACTTCGTCTGTTTGAGTGTTGCCATAAAATCTTCAACCCAAGACTTTTCACCTGCATAATTTTGCTTGTCTTCAAGTTTAGAATAGAATTCTTTTGTCCTTTCAATGATTAGATTTATTAATGCTATCGGGTCATCGACTTCAATTTCTTCACCACTAATCTCACCTTCTTTGAATCGTCCGAATTCTGACTGGCCTGCTTCCATTATCTTATCTTCATAATCTGAAAGCTCCTCTATCAAATCATCGAGATATTGATGTTTAGCGTTATCTTCTTCACTCCAATGGATATTCTTTGACCTCGTTTTCACACCTTCAATAAAATTAGCAAAATCAGCAAACACTTTATACATCTCATCTTTTGCTTTTAGAATCTCAGAACCATCATCTAAAGAAACGTTACTGTTTATCTCTTTACGAATATCATCTATACCCCAAGATTTCTCTATTTCTTCATCAGAAACAAGAATCTTGTTTATATCGAGTTTTCCTTCGTTTTTCATCTCATTCAGTAAAGATTTGAACATATCAGCTTGGTCAAGGTCATTGAAGTCAATTAACATTCTAAAACCTGTTGGTTCTTCAGTTTCAATCTCAATAGATTTTTCTATACCATCACCTTCAGGTTCTTTTATTTCTTTATCTAAATCTTCTTTACATAAAGCATTGACACTATCGCAATCCATAGTCTTTTCAACATTCTCTTTTTCTTTCCAATCATCAGGAAGTTCATTTTCAAGACCCAGCTCTTTAGCACGTTTCTTAATCCACGCTTTCACTTTTGATTCTGGCATATTAGAAGCTCCTACCAATTTGATAGCATCTTTCAAGTCCTGACTATTCCTTATAGGATATTTTCCATTCGGCATTGCTTCACCTTTCTTTGCAAGGTCTTTTCTTTCTGTATGTGAAAAATAAGTTTTATTATTTGCTTTTTTGATATCCTCTGGACATGATTTACAAACATCACCGAAAACTTTTTCTGAAATATCGCCGTTCAAAAATGCCTTCATAATCTTCAAAACTTTATTTTCAGATACTTCGAGTCCTAAAATTCGTTTGATATTATCTTTCATATCGAAAATGAAATCATAATCATCTAACTCTGTAGACGGATTAATCCAAGCAGAACCAATTTCTTCTTCACTATCAAGCAACAATGAAGCTGGAGCTTCACTATCAATATGACCTATAAAATAATGAATTTCAAAATCTTTACCTGTCGCGATTCCAACTGGATAAAGCAAATCTTCAGGAACATCGAATCCAGTCTCTTCAAGTAATTCTCTATGAGCTGCTTCACGCCATTCTTCTCCTGCATCTACATGACCTCCAGGAATGCACCATTCAGTAGTACTTTCACCCATATCACCAACTCTCTGTAGGATAAGAAGTTTGTCACCTCTAAATAAAAGCACATCTGCATATTTCACTTTACCAATCTTCGCTTTGATAATGTCATTATAAATAGACTTTGAAATTGTACCAGATTTATATAATCCTTTAGCTTCAAAGAGGTCTTTTGTATCTACAATTGCTTCGGCAATTTCAGTATCATCTTCTAATGATTTTATAGATTTTTCTATAGAAGCCTTTTCCTTCTGAACACTTGCTACGTGTTTTGCATGTTCCTTCAAAAAAGAATCATATCTTTTCAAAGCATCTTCTTTCTCTTCCGTATCCAAAGTAGAGATACTTTTAACAATACTATTTTGTTGTGCAAATTCATCTGCAAGATTATCTATCTCTTTATTAACATTTTGAGATTTTTGAAGAAGTTTTCTGTACTGATTGATTTTTTCTTCTTTTGAGCGAAAATCAAATAATTTCTTTATATTCATAGCTTTATAATTTTTGTCCTAAATATACGAATTCTTATTTATGATATATCACTTTTGATACGAATATCTTCAACGTAATAAAAATCATGTTCACCTATATAGATATTATAAAAGAATCTGTTTACAGTTTCTAATTTTTCAATACAGTCGACTATATAACTATTCTTTCTACCCTCGAGTATCATTCCTGGTTTTAATTTAGAAGCTTTTGTAAATGAACAAGTCTTTTTATTTGAATCTATAACATAAAGTAACTGCTCTCCTGATATTCTATCTAAAACTACTTCTTCATCTGCATGACAATATATGTTATAAACAGATTCATTAAAACGTGCAGCTCTTTTATAAAGACCTTCTAATTTTGTAAATCCATTTTTATTCATAATTAATTCACCAATCTTTAAATCTTTGATAAATTTAGGTCCTTCGAATGTTCTTACTTCGACAAAACTTGAATTAAAACCACCTTTCATATTATTCATGTATTATTGTTTTCAATATCCCACTAAAATCTTGGATAACGTATTCTATAGGAGCTATCAAATTATAAAGAGTTCCTTTGTATGTAGTTTCTTTAATATCTTTAACAATAAGTTTTCTTACACCAAAATGACTTTTAGATGTATCTTCAAAACTTTTTGCATACTCCTCAATCGATAATTTTCGTTCCTCACTATCTGACCTTAAAGATGAACCTGATATTCTATTCAAACACTCATATTCAATCATCTCACTTAAAAGTTTTTCATCTAAAATAGGTAAACAACATTCTTGAGAATATTTGCCAATAAATAATTTCTGACTTTCGCAAATCGAAATTTCTTCACCATTCTCAAGTGTCAATATAAACATCTTACCGTCGTAACCTCCTACATTTATTTTTGCTGGCATATATCTGAAACTGAATGTAGGGATATGAAGCATCTTGACGAAATCAATCCCATCCTTATTAAGGTCACTGATTTTGATGAATTCGTCTTCAAATCTTTCTTCTTTAGGTCTATCGTCTTCAAACGTTTCAACTCTCTTTCTCAAGACTTGTACTAATGTATCTTCTGTATATCCTATCATACTACAAACTCTTTATTACCGACTGTTATCTTAACTTTACTTCTTCTCTCAACTTTTCTATCAAAATATTTGACTGGTTCAAATGATTGCGTTTCGTCATTCCAAACGTATGATTTCGGGATATAACGCATATTACAACGACAATACGGGTGAATTGGTCCAAGAGTTGGTTTCCAATCTTTTGACTTTAAACCTATATTGTCACCATTCGCTATTAGGTCAATCAACTTGAATATTCTTGGCTTCGTGCCTACACCTCCAGTTGTATAGAGTTGTTGACAATATTTGCATGCACCAGGATAGACTTGTTTATATACTAATGCTTCTGCACCATGTTCATTCATTATCTGTTGCGCTACACCTATTTGATAGATGTATTGCATTTCAGTCTCGACTATTCTGCCCCAATCTCTATTCCAATCGTCCAACGAATGTCCTATACTACTGATAATAGATTGGATTGATTTCTTTTTCAAAGTTCCTTCAATTATTTCCTTCTTAATGGTGGTTAATTCAAGTTGTCTTTGAGTTTCTGCTATTAGCTTAACCTCTTCTTCAGATATAGAATTTGAGAGAATATCTCGCATTCTTTTTCCCATTGTCTTTATATAAGAATAAGTTCGGGTCGCTGCAGCATCATACATTGCCATTTCTGAAGTTGTCAATACTTTATACTGCTTCTTATCTATGTAAGACAAAAGGTCAGTATAATCCAATGTCCTTAATTGACTTGGAGTCAATTGTCCTGATAATCTACCAAAAAGGTATGATTGATAATATGGAGGCAATTTCTTCAATTCATCCTTCCATTTATAACCATACCTTTTTAATAACTCCTTGTCTTCAGAAGATAATTTACTCTCACCAAGAACATCTGCAACAATTCTTGCAAGTCGATAATCTATAATATCGAATAACCTCTGTATTTCATCAGGAGTGAAAATCATTGTTTTGCAATTTTAGTCATTTCCTTGGTCAAATCTATCATCATATTATTGACCTGAGTTGAAAACATAACTTGTGCCAATCCTTCATATCCACATTGGACTTTCGGATAACGAATAGGGTCCTTTGTATGATATATAACATTCGACTTTTTAGCCATCTGTTTGATATCAACTCCATCAACTTTTTTAATCGGCGGCATTACTTGTATAAATTAGTTTTATAATAATTTATCGCTTCTGCAAGTATAGGATTATTGTCAAATGATTTATACTTATCAAACGGGTTTTCACTGAATGATTCTTCGTCATTTGGAACTCCTGCTTCTTCTGATTCTCCAGGAACAGACGCTCCATACATCTGCTGCTGTTGTTCAGCTTGCTTTGCAGTCTGATAAACTTGATTGATAATGATATCGTTTTCTGGGTCAAGTGGTCTTCCTGAATACTTCTGGAATATATCTTGCATTGCAACCATACCTTTTTCAAGCTTCTCAGCATCAAGTTTTACTTGAGCTTCTTCATCTTCAACTTCAATACCAGTAAATGAAAATTCAAAATCTTCATCAAGTTCACTTACGATATATTTGGTAATCACATTTTCAAGAAACACAAGAATAGGTTTCAAACCTTTCTCTCTACTATGTTGCAATCTGGCTTTTTGACCATCTTGTCCAAAGATTTGAGCTTGGTCTTTGAATTGGAATCCTAATTCCGTAGGGTCTATTCTATAGACAGAACAACTCATGATAACCAAGAATTTCAACCATTCATTAAATTCCATGTCGCGATTACAATTATGGACTAAAATTCCATTTGAAATGAATTGATGATTCTCATTATACATTTCAACATCAACCATCTCAACAAAATCATTTTCTTCCCATAGATTCTTAATTTGAATCATATTGAAATCAATTAATTCTTGAGGTAATTGATAACCTATCTTTTTAGCATAATATAAAACCTTAGACAGAGAAGCTTTTTGATGTCCTTTTCCTATATTCTGGATATCATGACGTTCAAGCCAAGATAAACATTGTTCTTCTTTAGATAGATTTTTGTAATATAATCTCAATTCTGTTGCTAAATACATTATATACTCTTTCGGAGCATCATCTTTAATATACCAAGATTTCTTTTTCTCAGGAAGAGAATCGTTTTTATACTGTTGTAAAAATCCGATTTTTTCTATAAATAATTCAGTATTTCTAATAAGAAGAACAGAATCTTTTCGAGTTTTACTTAATCCTTTAGAATTTTGTTTCTCTTCAAAAGAAGTACATTGAATACCTTCGCAAATCAATAATTCTCTACATTGTTGTTGTAACTCATGATTAGAACATGCAAGGTTAATTCTATAACCCGATTGATAATCACAATGTCCATCTGCAGAAAACCATCCTCTAAGAAATGCGCATCTATATTCAGATTTCGTTGAATATAAAAAAGGTGCTACATTCTTCTTTTGCTTTGAATTATTGAATCCTAACGCTCTAAACCAATCGTAAAATTCATAATCACAAATGATAATTCTAATTTGATAAGGTGATAAAGTTTTAAATTTACCTCTCGCCTTTTCTTTTTCTAATTGACTTTCACTAAAATTCTGAATATACTTTTTAGCATTGATTCCATACTTCTCACAAAGACTCAAATGATACTCTATAATATCATCTTCTTTTGTAGGATGATAGAATGTATGAATTATTTTTCTTGATTTATTACCGGTATCTATATAACCATCTCCAATAATCCATCCAATCAAATCAAATAAATCTGATTCAACTTCTTTACCTTTATAGAAGAGTGAATTATATTCTTCTTGCTCCACAACGTTTTTGTTTACTAAAACATAATCATCGCGAACAAGGTCTTTTCTTTCTACCCATTCGAATTTGTTATTTCGCAATACTAAAAATCTATGATTATCAGATGTCCTTATCTTCAATCTATTTTTAAGTTCAAGACCAAAAACTTTCTTTACTTGTGTTTTATATATACGGGCTTTTGTAAATTTCTTACCATCCCAAATCTCATTAAAGACTTCTTTTTCACTTCCCAATAAATCACTTAAAGTTTTGTTTCCTTCTCTTGTTACAACATTACTTTCAGGATGTAAACATTTCTGTAGGTCAATCCATTCTAAATCAATACCGTTTATAACTGGTGTCCTGTGACTGTTACTTACTCCCATCATCGTCTGCATCCATGCCTGACGAAATTCATTCAATGTTGATGGTGAAATATTCGCATTCTTTACATTAATAAAACCTTTTGGTTGAGAACCTTGTTTGAAAAATAATCCATTATAACTCATTCCCCATAATATCCATGTAATAATCTCTACAAGAGTTTCAAGTTCACTTGTACCATATCCATTCTTACGAATATTAGAAGTTTTGTTTCTAATACCAAATCCAAGCTCCCATGGATAATATAAAATTGGTTCTTTTGTCATAGGATTACGAATAATCATATCATCCCATACCATACAATATCTTGGTAAATAACCTTTGAACCTGTATCCTTCAAAAGCTTCTCTTTGTCTTGGGTCAACAGTATCAAGAAATCGAATAAGTGATGCATCAATAGCTCTGAATTTTTTCAATTCCCAATCACGACTCCTGACAACTTCAAATGCCAGTTGGTCCAATGTAAGACTATCGAATGTTATCTTACGAACGAATTCTTGAAAACTATCCAGATTATCCCACTTCTCATTCCATCCTCCGTTCTCAAGGAATTTCACAATATTCTCTATCTTTCTTTTATCTTCGTTAGAAAGTTCATCTTCTTTCTCTTCTTTGAAGAGACTTTTCTTTCTTCGGATAGTATATCCTTCTTTTTGTTCATCTTCAGAAAAATGCAGAAAATTTTGAACTTGCTCAATACGTGTATTAACTATTGCACGAATGATATAAATATCTCCCATTCTCCGAAGAGTAGAAAATGATAGAACTCCCTTTGAATCTTTGAATCCTTTACCATTCCCCGCTAAATCATTAGGGTCAAAGAAAACAGATTGTATATGAGGATTCGTCTTATTGATTTCGCCTAAATACAAATTAGCTTTCAACAACTCTTCCGTATCATTAGAACTCAAAGCTGATTGAAGTTTACTTTGGAATGCCATAGGGGCTGCTTTTTGTATCGAATCAAGTTCTTCTAAAGAAAGTCCAGCCAGACTCGATAAAAAGTCTGGCTTTGACTTAATTTGAGAATTTCGTTTATTTCTTTTTCCCATCGTCAGATAATTTTAAGCTCCAGCTAATTGCGTTAAAGTAACAGTCACTGTCTTATTTCCTTCTGTTGTAGTAACCACTGCTGTTCCAGTTCTCTGTGCTCCAGTATTTGCTGCTGCCACTACTGAATATTCCGAAGACCCTTTTGTAAATCCTTCACCCTGGACTGTCGTAGTATAAGTTACCGCAGAAGGAATGCCGCTATTACTTCCATTAACCTTCTTCTGTTTAGTAGCTGTTACTCCGAATATTTTAGTCTCTCCTGCTGCCGCAAAAGAAAGTGTGGTTGGGTCTACAGTACATGTATATTCATAGGTAACTGTCGCTGCAAGCTGTGTTAACGTAACATTTACCGTCTTGTTGCTTTCAGTCTGTGTAATAGTAATAGAACCGTTATTATCTGTTTCTGCCTTATTTTCAGCCGCCACTATACTATAATTCTCTCCATTAGATGTTTCAGATGAAGTCTGGCTGAATCCAGTTCCGGTAATCTGTGCAGTCGTATCTACCTTCTCGACACCACCGGAAGGCTTGCCGTTGACTTTTTTCTGTCTTGTTGAAACAATTTGTAAACTCTTCGTTTCTCCAAGCGCTACAAACTGTATGGTCTGTGAATTGGCAGACAACGCATAATCATATGTCACTATAGCTGCATTCTGTGTAAGTGTCACTTCCGCAGTCTTTCCACCATCCTGCGAAATAGTCGCTTTTCCTGTTCTCTGTGAGCTTCCGGTATTCTCAGAAGCTTTCAAATTGTAGTTATTTCCGCTTTCCTCATAATCGAACCCTACACCTGCCAGTTCTATATCAGTAGGATATGTTTCTGGCTGCTGTTTTACTCCATTCAGAACTTTTGTTCTTGTAGAGGTAACAGTGACAAGCTTTTCACCTCCTGCACCGTCGAACGTTACCGCTGTCGGGTCTACTGTAAGCGCATATTCGTAGGTTACAGTAGATGCAGCCTGGTTGCATGTAATCTGCAATGTCTTTCCGCTTTCATTCTTTTTAACCGTCACTACCGCTTTTCTTGTCGTGTTGTTGGGGTTCTCGTCAACCGTTACTTGTCCTCCACCGTCAACCTTGAATCCTGCCCCAGATATTGAGAATTCCACTGGTACACCTTCCGGATGTCCTACTGGTTTCCCGTTCTTAAAAGTCTGCTTAGAAGACGTCACCACGCACATATCATCACCTCCCTTTGCAGGGAAATTGAGTGTAGGTTCTTTAGTCTCCAATACGTATTCCACAACTTCCTGCACGTCCGACAATACCGCGCCTTCTTCTCCGAATCCTTCCGGATATGAGATAAGCTTAACAAGCGCCTTAAACGCCCATTCCTTGAACTGTCCTATATTATAAGTATGACCAGCTTCAATTACAATACCGATAGACTTATAATATTCAATTGCTCCAACAACGTTTTCAGTTACAAAAACATTCAACTGACTGTCTAAACCATCAGTTATGACAGTCAGTTGTTTGGAATTATCTTCTGTTGTAAATAATAATCGTAACATAATCCTTATGCGTTTTCTGCTGTCAATTCCTTACGCCATGTATTATCGTTAGCTATTATATAACCACGTTCAAGTCTTCCTTTGCATCTAAACCAAGGTCTTCAAGTGTAAATTCCATCGGCTTGCCTGACATTATCTTTGCAGTAAGTGTTTTTCTATCACCGCGAATTACACCAAATCTTCCGACACTCTCATTCAGATTTACATCATTAGGGAAGTAAATATCCACATCCTTAGGAGCAGGAACAGTTGTTTTGATTGTAATTACACACGCATTTTCATCATTCCATTCTGCTGTCACTGCAACGACCTCATTTAATCCCTGAGGATTCAATTCGAGAGTAAGTGCTTTATTTTCAGCAAAGGCAACGAGTTCTTCGTGCATTACAGATTCACCTACTTTCCAAGGAAATCCAAGTTTCAATAGAGCATCACTTCCACTTACTTCATCTTCTGTCACACTTACATCACCAGGAGCAACAATTCCTCTAATTTCTGTGATAAATACTCTTTTTTGGTCGCAACTACCATCAGTTACAACTACTGTATCAATTTTCTTATCTGTATCGATAAATCTATATAGTCTCATAATCTTTTCTATTTTTAATTGTTAATTACTTACATTCAAAAACTATTTCTTGTGTTACAGCACCATTTTTATCAAGTACATAAACCTGATAAATACCAGTCAAATCTGCTTTCTGAACACCCAAATCCTTCTGGCACTCGAAACCCAGATATTCGTTCTCCTTCATTGTCAGAATCTTCTTATCGACAGATGCGGTACCGATAGTTTCTGGAATGTTGGTGAACTCGCAGAACTTGTTATTATGCTTAATGCAAATCTGAGTACCTTCCGATACCTTTGCTTTGAAGTTCATCCACAACCAAGGAAGACCATCTGCATATTCAGCCTGCCACGGATATTCCGTCAGATAAGATTCGGGGAGAATCGTATTATAATCTTCTTCACTATTAATAATGCCACTATTAGGGTCCATTTGAATAGGGTTTTTTCAATTGTGCTCCTGCTTCAACTTCATTTAATGCTGCTTCAATGGCATTAAAATTATCATCTAAACCTGAAGCTACTTGTGCACCGGTCTGACCGTCTGTTATTTGATAAAAATCTATCTTATTCATAATTTCCAAATTAAATCTTTTGTCCAAACGAATTCATTATTCCAAATATCGTTATCTGAGAATAAAGTCTTATTCATTCTCCATATACCGTCACTCAACCAAACATTCGAATTATTCCAAATGCCATTGTTCATAAGCCATACAGGAGGAATATTGAATATACCACCAGAAATCCAATATCCGCGCATATTCCACTTATCATTCTTCAAAACCCAAGGTTTTACGGTAATAGGTGGCATTGAATTAGAAATTCCGCTTCCACTACCTTCTCGAAATGTTCCTGGGTTTTCTTCAGTTCCTATTCGAGTATAAACTCCAGGTAAATAATCACTTGCCATCTTTCTTATTTTTAGGAGAACCATTTTCATCGAAATCAGCCAAGTACTTCTTAATTCGACTTGGAACCAAATTTGGGCACAATTTAGAAGTATTTTCTACAATCGAAATTGATTCGCGTATAATCAACGCATTACATACAACTGATTTAAACCAAGTATATGATTCTACACTTCCTCCTTCAACTGTAAAATTACCTAATACATGTGAAACAATCAACAAAGCACTATAAATAATTAACTTCATTGCAATCATTCCGAACCCTTTACTTGAAAAATCTTTATTCTTCAAATGAAAAACCCAACTTACTAATGTATCGACTACAACTAATATCATTAGATATTTTAGGAACTCCCAATCACGAAACACATATTGCTCAATAAATGATGCTGTGTTCGAAAACGATATAGGAATACTTAAAAGTACCGGAAAATAGAAGCTATAGATGTAATTCTTGAATTTACTTATATGTTTCATTTTAAACCTCAAGATTAATTAGTCTTTAAGACTTGCTGAAGAACTTCCAGAAGTCTTTTTATCTTCTTTCTTAGATTCTTTAGTTTCAGATTCTTTACCAGTACCTGTTGTTCCTTTCTTTTTGAGTCTCCAACCCTTCTCAGTCTTGACATACATTTTACCACCATACATCTTTTCTGTTCCAAGCGGAAGAGCTTTTGCTTTCTCAATTGCAATATCATCTGCACAATTGATACCTGCAATCCCTTTCAAGATATTCAAAGGAGTCTCTTTGTAACAAAAACACATTCTATCATCTATAGACTTGAAGATACCATCAGGAATTTCAACCGGTTCTCTCTGCGCTTCTCTATAGAACATCAAACTCTTCATTAAATCATTGCTACGTACAAATACAGGCTTCAAAGACATATAATCAGCAGCACAACAAGCTATCTCAAATTCATCAATTTCTTTATTCTTTGATTTTTCGATAACATCCTTTGAAAATGCATCTACTTGCGCCTTAGTGAATACTTCAAGATTGTTTTTCTCAACAAATCTATTGAATTCATCTTGCGTAAATTCTTTAGGATTATTCATATTGTAATTTGTATTAATTTAAACGGAATATTGTTTTAATGCGTAAAAATAACAATTTTAATTGACCTCTACAACTTATCCCGTTAAATTAATCAATTATCAAATATAAGTGTATGAACAAGGTAATTCAATCATTCTCGATATCACTTTATCGCATTTCTTCTCGAATTTCTCAATCATTTCACGTAACATACTTCTCTTAGGAATATCTATCGTATAACTCTTTGAACAATAATCAACGCGCGTCAATACTTCTGTTTCTGTAGGTCTTCTCCAAGCTTTGCTGCCAAAAAATACTCTGAATTGTCTCAATACTTTTCTCACTTCATCAACTGTAAGTCCAATGTTCTTAGCTATAGTCCTTGACCTTAGGTATAATTGTGCAATAGGATTAATTGAATCGTAACATAACTTCGTCCTTGATAAAATCTTTTCAATCTTAGTTTCAGCTTCTTCTTTAGTTATTTCATTCTCAATAACTTTTCTTCTTATCTCTCTTATTTCTCTATAATCTCTTGTAAATGAATTATTTTCAACTCCAGCTTCTAAACAATTTCTAAATCTATTCAAGTAATCAAATACCAATTGGCAATTAGCAGTCCAAGTATATTTCTTATTATCTTTAATGAAATCTTTCTTCATGTAATTAGGAATAATTGTGCAGTATTGCAGTAAATCCTCTGGGATTATTTCTATATGCACTTCACCAGTCTCTTTATTGAAGGTGTAAATACCATCTAACTTCAAACTCAATAGATTTCTTGAAACACCAACTATGCCAAGATTGGTTTCATTCACAATCCATTTCTTGAGTTTACCTTCACTTGTAAATAGGATTTTACCAGTATCTCCAGTTCTTTCACTGAGCTGTTTTGCAGCAGATGTTCTACCTTCGGCTTTGAGTAAAGCGTATATAATATTGTAACGATTGGTTTTTCTGAGTTTAATATATAAGCTATTTTTATTCATATTCTTTCGTTTTTAAGTGTTGTAAAAGTAGAAAGAATATTTCTAATATCAAATATATACAAAAAAATAAGAGTACCTGAGTACTCTTATAATTCCTTAAAAACAAAAGTGCTAAATGTGATATAGTCTACGCTTAGACTATTTATAATATGCAACACTCAAACAGACAAACTCTTCACAGAGGCTTCCGTTAATGCTGTAAAGATACCACTACTTATCTCCTCTAACAATGAACAGGTTCTTCTGAATTATTTCTATACTGATTCTTAGGGGGTTACGACCTTATCCTCTTTATAATCACATAACCTGCTGGTTATAATTATCTTTCTCTATTTCTATATATAAAAAGAAGATGCTTATAACCTCTGGTTATATGATTATACGATTTGAATTGTTGTATCTACTTGATTCTCAGCACTGGTAAAATATAAGAAATTCTCAATGCACGACCAAAGAAAAAGTTTGTATCTTTAGACAGTTTGTTTAATCTAAATATATTTGTGTATGAAAATTATTTACAATTCAAAATTGGCTCGATTGTTATTGTCTAACTTCAAAGCAATTCTTCTCATGCTTTGGCTCTTATGTAAAAAAGGTCCTGAATATTATTCAGAAAAGTTCATCAAGCACGAAGAAACTCACTCCTTCCAATGGAAGTGTTGTATGTTCTTAGGAGTGTTCATCTGGCTTGCATTCTCGTTGGCATTTGATACACTCTGGTTATTGCTACTTATTCCATTCACATTCTACATCTGGTACTGTATTGAATATGTGATAAGATTCATCATTGGAGTAGTGAAGACACCTCCTATCATGAAATTTGGGTTCAAGAAATGGCTCAAAGGGTTCCAGGAAATTGGTCATGAATCTTATCATAAGATTGTGTTCGAACAAGAAGCTAATGCTGTGGAGGATGGGATAGTAAATTATGAGTTCCTTTCTTTCTTCAAGTATTATTAAAAAAGAAGAGGCGTTTCACAACGCCTCGCCCTTTAATTAAAATAATAATTTTAGCAGTATGTATGTTTAACTCAATATTGTAAAATTACAAGTTCTTTCTTAAATACAAATCTTACAGTGTCTTGATATTCATTCATTCTTACCTAAACAATGTACCATTATAGCAGCAAAGAAAGGTGTTATGAAAAGTGACATGAAAAACCAGAAAGTAACACTTCTCTTAAGTCTTTCTGCTGTCGCTGCTACTTCAAAGCAAAGATAAAAGTAAATTACTACACATATTAAACCAAAAATAAAAATCAATTCAGTCATAATCTAAAAGTTTTAAATTGTTAATTATATTATTCTATTCAATACATGTCAAAACTCGAATTAAACAAGAATTAACATGCATTTCAAGCTATTGCACAGAAGGTTTGAAGTACGGTAGAGATATCTTTATTTCACTCATCGTCTCACAAAGCTCCCACCAAGGTATAATTACATGAGGAACGCAATAAAGGACATTCTTATTTTCAAAGAAGTAGATAGTACACAATTCATTGGTCTTTCTTTTGTTCTCAAATGAAATCTCACCAAGTACATCCATAATCTTTCTTAATCCAAATGGAGTGATATTCTTATTCGCTTGAAGAATAAGGACATCTTGTGCAGGTATCTGAAGCATGTCTTCAATAAGAGAAACTGTTTCAGGATTATACATTTCTGTATCAGACAAGAGTATCAATTTATTCGACTCACAGAGCCAATCGATATAAGGACAATTGCCATTCTTGTAGGTAAAATGAATTTTATTCATCGTAATATTCTTTAAAGTCACGAATTTCTTTATCTATCATTCTGTTAATATTCTCAATTTCTTCATACTTCTCTTCTTCAATGAGTCTCAACTTATGACTTATCATAGAATTGATATATCTGTTCCAATCCCGTTTACCCATCAACACAAGTCTTTTCTCTGCAATAATAGTACCACTATCAAAAGTTTTCATCTTTACTACTATAGATGTAAATGATTCACCTTTCTTAGCATAGTCACATTCAACAGTGATATTCTTTCTTTTAAATGTTTCCATAATTATAAAATATTTTTATTTAGATACATAATTAATCAAATCAGAAAGCCAGGACAAGAACTGTATCATTCCAAAGAATAGAAAAGCACAAACAATTGCACCTACTCCATACCAGAAACGTACCCACCATTCACGATATTTTGTCTTTAATACTTTCTTACCGAATCGACCATTGAAGAAATTTATAAGCTGCTTTTTCATAATTATATCTTTATTTGTTTGACATTGTCAAGGTACACATTTATCGTCAATTGGACAACAAATTACTTGTTTTTCTTTGTTGGTTTGATAACTCTTTTGTCTTCAAATTTATCCTTCACATAAAGCAACCATACACGACGTACATTCGTATAGGTACAATTCATGATTGTACGGATTTTGTAATGTGACCAATTAGGATGTTCCAATATCATATTATAAATTTCCAACGATTGCTTACCACGAGGCTTTTCTTGGCGATAACTTGCTCTTTTGGTAGAAGATTTTCTCTTCTTACTTATAGTAAAAGAAATTGTACGAAGAGTGTCGTCAGCTTTCAATATTGTAAGGCCATAGGATTTGGCTTTATAATTCTTCTTTGCATCATCAAAATGTGCTTCGTCGAAAGTGATTATGATTTGTTCGTTGTTACATTTAGTAGTACCATTGTAGGTTTTGATGAAGTCGTTGAGCGCTTGCTTTTGTTCAGGAGTCTGGCCTTCAAGTCCTACCTCTTTTTCTGCCTCTTCGATAAGAGCGATAAGTTCGTCTTTCTTATACTTCTTGATATTCTTGATACCAAGTTCACTTGCTCTTTTTCTCAATTCTTCGACTGTTACAATTGTTGTTTCCATATTTTCTCGTTTTAAATTGTTATCATTTTTGAATGCCTAAAGATACCAAAAGTTTATGTCTCTGACAACTTTTTCTGGTAATTTGTTCGCCTTGTTGGTTAAACTTATGCTAATTCAATCGCTCTTGCAGGTACACAAATCATAGTCCATGTTTTACCCTCTTTCAGATAATCTACTGAATAGTCAGCTTCAAAAGTGCAAACATTCATATCAACACCTGAAATAGTACCTTCTACCTTACCATTTTTAGTAGTTACGACTACTGATTGACCTTTCTTAAATTCTGTTGCTTTCATATCTTATATGTTTTAATTGTTATTACTTATTTACTTTTTCTACAAACATCTTCAACTTTAACGTGTAATACTTTCCAAGTACCTATTGCCAAATCAAGTGTTCCATTGGGATTGATTTTCTCGATAACGAATTTTTTACTGGGTAAAAGTTATAAGTTACCATACGTCCTAATCTTGCGTTAAACTTTTTCATTGTCTTTATCTTTAATCGTTCGACTTATTATCTCCTTTTTGGATACCTAAAGATACACCTTTGTGACACGTGTAGCAACACTTTCACCAATAATGTGGTCGAAATTAAGATTCTTTAAAGTTCGACCACAGGTCTAAACATATTTTAATATATGAGATATAAGAATATAAAGAATGCTCGTCAAACTTGTAATTAAACAAGAAATAACGAGCATTCTAACTTGGCAAACAAAAGTTCAATTTATACCCTGAAAAGAGTTATCTTCTTACCATTACCCATATCGTAAGTATCAACATGTAACCAACTCACTCCATCTTCAAGTCTTATAGGATAGGGAAGGTTATCCTTATTCTTTATAATGAGCTGACGTGCCTCTTCAGCACTCATCCCTTGTACAGTAATATCAAACGCTTCACCTGTACAATGTGCACTCATATAGACCTTTTCAAGATTGGTCTTTTCTTTAGGAATTGCACAAATGTTACATCTAAGGCCACGCTGCGAATAACTACCACCACTTTTCCAATTGTTGATGATAAAAGGCTTCTGGATAATATATTCACGTAGCACCAACAATGTCTCAAGTGCTGCCATAGAGAAGAAACTCCACATCTGTTCCTCTCTGTATTTATTGTATACATGCGGACAAACAAGTTCCTCGATTTTGAAGTATTGCTTAAGCTTCTTAATTAACTCATCTCTTTTCATAATTCTTCATTTTTAGTCCATTCATTACTATTCGTAATCTCTTCCTCATCCATCAAAGGATAAGGATAAACGATATCTTCCACAACTTCTTCACCTTCCGAAAGCATCATGATAGGAGGTACAAGCATGTTGTACGTCTCTTCATGTAACAACGCCTTCGTGCCGTCGTTACTCATTCGTCTTATCTTCCAGTCCTTGTCGAACTGTTTCAGTTCTTCTATAGGTATAGCTAACCACTTCATATTATTCAGTTTTACGTTTCAACCATTCTTCATTAAGTCTTTCCTTCTCGGTCTCTATTTCTTCAATGGTCAGCGACTTGTTATAGAGGGCAAAGTAGTAGATAGCTCCTTTCAATAATCTGCTGTCTTTTTCTCTTATGATGCCTAAGGTCAGTGTATCAGTATCATTTGCAGTACCTACTGTTATTACACTACCGTTATAAGAATTTTTGGTTTGATATGAAACAGAATCTTTTAGATTCATATTCAAACCAGAAGTATATTCACTAAAAGAATATGTAGCATTATTAGCATATTCAAAAATAAATGCTCCATTGCCAGCAACTATGCTTTTTGAGGCAACAACGTTAGTATCATTCTCTATCACTCTCCTGCATATCACCGTATAGTCTGTCAATATAGGCAGATTGTTGCATATTCCGTAATCATCCACACCATCGAATACCAGTGCACCTTCATAGGCTGTGGGGAGTTGGGTAATGGTAATATTATTTACAGAATTTATAGTGAATCCAGCACTGATGCCTTTTTCACCTTCTTTGTAACATATAGGAAGTTCATATATACCATCTTTATTATAAGTAACATTCTTTTCAAGACCTTCATTGTTTCTATAATAATACAATATTTGTCCAGAATCAAGACCTTTGATTTCTATAGAATAAGAAGGAATATCGGATTCCAATTGACTATAGGCAATCGTAGCAAATCCTTTATTTATTCCTGCTTCTTTATATATTGAAATAGAATTAGATGTTGTATTACTTCCGGTATATTTTGTAAAATCTACTGTATACTTCCCGAATCCAGAAGAAAGAGAATAAGTGAAGTTCTTGAGAGCCATCTCATTACCCATCACACCAGTAATACTACCAGGCTTGTCTGCATTGGACAACCCGGACATAAACCATGCGTCCACCATAGCTTTATTGAAGGGTGGAATAGGAGGACCAGCCTTGCCAGCCCTCCTGCCAAACAAAAGACTTGTACCAATACCAATCATAACCCTATATTAAATTGTGCAGTAGTACCGTCAACAAATACTTTATCAATAAGATAAGGCATAGGAGAACCCATATAAGCAGACACTTCCACCTCACTAATAGTATAAGTCTCAATAGAAGGTGCTCCACAGAGGTGTACTTTGATAGTTCCAGCAGTCAATGGAATGACCAAAAAATTCTTATCACTATCGTGCTCCACAGAGGTGTACTTTGATAAATCAAAATCCTCAGCAACCTGGCCAACTTCAAATGCTCTACTTATTGCAGTAATGCTTACTTGTCCTTCACCATTACTAATTCTAATCTTATTAGGATACATAACTTTATAAATTGTTTTAAATTAAAAAGGAGGAGGAACTTCATCGTCACCGAATTCATTCCTCCTCCTAACCTTTAAATATGTCAAACTTGAAAGAAAATTTCCAATCGTAAAAGTACAAGATTAATTCATATTAACCAACCTTTTCAAAGATTTTCAAATCTTTTTTGATTGTGTATGATTTCTTTATTGAGCTCATCTTGTATAAGTTCAATTACTTTTCTGGTCAATTCTTTATCTATATAGATATTCATTGTGTTAGATGCAATACGAATACGTTCATCTTCTTTCATCTTTTCCAATTCCTGTAGAGTTTGTCTATATCTATCGATATTCTTCTTTAGGAAAATTGCTGTTTGGAATACATCTTCTTTCATATTATTCTACAATTTCCGCATCACTTTCCGGCTCGTATTCCTTCTTTTCTTTTTCTTGGATAGGGGCGTTCTTCCATTGGTCAATAAAATGTTCAATGACACGTCGTCCATCCGTCACGACCTTTTCCAGTTTCTCGTCCGGTTCCAACAGTTCGTCTGCCATTGCTGCGGCTATATGCTTTGCCTTCATTACCTCTTCCACAAGGTTGCTTTCTATCAGTTCACCCAGACTTTTCTTTGTCAGTAGGTTGAATGTAAGTCCTTCAATGATTTGCTTTCTCTTTGACATAGCGTTCAGCATAGCATTCATTTTGGGTGCGAACTGTTCTGCCTTCATATTCTCGAAGCTTTTGTCGTCAAATCCCTCGAACTTCTCTGCCGCCATGAACGCTACTTCGTATTCTTTAGGTGTCATTATCACGCCAGCCTGTAGACACTCTATGCAGAACAAGATGAACTTTACGTTGTTTCTTAAATCCTTTTCCATAATCTTTCTTTATATTTTAGTCAATACATTCTTCAATTGGTACATCGTTAATTGTCACCATCTCCCAATCTCCATCCATCATCTCATAGACACAATTGATTGTCTTATGGTCTGCAATGATTTCTTCGTCAACACCTTTCTTTCTCCAGGTATTACTTTCTACCATTGCAGACCATTTTGTCCCTTCTTGGAACATCAATTTATTAGGGAGTTGTTTGTATGTTGATTCTATGAGTTGACTTAACGTCTCTTCTGTCATAGGTCAATCAATACTTCTCAAGATAAGTATCCCCTTTACTGTCTTTCCAGACGAAACATATCTCACCTTCTTTATCGATATTCACACTTTCGAATGTAATAGGATATCCATGATTCTCACCATCTTTTATGACATAATGTGAAATCTTATAAGTGACTTCTTCATCCTTATCATACTTCTGGTAGAGTGAAGTGAATTCATCGTAAGTGAACGTCGTTGCTTCATGGTCTTTTTCAGTAGGAAATGATATCATGTAACGTACAAGTTTACCATCTTTCACCTCTGTACTGACTATTGAATCAATCTTAAGCTCATCAATGATATCAATCACTTCAGCACAACGTAATCTCCAGTCGTCAGGATACTTCTTCTTGCAGCTAAGAAGGTCTACTTCATTACCCTTCAATAGCTCTACGAATTCTTTTTCTCTTTTCATGTTTTTAATTGTTTAATTATTGTTTATGATTGTAAGATGAGTAATACTATAACAAATGTATAACATGGATTAATAATAGGGTTTGACGTATTTCTCATCTCACATTGTAAAGATACTACTTCTCGTTCATCTTTTGTACCTGTCAAGTACTCTTTCGAGTAATGTTTTGGCACTCTCAATATCCTTCTTGTCTCTTGTAGTCAATTCGTCACTTATATTCAGTATACTATCAACAATCTTGAGTATTGTAGGAATACTTGATTTAAGTTTTGTCTGACCAGCTCTCGTCGTGTAGCTTATATTAAGCTTATCCTTCTCCTTCTTGAGTGCTGATTGTGCTTCTCCATATGTAGCAAAGTAGCCTACATTATAGGTCTTGCCATGATGATAGAAAGTCACTCTCCATGGCTTCTTCAAGTTCCCTTTTGTGTAGTATATATTCTTCATAGTCTCAATATATCTCGTCTACTTCAACATCAATTAGAGATTCTATTCTATACACAAGTCCATTGTCAACTATCTTCTCAAACTTGATACCTGCTGCCTCAAGCTCCTCAGCTATTGCATTCCTGTACATCCATCTTGGTCTCAGGTAGATGTATTCTTCATCTTTTTCAAGTGACAGGAGTATCTTGGTGGGAGAGTATTCTTGTTCCCGAATAATCTCCCTGATTCTTTTCATTGTGAGCTTCTTTGTCATAATGTCTTGATGAACGTCATTACCTTCTTCAATTGTTCATACGACAGGTCGTCCATATTGTCAATGATACGTTCATAAAGCATCTCTCGTTCACTGTCTTCGTAGAATTTTATCCCAATCTCGCCAACATCGCCATTCTTTGCGTAGAGCACTTCACCTTCGTCCATATAGAACTCTTTGTTGTTCTCATCTATGAATGTCGCTGTTTCATCACTTACGCCAGTACATGTCATTGTTACTACTTTGTCTTTGTTGAACATTAAGAACTTTACTTGTTGTCCTACCTTCAATGTCTCAAATGCTTCGTTCATAATCTTTTTGTTTTAATTGTTACACATGTCTCTTCTTTTGATATTGTAAAGATACACCTTATTCTTCGACCACACAACAGGTCGACCACAAAATTGTTATCCAAATTGTGTACTTTTTCTTCGTGTCCTTCCATTCTTATTTATAGAATCATATGAACGCTAATTAGTCGATACACTGGTTAGATGTCAATCTCGCTGCACAAAACACTTTATTTTATTCATCTCATTCTATTTCCATAAAAATAGAAAGGCCTTAGCAATCATCACGACTCCTAAGGCCTACAATTACGAGAAAATTTCACTAATTATGAACAACGAAGTCAATGTGTATTGTTAGTTTTCATCTGTCTTAGACGCTGTCTTATCAAGTCTTTCTTACTTATTCCTTCTTCCTCTTGAATTATCTCTGCCTCAGTGTATTCGATAGGTTTCATTTCGTTTAGGAATTGTTCATTCTTCTTTTCCAAGTCGTTCCAATCGTATTGTTTTATGAGGTCTCCAGGTAGCATTATCTTCTCTTGTCCAAGGATATTCTTATTGAATCCGTTGAAGTCCTTATACCAGGAGCTTGCAAGTTGGTTTATCATTATCTCTGGCCTTATTCCTGACTTGGCACTTACGAGTCCAATGATTATACTGTTTATAGGTATATCACGCATTACTCTACTTATGTTCTCTCCTCCATGTATTGTTGCGTTTATATCTATTTTTCCGTCAACTGTAAGTTTGAGTTCATTCCCTTTTACTTCCTTTCTTGCTTGCTCCAGGATTGCTCTTATTTCTCGTGATATAATCAATGCTTTTGTCTCTTGACCTCTATCGATATAGTCTTCGTATTTGAGTTGTAGGTCCGTGAGTATATCATTAAGGATTTCTAATCGTCCCGCTTCTGTTGCTACACGATATTTATCACTCTTTACTACGTATTTATTTTGTCTATTTTCGATTATTGACTTATTTTCATTATAGAATTTTGTCAATTCTCCATCTTCTAAATCATATCCTTCTCTCTTCTTGATTGTCTTCTTGACATCCTTTATTGAATACATAGAGCCAAATAGGTCGAGGAGCATTGGCGTTAGCTTTGCAAGCGCCTTGCTCCTATCGTTATACAGGTCGAATGTATGCATATATTTTGACCGTGCTCTATTGTATTGAGCAAGTAGTGGCACAATGACTTTTGCACGAATTTCAAGTGCATCTTTGATATCTTCTTCTTTTGCACCACGATTTTTCATTACTCCCTTGAGATTCACATATTTAAGGTCAATTGAATGTAACACACCGTTATGACCTTCATATGTGACAAATCTGTCGGGACATTCGTCTAATTTGATACGGATTCTTTCGTATTCCACATAAGCATCTTGCATATGTTTAGAGGCTATCTGGACAAAGTCAGGAGCCTCCTTAATTATATCTTCTCTACTTACCTGTGTCATTTCTTATGTTACTTATTGTAATTATCGGTAAAGATATATAAAACATTCTTTCTATGCTATGGGTTTTATGATTCAATACCAAACATCATTCATTAATTGTGTCTCTTCAATGATTTCTTCATTGTCTTCTTGAGACATTATGAATTGTTCGAATGTAAGGTTTTCATCTTCTTGTTCTAATAAGTAGTACATGATTTACGAATTTTGTTTGTTATAGTACTTTTCAATTTCTTTCTTCATTATATCAATCTCCCAAGGATTGATTAGAAGGTCCATTTTCAACACTTTTGCTTGATTCAAATAATCTCTCTTGTTATTGAACTTTATGTTTTGTATTGAATGTACATCAAGCTCCACATAGTAGAGGTTTTCTTTACCAATCACAATTGGTTCGAAATTCACACTGTAACAACTTACATTATGATAGTTCTCGTTCTCATCTTTATAGGTGAGTATGAAGTTACATATGAATCCATCGTTATTATCATTATATGTTTTTGTCACTCTCTTTTGATAGAGATGTGCGAGTAGCTTTTGTATCATCTTCTTTATTATATCAATTTTAATGCTTTTATAATTCCAGCTTCTAATGCTTCCTCGTAGGTGTCCCAATTACCTCCATCATTCGGAC
>OLQJ01000049.1_pt1 | contig 106385 bp, 99 predicted proteins | sample 1673231 | NCBI WGS metagenome assembly OLQJ01 (sample SAMEA3136769, study PRJEB25190) | human gut metagenome | biome: human gut; feature: human-associated habitat; material: faeces | place: Austria | collected 2013
AGAGCATCTGCCTTACAAGCAGAGGGTCACAGGTTCGAGCCCTGTAGGTCCCATTCATGCCGCAGTGGCGGAACTGGCAGACGCGCAGGACTTAAAATCCTGTTGTAGTGATACAGTACCGGTTCGATTCCGGTCTGCGGCATTCATTCAAAACACTTGACAAGAGTGTTATAATGAATGAGTAAATAAAATATGTGTGTGTAGCTCAGCTGGATAGAGCACTTGGCTACGGACCAAGGTGTCGGGGGTTCGAATCCTCTCACGCACGTTATATAGTATAGAAAGAGCAGGTTGTAATACCTGCTCTTTCTATACTACAAATCGTCCGCGGACGATTCGAACCCCAGGGTTCGTTCTACACTTCGTTGCGGTCGGCGCTAAGCGGAAGTCCACCGGACTTCCAGCGCCCTCTCACGCACGTTATATAATATAGAAAGAGCAGGTTGTAATACCTGCTCTTTCTATAATTGAGGCACGGAGTATTAATTCCGTGCCTCAATTGTTTTATCCGGATTACCTTTCTGTTGTAAAATAAAGGGCGTTATTTCAGTGCAGATATAATTTTGAAATATGGCTTGAAAAGGCTGTAATATTTCAGACCATCTGTCTCACCATAGCTCTTTGTGATGGCAGATCTTATGCCATTGAGATTCTTTGTTTTATTCTTGTTTTTTTCAAGAAAATCAACAAAATTTCCGGGATCATTAATATCACTGTGTGCGAAAATTATACCTGTAAAACGCTCTACCTTCTTTTTACGCGTGAGCTTTTCAGGCGTAAAAGAGTAGGATTTGTCTTTTATGGTTTTATAAATTGTCTGACCCTGTTTCATACCATAAACATGAACCAGCGTCTCATGAAGCTTGAGCAGATTGTCTTTTCCCATGCAGTTTAGGAAAGAATCTACCTCAAAATGGTCGAAGTCTTCGGATACTGCCGATACTTCAGAAATATCTGATGTATCAATGCTGTCCGTTGAGGATTTAGCCTCATCTGCTTCGTTTTTATTTGAGCTGTTACCAGAACCGTTATGAGGTGTCTGTTCGTCAGTGAATGGTAAGTCATCATTAGTCATAAGCTTATCACTTGATGATAAGTCATCGTTAGTTGCAAGCTCATCACTTAACGGTTCACTGTCTGTATAGCTGCTATGATTGCCATCGAAAAGTTCACTCAGATTATAAGACTTTGAAGTGATAGCATCAGTATCAGTATCGGTATTGATATTGGTATTGGTATTGGTAGTATCTTCCTTGGATGGAATATCTGCTACTACCTGATACTTGATGTTTTTTCTTCGCTGGACAGCCTGTTTGCAGAAATTTACATTGAATCTGCGTACAGCGAATCCCTTATCTTTCCAGAACCTTACAGCAGGGTCATAGCCTGTGTCATTGCTCATTATGATGTACTCATCAGCACATGACTCGGCTGATGCAGCATCACATTTGTTTTCACTGAATGAACCAGTGCATCCCATCAGATATCCCATATATGATACGAGCTGAAAATCAAGGGCATTCGTGCCTTCATAGGATTTCTCAAATCGGATATTTATTTTGTTATTTTCCATAAGCCTGATGACTGACATGTATGACATGTGAGGTGATTTTTTTGTGTAAAAAACTACGATTTCGTCGTCCTCATCTGCCATATCAAACAGCATCAGCCAGTTGTCGTTGACATTTTCGCTGTCTACTAAAAAGTGTCTGATAATAATCACCATTAATCCGGACAAAGGTATTGTAGCATGTGTAGGAGAAAATGGCAAATAATATAGATTTAAGTAAATGTTAACAATACAAAGAGTGCAACATATGATATAATTTTAATATATCTTGAAAATGAAGGGGGAATAGAGTTGGCAGATATTGAAATAAATAAATCAGATATTGATGAAGTTAATGATGTGATACAAGAAACAGATGAAGAAGCATATGCGTTGGATTCTGAATTTACAGAGGAAAAGGAATATAAAACAGTACAGAAATATGAGCTTGTGACGATTCTGTCGTATCTTATAGGTGTCAGAAATGAGATACTTGATCATATGTGCAGTGATGAGTATGTGGAGCTTTTAAACAGCTTAAGAGAAAATAAAAATGCGAGGATACTCAGATATCTGTGTAAGGCGCGTACAGGTCTGCTGCGCAACTATAAAAAAACAGACAATGAAATAAAATATAATCTGGGTAATATAAACAGGATGGAGTGGTTTGATGCAGAGAATATAAATAAGCTTGAGAGCTGGGAAGTGCATATTATATTGTATAATTCATCGGCTGACAAGTATTGCGTACATATTAACAAGCTGATAAATGAGCACGTGGATGCATGCAAAAAGCTTTTCCCAGACTGGGTAAAATGGGAGTATATCAGGGATTTGTTTGTCATAGCGGATTATGAAAAGCCAAAGAAGCTAAAGGCAGAGTTTACTGTCTATAAAGAGCACAGAAAAGAGTATCCATACGGGATGTACATTCACTGGCGCCCGGATGGCAGGGGAAATCTGCTCAATTCCGATGGACGTATATTAAAGACAATATACAGACAGCATGGTGATTATTTCAATGACGGTTCAAAATACAGGGATGCAGTGGAAGATACAAAGGAAAATATATATGAGTTTATCCGTGAAAGCATGCGTGTTGTGATAGTTGTGGATTGTGAAAATTCTGATGTATACAAGCTGTATGGAGTATTAAAAAACTTAAATTCTGAGCAAATGTCCAAAATAGAAAAAATTATACTCTATGATGATTATCATACATCCTGTGGATGGGACTGGCTGGAAAAATTCATACATATCCCTGTATTCCATGAGGAGGTGGAGCGTGTGACAGACCGGAAGTCGCTTGTTGATATAAAGATGACTGCGGGAGTGTGTGAGGCATATTATAAGGACAACATAGACTCGTTTATTTTGTGCTCAAGTGATTCGGATTACTGGGGACTTATTTCATCTGTAAAGGATGCTCATTTCCTCGTGATGTACGAATATAGCAAGTGCGGACAGTCAATCAAGGATGCACTTACAAAACGATGTATTTTTCACTGTTCAATAGACGATTTCTATACAGGAAATGCAAGTGATTTAAAGAAAAAAGTCATGATAAATGAATTGAAAAATCTGACAAATGATATTGTCGGAAAGAATGGCTGGGAGATGACAAGACAGATATACGAGAGGACTAAAATTACATCGACAGAGCGAGAAATGAAGGATTTTTACAATAAATATGTTAAGTCATTGAGGTTAAAAATTAATGAGGACGGAGTATTCGAGATTGTGGTCAATGAATATTGATTATCGTAAAACTGTTTTATGTAATTATTGTCGGTCACACATGTATTGTGTGAAGGTTAAGCCTTATTTTAGCGGAAAGAGTGGGAAAGTATGATGAAACCGATGCTTGAAATCTGCTGTGGCAGCTTTTCGGATGTGAAAACAGCATATGAAAATGGTGCAGACAGGGTTGAACTGAACAGTGCCCTATATATGGGAGGGCTGACACCTACACTCGCCAATTTAATATATGCAAAGGAGAACTGCAATATACCGGTAGTGGCAATGGTTCGGCCGAGGGGCGGTGGATTTTGCTATTCTGATGAAGAATACGACACTATGCTTATGGATGCAAAAATTCTTTTAGAGCATGGAGCAGACGGTATTGCGTTTGGATTTCTGACAGAGGAAAAAATGCTTGACAAAAAGCGCACGAAGGAAATGATAGAGCTCATTCATGAGTGTGGCAGGGAAGCTGTGTTTCACCGCGCCTTTGACTGCATAGATAATCAGGACAGTGCAGCGGAGAAGCTTATTAGGCTTGGCGCAGATCGTATCCTCACAAGCGGTGGAGCAGTAAATGTATGGGATGGCAGAAAACAGCTTAAGCATCTTCAAAATCAATATGGAAAAGATATTACTATTCTGGCCGGAAGCGGCGTGAATGATACCAATGCGAGAGCACTTATCGAATACACAGGTATTACACAGGTACACAGCTCGTGTGGCTCATGGAAGTGTGATGTGACAGCAGCGGGCAATGCAGTGGATTTTTCGTATGATGAAGCGATGAAGAACTGCTATCAGTGTGCGGATGCAGGTAAGGTTAGGAAGCTTGCGGAAGAGGTAAGTGGAGTGTAATATTAAAGCAAAAGATTATAGAATTTCGGAGGAAGCAATTAATGGCGGAACAGGAAAATAGTAAGGATTTAATCAGTGTACTTTGGAGTGGCGCTGATGTACTTCGTTCTAAAATGGACGCGAATGAATATAAGAATTATCTTTTGGGAATTGTATTCTATAAATACCTATCAGATTCATTTTTGATAAGAGTATATGATTTGATAAATGATGAGAAACCGGAATCGCTCAAGGTGGCACTCGAGGCATATAAAAATGAGTTGAAGGGTGAATATGCTAATGATTTGCTTGATGAATTAAAGCAGGATCGTAAATATGTAATTGAGCCTGAGCTTACATATACATGTTTTGCAGAGGATGCAAGGAATAATTGCTTTAATCGTGAGCAATTACAGAAAGCATTCAATAATATTGAGCAGAGCGGAGAGTTGTTTGTGGATTTGTTTTCCGACATTGATTTGTATTCAAGCAGGCTTGGAGCGGGAGACCAGAAACAAAGTGATACAATTGCAGAACTGATAAAAGTAATAGACCAGGCGGATTTGCTCAATTCCGATGGTGAAATACTTGGAGATGCATATGAATATCTGATAGGACAGTTTGCGTCAGAGACCGGTAAGAAGGCGGGAGAATTCTATACACCACAGGCAGTATCAAAAATTCTTACTAGAATAGCAATAACAGGACAGGAGAATGTGAAAGGTTTGTCAATCTATGATCCATGTATGGGCTCAGGTTCGCTGCTTCTTAACGCAAAGAGATACTATAAAGGTGATACAAACTATATAAAGTATTATGGACAGGAACTGAACATGTCTACATATAATCTGGCGAGGATGAATATGTTCCTGCATGATGTAGCTGCGGAGAATCAGAATCTGCATCATGGAGATACTCTTGATGCAGACTGGCCAACTGGTGAGGAAACTGACTTTCACATGGTACTTATGAATCCACCGTATTCTGCAAAATGGAGTGCTGCATCAGGATTTTTACAGGACGAAAGATTTTCAGAATATGGTGTTTTGGCGCCAAAATCAAAGGCTGATTATGCATTTTTACTTCATGGACTTTACCATCTGAAAAGCAATGGAACAATGGCAATCGTTTTGCCACATGGGGTACTTTTCAGAGGTGCAGCAGAGGGAAAAATAAGAGAAAAGCTTCTTCGTTCCGGAAACATATATGCGGTTATAGGATTGCCGGCTAATTTATTTTATAATACGTCTATTCCTACATGTATTGTTGTACTTAAAAAGCATAGAGATGGCAGAGATGTACTGTTTATTGATGCGTCAAAGAAGTTCATTAAGGGTAAAAAGCAAAACGAAATGTCGGATGAGCATATTGATGAAGTTATGGATTTGTATAACAGAAGAGAAACTGTAGAAAAAGAATCTTATCTGGCAAGCTTTGAGGATATTGAAAAGAATGATTTTAACCTAAATATTCCGCGATATGTAGACAATTTTGAAAAGGAAGAGGAAGTCGATATAAATGGTCTGCTCGAGGATATGCAAAAAACAGATGACGAGATAGGAAAGGTAGAGGGTGAGTTTGTGAATCTGCTAAAAGACCTGACATCGTCTGATGAAAATATAATGGCATCGTTGAATCGTTATATTGATATGATTGAGGGGTGATTTGTATGGAAAATCCAAAGATTAGATTTAAAGGGTTTACTAAGGATTGGGAACAGCGTAAGGTTGGAGAATTGCTTGAAGAACGTAACGAACAAGCTCCTATGAGTGAGGATTATCCTTTGATGGCATTTATTGCTAATCAGGGAGTGACACAAAAAGGAGAACGATATGACCGTAGTGCTTTAGTAAATGACGAAACGGGTAAAAAATATAAAAGAACAGAATTTGGAGATTTTATATATAGCTCAAATAATTTAGAGACTGGTTCAATAGGACTGAATAAATACGGAAATGCTTGTATTTCACCAGTTTATAGCATATTTAAGTCAACAGGAAAAGCTGAATTGGATTTCCTTGGACGAAGATTTCTTAGAAAAGATTTTATAAATGAAATGGTTAAATGGCGTCAGGGGGTCGTCTATGGTCAATAGAAAATTCATGAAACAGATTTCATGAAAATTGAAGTAAGAATACCAAGTGTAGACGAGCAAAAGAAAATAGGTCTATATTTTGACTCTCTCGACAACCTTATCACTCTTCACCAGCGAAAGTGTGAACAGACAAAAAAATTGAAAAAATATATGCTTCAAAAAATGTTTCCACAAAATGGAGAAAAAGTTCCAGAAATTAGATTTGATGGATTTACTTACGATTGGGAACAGCGTAAGTTCTGTGATGTCGCTGTAAGAGCGTCTTCTGTTTCTACATCGTCATCAGATATTCCAAGCGTAGAGTATGAAGATGTAGTAGCAGAAGAAGGAAGATTGAATAAAGATATCCGCTTAAAAGAAGCAGTAAAGTCTGGAATTATATTTGATGGTTCTCAGGTGCTTTATGGAAAGCTTCGTCCATATTTGCATAACTGGTTAAATCCAGATTTTAATGGTATTGCAGTCGGTGATTGGTGGGTATTAAAGCCTATTAATATGGACAAAAATTTTCTTTATCGTCTTATTCAAACACAGCAATTTGATAATATTGCAAACCAGTCATCAGGCTCAAAAATGCCACGTGCAGATTGGAATTTAATATCCAATTCGGACTTTATGGTGCCATTTTCAAAAGAGGAACAGTGTAAGATAGGCGGATATTTTGACTCTCTCGACAACCTTATCACTCTTCACCAACGTAAGTGCGATGAACTTAAGAAAATGAAAAAATATATGTTACAAAATATGTTTATATAATCATTTGAGGTTAGAATTATGAGATATCTTGAAGGAAGGGAGGTTTAAGAATGTCACAGATAATTAAAATGGATACAATAATTTTATACCACGGATCCCCTAACAAAATAGTAACACCGGTATTTGGCGGTGGAGACGATAAACATGATTATGGTCGTGGATTTTATCTGACAGAAAACATAGATTTGGCAAAAGAATGGGCGGTTTGCAGACCTAATGAACAGAATGGATGGGTTCATAAGTATGAGTTAAATACCAAGAATCTAAAAATTTTTGATTTTCAGGAGAAAGATGTTTTATCATGGCTTGCAGAGCTTATGAAGCATCGCGATGCAGCGGATTCCAAGCGTTATAGGATGCTTGCTGCAAAGTTTATTGATAAATATGGTATTGATACAGAGGCATATGATGTGATAAAGGGTTGGCGCGCAAATGCATCATATTTCTATATTGCAAAAGAATTTGTCAGAGATAATATTGATATAGATATTCTTGAGGAATTGCTTTCGTTAGGCAGATTGGGGATTCAGTATTGTATTAAGACAGAAAAAGCATATGCAAATTTACGCGAGATAGAAAGTGATTTACTTCAAGTTGAATACAACGAATTTAACAATAAGTATAATCAAAGAGATATTGAAGCAAGAAAAAATATGCGTGATCTAGTAGATTCGGATGCAAATAAAGTTACGAATGTTTTTAGTACATTGTTTTAGAGGTGAGAAAATGGGTGCATATTCAGAAGCGTATCTGGGTGATGTTGTGGAGAATCAAGGCAAATTATTTGATTTTGTGGCACAGTCTTACCCGGATAGTGATACAGAAGATTTTATAAATACGTATATGAAAAGTAAAACAAGAAAAAACATTGACGATGCGATGGCTTATGTTAATACCATGGATGCAAAAGAACTGTGGAAATACTTTTCAGACACAGAAAAATATAAGTTAAAGCAGGGGAAGGCAATCGAAGGGTTTATGCCGGATTGGATTGGTGAATTTTATGCTTATTATCAGTGGTATTATGATATTCCAAGCGCAGAGGTAATAAATAAAGTACCGGTCGATTTTCTGAGGAAGGCTTATTATGGACTTCATGATTTAGAGCTTGATTTGGCGGTAAAAAAGGTAGGTAAAGTATAAATGAATATAGTTTGTTTTCATAATCCGGATGAGGAAAATGGATACCTTAGTAACTGGTATTTAAGTGGGTTTAAATGTGATGTAATAAGATTTTCGTCAATGGAACAGTATATGATGTATCAAAAAGCAAATTGTTTTGGTGATACAAAAATAGCGGAAAAGATTCTTGAAACTACAGATGTTGCACAAATTAAGGCTTTGGGAAGAAAGGTTTCAAATTATAATGAAACCATATGGAATGGAACGCGACAGATTGTTGTTTACAAGGGACTTTGTGCAAAATTTCAAAACCCTGAATTGAAATCCAGACTAAAAGCTACAGGAGATGCGGTTTTAGCGGAATGTACTGTTAGGGACTGCATATGGGGAATTGGATTGTCAATGACAGATCCTAAAAGACTGGAACTGGAAAAGTGGAGAGGACAGAATCTGCTTGGATTTGCACTTATGATGGTGAGAGATGGAATATAAAATATGAAATAATTTTGATTACTTTTAAGAGCATTCATCCGTGTTTTTAATTATTTTTAGGCGTGGGACAATTACTCACGTCTTTTATATTATAAGTGATGAATAGTGGAATCACTCGTTATTAGCGTAAGTCAATTATGATAGGGTGAATAAAACCAAAAGTTTGGGAACAGCGTAAGTTGGGGGAGGTACTAATTAGCTTGCAGAATAATACTCTTTCCAGAGCGGACTTATCTAACGAAAGAGGCATTGCAAAGAATGTCCATTATGGAGATGTACTTATTAAGTTTGGGGATGTCTTAGATGTAAGTAGAGAGCAACTTCCAATGATTACGGATGAAAAGATATTGGACAAATACAAAGCATCATTCTTGCAAAATGGAGATGTGATTATTGCTGATACAGCCGAAGATACTACCGTTGGTAAATGTAGTGAAATAGCGGGATTGAGAGATGAAGTTGTTCTGTCTGGACTGCATACTATTCCATATAGACCAGTGGAAAAATTTGCTACTGGCTATTTGGGATATTATCTAAATTCTAGTGCTTATCATGATCAGTTGATACCGTTGATGCAAGGAATAAAAGTTACATCAATTTCAAAATCTGCTATGCAAGATACAGACGTTGTTTATCCTAAATCAACAGAAGAACAAGCTATGATTGGAAGCTATTTTCAATCCCTCGACAACATCATCACTCTTCACCAGCGCCAGACAGATTTTTATAAAAAACCCAGTTTCTACTTTATCTCATCGTAAGCCAATAAAAAAATATAAATGTTGAAAACGATTGGGAACAGCGTAAGTTGGGGGATGATTTGGTTTCTATACATACTGGAACCAATCTATTAGGTTCAATAACTAATACAGGGATGCCATTGATTAAGATGGGCAATATTCAACGAGGATATTTTGACACATCAAAGGTAGAATTTTTGGCTGAAAATGAGCAGCCAGATAAAGCGGATATTGCAAATTATGGCGACTTTTTCTTTAATACAAGAAATACATTAGAACTTGTTGGCAAAGGTGCAACGTGGATGAAAAATAGCGGAGAATATGCATTTAACAGCAATATTGCACGCTTTGAACTTAGAAACTTAGACACAATATTCTTCAATTATTTATATAATACTGATTATATGACCAAGCAAATTCATGCAAGAGCCATGGGAACCACAAGTGTGGCAGCTATATATCCAAGAACATTAGACTCTGTTGAGTATTTAGCTCCTTGTATGAAAGAACAACAGAAAATCGGAGCTTATTTCAAGCAACTCGACCACCTCATCACTCTTCACCAGCGCCAGCACAAATTACATCTGAACATGCTTTTATAAACTGTTTTTTATCGTAAGTAACATCGTATCTATACAATGGTTACCATAAATTTTACAACGAATCAAACATAAACCAACCTCAAACAAAGCAAGCCTAATTATGGTTACATCAGCGTAAGCAGTACTAATAAAGGAGGTAGCGTATGCTAGAGGATATGAGCAAGGATGCATTATTTTACAACTATTACGCACAGTGGATAGAAGTGTATAAGAAAGATGCAATTCGTGAAGCCACTATGGCAAAGTACAGGATGACTCAGAAGTGGGTGGAGAAGCTGGCTCCGGAGCTTAAGGTTTGTGAGCTGACAAGGACCGCGTATCAGAAGATACTAAATGATTACGCAAAGGAGCATGAGAGACAGACAACACTTGACTTCCATCATCAGCTAAAGGGTGCGGTAATGGACGCGGTGGATGAGGGGCTGATAGAGCGTGATCCGACCAGAAAGGCTATCATCAAGGGTAAGACACCACGTGAGAAAAAGATTAAATATCTCAATCAGTTTGAGTTGCATACTTTGATAGCTGATCTTGATATAAAGGAAGAGCCGAACTGGGACTGGTTTATTTTGCTTGTGGCAAAGACAGGGATGCGTTTCTCAGAGGCGCTTGCCATCACACCAAAGGATTTTGATTTTGGAAGACAAACACTTTCTATAAGTAAGACGTGGGATTATAAGGGTAAAGGCGGTTTTCTACCGACAAAGAATAAGTCATCTGTGAGAAAAATTCAGATTGACTGGCAGATAGTAGTAAAGTTTTCTGAGCTGATAAAAGGGTTGCCGGAGGACGAGCCTATATTTGTAGGAGAGGAAAAGATTTATAATTCAACCGTCAATGATGCTCTCACCAGACACTGTAAGGCCTGTGGGATATCGGAGATTTCCATTCACGGACTTAGACATACGCATGCGTCGTTGCTTTTGTTTGCCGGTGTTTCTATAGCCAGTGTGGCGCGCAGATTGGGGCATGCGAGTATGACAACAACACAGAAAACATATCTGCATATCATTCAGGAACTGGAAAATAAGGATGTGGATCTGGTAATGAGGACTTTGTCAGGACTGTAATGTAGCTTTTTAAACAATATGCTTACGCTGATTTTGATATAAGTAATTTTGTGGTATTTTATGCCTATATTTGCTATAATAAATATAGTTAGTGTTTAGGTTTTGAAGAAGGAGAAATTATCATGCCGGAGTTGGAATCGTTAATAGAGCAGAAATTGATTGAGCAGTTGATATATGGGGATTCGCAGTGGACGTACAGACCAGATTTAAAGACAGAAGCGGATTTATGGAACAATTTTAAATATATTTTAGAGCAGAACAATAAGGACTGGCTGGATGGTGAGCCACTTTCTGATTCAGAGTTTGAGCAGGTAAAGAATCAGTTGCAGTTTTCAACATTTTATAAGGCTGGAGAGTGGCTGGTAGGCGAAAACGGCAAGGTCATGGTGCATGTACAGCGAGATACTAAGAAGCTTCATCTGGTTGTGATGAATCATGAGCATATTGCAGGTGGCAGCAGTGTGTATGAGGTTATAAATCAGTACAGTGCATTGAAGGATGATGAGGATGCCGCATCAAGAGACCGTAGATTTGATGTGACCTTGATGATAAACGGTCTTCCAATGATACATATTGAGCTGAAAAAAAGACAGCATTCATATATGGAAGCATTCAATCAGATAAAGAAATACATTGGTGAAGGGCAGTTCAGGGGGATTTTTTCGGCTGTTCAGATGTTTGTTATAAGCAACGGTGTTGACACGAAGTATTTTTCTGCAGCAAGTGATACGGAGCTAAAGAAAGAATTTATTAGTGGATGGGTTGACAGGAACAATCAGCCGGTTTCTGATTATATTGATTTTGCAAAAAATGTCCTTAAGATTCCACAGGCACATGAGATGATTGCAAGATATACGGTTTTAGATAATGAAGCTAAGCGGCTTATTCTGCTTAGACCATATCAGATACATGCTATTGAGGCAATTCGTGAAGCATCACGAACAGGAAAGTCGGGATTTGTATGGCACACTACAGGCTCGGGAAAGACGCTTACATCATATAAGGCAACAAGAAATCTCCTTATGGATATTCCGGCGTTGGATAAGGCTATTTTCCTTATAGACAGGAAAGATCTTGATGAGCAGACAAATACGTCATTTAGTTCATATTCTCAGAATGATTCAATTGATGTGGATAATACTGATAATGTGACTGATTTGAAAAATAAACTTAAATCGTCTGACAGACAGATGATTGTTACTACAATTCAAAAGATGCAGATTCTCATTTCAAAGCGTCTGAAGGAGGGCACACCTGAGTATAACAGGTTAAGAGGATTAAAAATAGCTTTTGTGGTGGATGAGTGTCACAGAGCTGTATCTCCGGCTACCAAGAGAATAATCGAACGCTTTTTTGGAAAGTCACTCTGGTTTGGCTTTACAGGAACACCACGTTTTCCGGAGAATCCTTATCCGTTGATGGGGGATTTGCCACGTACAACAGAGGAATTATACGGAGCATGTCTGCACAAATATACTATTCAGAATGCTATTCATGATAATGCTGTTTTGGGATTTCAAGTGGAGCACGATGGTCCAAAGGATGTGACGGATGAGACTGACAGCAGCCGATATGAAAATGAGACGCATATGCTCAAGGTGCTTGAGGTTATTTTAAATAAGTCATATCATAAGCTGGGCTTTCAAAATGGAAAGGGCAAGACTTTTGAAGGGCTTTTGACTACAAGTTCTATTTCGCTTGCACAAAAATATTATGAGCTGCTCACAAGGGTGAAAAACGGAGAAACGCCATTAAAGATAGATGAACGCATAAAGCAGGTTTTACCAGACTTCCCTAAGTTTGCCATTACATACTCTGTGACTGAAAATGAGGACGGTTCGCAGGTCAATCAGGAGAAGATGAAGCAGTCTCTTGATGACTACAACGCTATGTTTGATACAAAGTTTGATATTTCACAGATTACTTCATACAATAGTAATCTAAATAAACGACTTTCTAGAAAAGATCCTAAGTATAAGAGCAGAAACGAACAGCTTGATCTGGTTATTGTTGTGGATCGTCTGCTCACAGGCTTTGATGCGCCATGCATGTCGACAATTTTTATTGACAGGCAGCCGATGGGACCTCACGATTTAATACAGGCCTTTTCCAGAACTAATCGTATTTTTGACAAAAAATCAAAGCCGTATGGACAGATTGTAACTTTTCAGGCACCGGTACTTTTCAAGAAATGTGTGGATGATGCTGTCAAGCTTTACTCTGCAGGAAGTACAGAGGATACACCGCTTATTGCAGAGTGGGATGATGTGGAGCCTGCTTTTAAAAAGGCGCTTGCGGCACTTAGAATTGCAGCTCAGATACCGGACGACATTCCGTCAATGTCAGATGAGGAGAAGCTTCATTTCATGAAGATGTTTCAGAGCTTTGACAGACTTTTTGCACAGCTTAAATCCTTCAGCAGATATGATGAAAGTATGCTTGATGATTATGGAATTACTGAACAGGAATATATAGACTATGCAGGCCATTACCTGAACATAAAAAGTGAGATTGGACCAGACACGGGACCGGACCCGGTTAATCCGCCAGTAGAACCGGAAATAGACTCAGATTATGAGCTTATGGCATACAGTAATACAAGGATTGATTATGAATATATCATCAATCTCATTCAGAATATCGTCAATCCTGAGGATGATGGTGATATTACTCCTGAGGAAAAGCAAAAGAAGATTGATGAGGCAAAGCAGTATGTAGAGGATCTGCGTAAGGATAATCCAAAGGTTGCAGATATCATGTCACATCTGATTAATGAGATAGAGCTTGATGAGAGCAGATTTAAGGGCAAATCAATTCTAAACATTGTTGAAAATATGAAACATGAATGTATAGAACAGGTTGTGAGTAATTTCTGCCTGTTATGGCATGCAGACAAGGATGATGTAATGTATGCGGCAACACATTACCGCAATGGGATTATCCCTAATGAGAGCGCCATAAAGGCATCTATTAATTATCCTGAGTACAAAAATACAGTGGAACATGCTTTACCTAAATTCAAGTACTATGCTAAGTTTTTTGCAGAGCTTAGAAGTACGCTGGATGACGAGATTAAGCCTTTAGTGTAAAGAAATGTATTTCACAACACTTATAATACATATACAATTAAATACCGGATTGTGTTATAATATGTCTGTCGGCGGATTCGTCGGCAGACTTTTTTTAAGGAGAGTAAAATGAGAGTATTAACAGATTTAGAGCCAAAGAACGTTTTTTCGTTTTTCGAGGATATATGCAGTATTCCTCATCCATCATACAAGGAAGAGAAAATCAGTAATTATCTGGTGGAGTTTGCAAAGGCAAGAGGCCTTGAGCATTACCAGGATGAGCTTCACAATGTGATAATCATAAAGGAAGCATCAGAAGGATATGAGGATGTGGAGCCAATCATACTGCAGGGGCACATGGATATGGTTTGCGAGAAGGCACCTGACTGTGATAAGAATATGGACGAGGAAGGCCTTGACCTTTTGATAGATGGTGATTTTATCTCGGCAAAGGGCACTACACTCGGTGGAGATGACGGTATCGCGGTGGCATATGCGCTTGCTATTTTGGACGATGACAGCCTGTCACATCCACGCCTTGAGTTTGTATGCACTGTATGCGAGGAGGTCGGCATGGAGGGTGCTACAGGCATCGATGTGTCTATGCTTAAGGGAAAGAAGCTTCTTAATATGGACAGCGAGGAGGAGGGCGTGATGCTCGCAAGCTGCGCCGGTGGATGCAGAGCCGATGTGAAGCTGCCTGTAGAGAGAGAGACAGTGAGCGGAACAAAGCTTACTGTGAGCTTATCAGGGCTCACCGGCGGACACTCAGGCTCAGAGATTGATAAGGGAAGAGGCAATGCCAATATTCTTATGTCCAGACTGCTTCGCGACGCATCGGCACCTGTAGCTATAGCTTCTATAGATGGCGGCAGAAAGGATAATGCCATTCCAAGAGAGTGTACTGCACAGATTATTGTAGCACCTGATGAGGCTGCGGCAGTGAAGGCTTCGATAGAACAGGCAGCAGCTGAGATTGCACAGGAGTTTAAGGCATCTGATCCTGACCTTAAGCTTGCTGTGTCAGAGGAGACTGACTGCAGTGAGTCAGCTATAAGTGCAAAGGACAGCGCAAGGGTTATCGCACTTATCGAGGCACTGCCAAACGGCATCATCAGAATGAGCCGTGAAATAGATAAGCTTGTTGAGACTTCACTTAATCTGGGAGTTTTAAAATCAGACGATGCTGCTGTCACTTTAAGATACGCAGTCAGAAGCTCTGTCGGTGTGGCTAAAAAGAGCCTTAAGAATCAGCTTGTCTGCATAGCAGGCGCTTTTGCTGCAGAGGTTACATTTGAGGGCGATTATCCTGCATGGGAGTACAAGAAGGATTCAAAGCTTCGCGAGGATATGGTACGGATTTTTGAGGAGATGTATGGCAAAAAGCCTACAGTTGAGGCTATTCATGCCGGTGTCGAGTGCGGACTTTTAAGCGGCAAGATTGAAGGACTCGACTGCATATCAATGGGACCGGACATGTATGATATCCATACGACTGAGGAGAGGCTTTCCATATCCTCTGCAAAGAGGTCATATGAGTATATACTCAGAGTGATTGCGTGCAAATAAATATTTATTCAAGGCTTTTGATAAAGGAAAGAGGTGTCATATGATACCTCTTTTTAAATGCCCTGTGAAAATAGCTCAGATTGTGAAATCCGACAGACAGTGAGACATCTAAAATTGAGGTGTTGCCGCGCTCGAACTGTTCCACGGATTTTTCAAGACGCACATTGTTGATATACTGCACGCAGGTCATGTTCATGTGTTTTTTGAAGAAACGCATGAAGTGGTATTCACTGAAATAGCAAAGCCCGGCAAGCTCTGCAACCTGGATGCTTTCGGCATAGTGCACCTCGATGTAATCGAGCACATTTTTGAGCTTATCGGAGGATGTGTTGACACCGAAATCAGCATTTTTTTCACTGTATTGCAGCAATAGAAATATTGCCTGAAGCAGAAATGCCTTTAGAGCCAGCTCATAGCCGAATTCCTGACCGGAGTATAGCTTTGTTATGCGCATGAAGCATTTGCAAAGGGATGAATATGCCGGATGCTTCGGTGCAATCAGGTAAGGCATGGCAAACTCATGGTTGATTAGCGGAGTCAGATATCTTGAAGAGCATATATCGGTATTGTTTCCACCTAAAAAATTGATATGGAATACATACGTTTCCGAGTAAAATTCGTCGCAGTCCCTTATTGAAATGGAATGCAGCAGCAGTGGCGGGATAAAGATGATATCGCCTTCCTTTGCTTCATATTCGAGCAAATCAATCTGATAGGTGCATGAGCCCTTTGTAATCAGTGTGAGCTCTGCCTCATCGTGCCAGTGTGTAGTGATGACAGGGTAATCTGCTGCAAGTCTTGTTATATATTTCTGAACAGGAAAAAATACTTCTCCGTGCTTTGCGTTTTCTTTCTGCCCGAGGGCAGGCGGATTATTGTTTTTCATATTGTTGTTTCTCCATAGCTTTTAAAAATATACCCTTTAAAATTATAAGAGCAGTATTGTGTTATAAAATGAAAAAATATTGCAAGAATTTATACTAAACACTTTCTATAATAGCAGTATAATACATCAAGGCGAAGTGCTCAAGCTGTAAATGAGTGCAAAATTTATGATTAGATAAGAGGTACACATTATGGAGAGAAAATGGTGGCATGACAAGGTAGCATATCAGATTTATCCAAAGAGCTTTCTGGATACAAATGGTGACGGAATAGGAGATTTAAGAGGTATCATTTCAAAGCTGGATTATTTAAAATCGCTTGGAATTGACATCATATGGCTGTCTCCGATATATAAATCGCCATTTGTGGATCAGGGCTATGACATATCTGATTACTATGCGATAGCGGAAGAATTCGGTACTATGGAGGAGTTTGATGAGCTCCTTGCCGAGGCAAAGAAGCGTGATATGCACATCATCATGGATCTGGTAATAAATCACTGCTCGGATAAGCACGAATGGTTTCAAAAGGCACTTAAGGATCCGGATGGAGAGTATGCTGATTACTTTTATTTCAGAAAAGGTAAAAACGGCAATCCGCCGAGCAATTACCGCTCTTATTTTGGCGGAAGCTGCTGGGAGAAGGTGCCGGGCACGGACAAGTATTATCTGCACATGTTTGCGAAGGAGCAGCCGGATTTAAACTGGGAGAATGAAAAGCTAAGACAAAAGCTTTATGAGATGATTAACTGGTGGCTTGATAAGGGCTTGTCAGGATTTAGAATAGATGCGATAATCAATATAAAGAAAAATCTCGATTTCCCTGATTTTGAGCCGGATGCAGAGGACGGACTGGCTGCCTGCTACAAGATGGTTGAAAGTGCAGAAGGTGTCGGAGAGCTCTTAGAGGAATTAAAGAACAATACATTTAAGAAGTATGATGCATTTACGGTTGGCGAGGTATTCAATATGAAGCCTGAGGAGCTGCCGGAGTTTATCGGTGAGAATGGGCATTTTTCAACGATATTTGATTTTTGTGCACAGTGCTTAAGTGATGGAGAGCATGGCTGGTATGATGCACCGAAGATAGATTTTGATACATGGAGAAAGGCCATTCTTGGTTCACAGCTTGAGACAGAAAAGTACGGCTTTAAAGCCAATATTATAGAAAATCATGATGAGCCGAGAGGTGCCTCAAGATTTTTACCAAAGCATGCTCAAAATCCTGCCGGAATAAAGATGTTAGGAACTGTCAGCGTACTGCTTCGAGGCATTCCGTTTATATACCAGGGACAGGAAATCGGTATGCAAAATGCAAAATGGAACAGTATAGATGAGTATGACGATATCAGCACAAAGGATCAGTACAAGGCAGCACTTGCAGCAGGCTTATCAAAGGAGCAGGCACTTGCAGCCTGTGGAAGGATGAGCAGGGATAATGCAAGGACACCTATGCAGTGGAGTGATGAGGCAAATGCCGGTTTTACCACAGCAAAGCCATGGCTTAAGGTCAATGAAAACTATAAGGCTATCAATGTTGCGGCACAGGAAAAGGATCCTTCATCTGTTTTGAACTATTACAGAAGGCTTGTGGCACTCAGAAAGTCAGATGAATTTAAGGAACTGTTCACCTACGGCAGATGTGTTCCGGCATATGAGGATAAAGATGGCATCATGGCTTATTACAGAGAGGATGAAAATAAGCGCGTGCTGGTTGTGGCAAATTTTGGCAGTAAAGAGGCACAGATCAGGCTGGATGGCAGTGTGAAAAAGGTGCTTTTGTCCAACACAAATGATGCTGAAAAGAGCACTGTTTCAGTGGGAGCATCTGAGCTTAAGCTTGAAAGCTGTGAGGTTTTGGTGGTGCTTGTAAAATAGCATAATTTGATACAGCATTAAAGAAACTAGGCTGAATTTTTACAAAAAGAGACAGCTAAAAGAGATAATGAAGAGACAAGGAGGGCATAATGAGCAAAAACAATAACGAAAAATGGTGGAAAAAGGCGGTAGTTTACCAGATTTATCCAAAGAGCTTTCAGGATTCTAACGGAGACGGCTTTGGTGATTTACAGGGTATCATCAAAAGACTTGATTATCTTGAGACGCTTGGAATCAATGCAATATGGCTTTCACCGGTATTCAAATCACCGCAGGCGGACAACGGTTATGACATTTCGGATTACAGGGATATTGATCCGACGTTTGGCAGTCTCGATGATATGGAGGAGCTCATAAACGAGGCAAAGAAGCACAATATAAGGATTATGATGGATCTTGTCTTAAATCATTCCTCAAACGAGCACAGGTGGTTCAAGGAGGCTAAAAAGAGCAAGGACAATCCATACCATGACTACTATATTTGGAGAGACGGAGATGAAGGCGTGCCGCCAAGTGATATGAAGGCTTGTTTCGGTGGAAGCGCATGGGAATATGTGCCGGAAATCGGACAGTATTATTTCCATCAGTTTTTACCGGAGCAGCCGGATTTAAACTGGGAGAATCCAAAGGTCAGAAGAGCAATCTACGATATGATTCTCTGGTGGATGGACAAGGGAGTCGGCGGCTTCAGACTTGATGTAATCGACCAGATAGCAAAAGAGCCGGACAAGAGAATCACCATAAACGGACCAAGGCTTCAGGAATATTTTAAGGAACTGAGCAGGGAGACATTCCAGAAGGGCGACTTGATTACCGTGGGTGAGGCATGGGGCGCAGACACAGAGCGCGCAAAGCTTTACAGCAATCCGGATGGCAGCGAGTTTTCTATGGTGTTCCAGTTTGAGCACATAGGGCTTGACCAGAAGGAGGGCGGCGAGAAATGGGACCTTGCACCGCTTCCTTTTAAAAAGCTCAAAAAGATAATTGCTCACTGGCAGAATGAGCTCTACAACTGTGGCTGGAACAGTCTGTTCTGGGACAATCATGACCTGCCGCGTATCGTGTCAAGATGGGGCAATGACAGGGAGTACAGAGTGGAATCTGCAAAGATGCTTGCTATATTGCTGCACGGCATGCAGGGTACACCATACATCTATCAGGGCGAGGAGCTGGGCATGACAAATGTACAGTATGATATCGAGGATTATAAGGACTGTGAAATCATAAACATGTACCACGAGCGCCTTGAAAAAGGATACTCAAAGGATGAAATCATGAAGTCCATTTACGCAAAGGGCCGTGACAATGCAAGGACACCTATGCAGTGGGATGACTCGGCAAATGCCGGCTTCACCACAGGAACACCTTGGATAAAGGTAAATGACAATTACGACAAAATAAATGCCAAATCACAGGTGGATGACCCTGATTCAATCTTTAGCTGTTACAAGAAGCTTGTTCAGCTGAGAAAGGATTATCCGGTATTTGTTGATGGTAAATTCACACTTTTACTTGAGGATGATGAGAATATTTTTGCATACAGCAGAAAGAATGAAGAAAAAACCATGATTGTTGTGTGCAATTTCTTTGACAAGGAGATACCAATGCCGCTTGCAAAGGAGTGTGAGGGCATGGAGGTGCTGATTTCAAATTATAAGGATACCTCTGATATGTCAGTACTCAGACCTTATGAGGCCAGGATGTATATACGATAGATAAAATTGATACCGCTTGTTTTTATAAAGGTGTTTTATAAAAGCAGGCGGTATTATTGTATTTTTTAAAGATAATGTATATAATAAGTTACCATAAAAGTTCAAGCGAGGATGAAAGGAACAAATTCCATGTACGATATAATAATAATAGGCAGTGGTCCGGCAGGACTGTCTGCAGCAATATATGCAAAGAGAGCCAATCTGAATGTGGCAGTAGCAGAAAAAGAATACGAGGGGACAGGCCAGATAGCTGAGAGCGGAAATGTGAACAACTATCTGGGGCTTCCCAACATAAACGGATACGACCTGGGAGAGAAATTCAGGGAGCATGCAGTGTCCCTTGATGTAGAATTTATCGAAAAAGAAGCAGTGCAGATAGAAGCAGTGCAAAATGGTGAGAAAGAAGAATCAGTGATATACAGAGTGAAATTCGATGATGACACGATAGCAGAGGCAAGAGCGCTCATCTATACCGCAGGAGCATATCCGAGAAAGGCAGGAGTGCCGGGAGAGGATGAGTATACCGGTAAGGGAGTATCTTACTGCGCAATCTGTGACGGAGCATTCTATAAAGGGAAGACAGCCGCAGTGCTGGGCGGCGGAGATACCGCTTTGGATGATGCATTATATCTGTCCGATATATGTGAGAAGGTCTATCTGGTTCACAGAAGAGACAGCTTCCGCGGTGCGCAGAGCACAGTTGAGCTCTTAAAGCAGAAAGAAAATGTAGAGCTTGTCCTAAACGAAGCAGTGACAGAAATATATGGAGAAAAAAAGCCAACAGGCATAAAGCTTAAAAGTGGCAGGACTCTGGCTGTAGACGGAGTATTCGTGGCATATGGCTCAGTACCGCAGTCAGAGCTTATAAAGAATCTGGTGCAGCTCGATGAGAGAGGATATGTAGTGGCAGGTGAGGACGGCATCACATATGCTGCAACAAAAAATGGTGACCATGATAGAAGCGTTCAGCCGGGACTGTATGTGGCGGGAGATGTCCGTACCAAGACACTGCGCCAGGTGGTAACCGCAGTATCTGACGGAGCAAATGCCGCAACGACAGCCGCAGAGTATTTAAGGGACATCAATGGCTATAAACAAAATATATAACCACGCACAAATAATTTGTATAACTGATAGCATTGACTTTCAACACACACGTTTGTATAATAATCTCATCAATTCCTAGTAACACAATAGACTATGTAAGAATTAACGAGAAGAAGAAAACAATGAGATTTAATACAAGCTTACTTCATGCCGGCGTGACAAAAGAGACAAATGGCTCTACACTGCCACCGGTATATCAGACAAGCGCCTTCGAGCAGGAGAGCGCGGCAGATCTGGAAAAAATATTTGAAAACAAAGCTCCGGGCTACTGTTACACAAGAGTTGCCAATCCTACGATTACAGCTTTTGAGAACAGAATAACAAAGCTCGAGGGAGGAATAGCATCGGTGGCATGCGCATCAGGCATGGCGGCACTGATGAATACCTTCTTAAATATACTAAGCAGTGGAGATGAGCTCATCTCAAGCGCCAGCCTCTACGGTGGCACAATAGATTTGTTCCATGATCTTGAGGCCTTCGGCATCACAACCAGATATGTCGAGAACAACAACTGGCAGCAGATAGAGGACAGCATCAATGAGCATACCAGACTGATTTTTGCAGAGACTATCGGTAATCCCTGTCTGGACGTCACAGATATTGAGAAGCTTGCAGAGATAGCACACGCACATGATATACCGCTTGTAGTTGACAATACCACATCGACAGCTTACCTGATACAGGTTTTAAAGCATGGAGCTGATATCGTGGTCAATTCATCTTCCAAATATATCAATGGAAGCAGCAATGCAATCAGTGGTATTCTGACAGACTCAGGTAAGTTCAAATGGGACAAGAACAGATATCCGGGGTTTGCAGATTATGTGAAGTATGGACCTGTGGCATTTGTCGCAAAGCTGAGAAACAGTCTTTTCAGAAATATGGGTGCCTGTTTAGCTCCGGTGAATGCATACTTAAATATTATAGGACTTGAGACACTCGGTCTTAGAATGGAAAGAGAATGCTCTAATGCACTCGAGCTTGCGTCGTGGATAGAAAACAATTATCCTGACATAAAGGTTAATTATCCGGGGCTTTGTAGCAGCAAATGGCATGAAATAGCAAAAAAACAGCTCACAAACGGCTATGGAGCAATCCTTACAATCAGGGTTGGCAGCAAGGAAAAGGCATTTAAATTTATAGACAGCCTGACGATTCCATACACACTCAGCAATATCGGAGATACAAAGACACTGGTCATTCATCCGGGCTCCACAATCAGTCTTCACAGCACAGATAAGCAGAAGGAGGATGCAGGAGTATTTGAGGATCTTATAAGAGTCAGCGTGGGTATCGAGGATATAGATGACCTCAAGGAGGATTTTGCACAGGCTTTTGCAAATATAGCTGATTAAGCCATCACAATAAGGTATCAATGTGTATGCAAATGAGAGCGTGCATATGCATTTACATATAAAACAAAACATTAACATATTTACACAGTAAGGAGATTAAAAATGGCGGAGAAAGTTGATTACGCGGCCCTAAAAAAGGGCGGTTTCATGAGACAGAAGCAAAAGGGCTGTTTCTCGCTTAGAATTGCGGTTGTAGGAGGAAATCTTACAGCAGAAAATATCAAAACAGTAGCAGAGGTTGCTGAGAAATACGGACACGGATATGTTCATATGACATCGCGTCAGGGTATTGAGATTCCTTTTATCAAGGTTGAGGATATCAATGTGGTAAAAGAGGAACTGGCAAAGGGCGGTGTAGGAACAGGTGTCTGCGGACCGAGAGTACGTACTGTCACAGCGTGTCAGGGCTCAGAAATCTGTCCTAGCGGATGTATCGATACATACACTCTGGCTAAGGAACTTGATGAAAGATACTTCGGAAGAGAGCTTCCTCACAAGTTCAAGTTTGGTGTCACAGGCTGTCAGAACAACTGCTTAAAGGCCGAGGAAAACGATGTCGGAATCAAGGGCGGCATGACAGTAGAGTGCAGCCATGACGATTGTATCCAGTGTGGTGTATGTGTGAAGGCATGCCGCGAGGGTGCACTTAGCATGGAGGATGGCAGGATTGTCATCGACAGAGACAAATGTAACAACTGTGCGCGCTGCGTAAAGAGCTGTCCGACAGATGCATGGAAGGGAACTCCGGGATATATCGTATCGTTTGGAGGACTTTTCGGAAACCACATCTATAAAGGAGAGCAGCTAGTCCCGATTATCCGCGACAAGGAAACTCTTTTCAGAGTGACAGATGCAGCAATTAGTTTCTTCGAGAAGCATGCAAACGGTGGTGAGCGTTTCAGACTTACTCTTCAGAGAGTGGGCGAGGAAGAGTTCAAAAAAGAGATTCAGGCAGCATACGAGGGTAAATAATTCCCATGTATAGCAGGAAATATCCGGCATGCATAAACAACAACGGTTACGGCAAAAATATAATAAATATGAGTATAGGAAGGGAGATGCAAAATGGCAGATATAGCATTCGACGATCAGGTAGATATAACTGACAAGGTTTGCCCTCTTACATTTGTAAAGGCAAAGGTAGCAATAGAGGAATTAGATGACGGTGAGGTGCTTGCAATCCGTATGAATGATGGAGAGCCGGTACAGAATGTTCCAAGAAGCATGAAGGAAGAGGGACACAAGATACTTAAGCTCGAGGACAATGAGGATGGAACATACACTCTTTACGTCAGAAAGGTTGAGGACTAATCATGGCAGCAAGAATTTCAAAGGCGGATTTCGATGAAAAAGTATTAAAAAGCAAGCTTCCGGTAATTGTTGATTTTTACTCGGATTCATGTGTGGCCTGCAAGAAGCTGGCACCGGTTCTCGGAGATATCGAGGATGATTATGAGGATAAGCTTCACGTATACAAGGTCAACACAAACTTTGACGGAGAGCTCGCTGATGAGTATGAGGTGACTGCGAATCCGACACTGCTTTTCGTAAAAGACGCAGAGGTCTTAGACAGAAAGGTCGGCGTACAAAAGCCTGCCGATTTGAAGGCATGGGTTGAAGAATTATTATAGTCTTTAGATTATTATATAAAGCAGTCTGATACAGGATAATAACACATACAGATACCACAATCTGTGACACAGGAGGAAATAAAATGACTATCACAGTAGCAGGAGAGAAGAAAGAATATAAGGATGGACTTACATTACCGGAGCTTATCGAGCTTGAGAATGTAGATATGCCTGAGTATGTAACAGTTTCAATAAATGAGGAATTTGTTGCCACAGAGGATAAGCCAAAGACAGTGCTTAAGGATGGCGACAATGTAGAGTTCCTTTACTTCATGGGAGGTGGATGCTAATGGCAATGACTGATGAGCAGATCGAGCGCTATTCACGCCACATTATCCTTAAAGAGGTGGGCGTTAAAGGTCAGAAGAAATTATTAAAAGGCAAGGTGCTTATTATCGGTGCCGGCGGACTCGGAGCTCCGGCAGCCATGTATCTTGCAGCAGCAGGAGTTGGCACAATCGGTATTGTGGATGCGGATGAGGTAGATTTATCCAACCTGCAGAGACAGATTATCCACGGAACAGCCGATGTGGGCAAAGCCAAGGTAAAGTCAGCAAAAGAGACAATGAACGCCATGAACCCGGACGTTCAGGTCAATACATACCGTATGTTTGTAGATGCGTCAAACATCAGAGAGCTTATCAGGGATTATGATTTCATCATCGATGGAACTGACAATTTCCCGGCAAAGTTCTTAATCAACGATGCATGTGTGCTTGAGAAAAAGCCGTTTTCACATGCAGGAATCATCCGTTTCAAGGGTCAGCTCATGACATATGTGCCGGGAGAGGGACCTTGCTACAGATGTGTATTCAAGAATCCGCCACCAAAGGATGCAGTGCCTACATGTAAGCAGGCAGGCGTTATCGGAGCTATGGGCGGAGTAATCGGTTCGCTTCAGGCTATGGAGGCTATCAAGTATTTAATCGGTGTTGGAGAGCTGCTGACAGGATATCTGCTTACATATGATGCACTCACCATGGAGTTCCACAAGATTAAGCTTCCGAAGGATACACACAACTGTGCAGTCTGTGGCGACCATCCGACTATTCTCGAGCCAATCGACTACGAGCAGGAGGTCTGCGAGGAGACAGCGGGCAGATTTGATGCACCTCGTACACAGGAATAAAAAGACAGTAAGGAAAGGAACGATATGCGTATCATAAGAATGAAATATCCGTTTCTGGATGAAATAGCAAAATATGCTAAAGAGCATCTGCCGGAGGAGGCGTGTGGTCTGATAGCAGGCAGTGAGGACGAAAACGGTCGTCTCATCACAAAGGTATATTACCTGACGAATACAGACCATGCCGAGGACCATTTCACAATGGATCCAAAGGAGCAGCTGGCAGCCATAAAGGACATGAGAGCAAACGGCCTTAAGCCGCTTGGCAACTGGCATTCACATCCGTCTAGCCCTTCAAGGCCATCGGATGAGGATATAAAGCTTGCATACGATCCAAATGCGAGCTACATGATAATGTCGCTTATGGCAGAAAATCCTGTAATCAACTCGTTTCATATCGAGGGTGGACAGGTCACGAAAGAGGATTTACGAATATATTCTGATGAATATTACTTCTAAATCATATGTTAATGTTTTGAGTCGCAGCGAAAGCTGCAAAGAAAAGTCAGCTTCATCGAAGATGGCTTTTCTTTTTTAGAGAAAGATGTTATTATAGCATGTATATTTAATAAAACGAAAGAGCGTTCGAAAATGAAATTAAAAACGAAGGAACTTACAACATGTGCACTTTTTGCGGCACTTATAGCAGTTGGAGCATTTATCAAGATTGATATTCCGCTTCCTATGTACACCATGCATTTTACATTACAGTGGTTCTTTGTGCTGATGGCGGGATTTCTGCTGGGGGCAAAGCTGGCATCGCTTAGCGTGATAGTATATTTGTGCATCGGACTGGTGGGAGTGCCTGTATTTGCGGCAGGCGGTGGTCCTACATACATTTTAAGACCGGGCTTTGGGTTCCTCTTAGGCTTTGTGCTTGCCGCATTTTTAATCGGAGCTATCACAGAAAAGCTTAAAAAGACCAATGCGTTTACACTCATTCTTCCGGCAACGGTCGGACTGGTGGCATATTATACAGTTGGAGCAATATACTTTTACTGCATGAAGAATTTCTATGCGGCAACACCTGTCAGCTGGGGCATAGTAATAGTAGATTACTGTCTGATAACTGTTGCACCGGACTTTATATTATGCGTATCGGCAGCAGTGTTTTCTGCCAAGCTTCGTCCTGTTTTTGAAGGAATGCTCAATGGATACAGTGTGAAGCATAAGGCAAAAAATAAAGCATAAAGCGTATAATAAAGTATAAAATAAGGCATGAAATATATATGAAATAAAGTATGGATATGGTATTACAGGGAGATAAAAATGGCGTATTTTCCGATGTTTGTGGATATGACGGAAAGAGAGTGTCTGATCGTCGGCGGTGGAAATGTGGCATACCGCAAGGTGATTGTAATGCTGGATTTTGGCGCGAAGGTCACGGTTGTGGCAGAGAATATATGTGATGAGCTGAGAAAGCTTACAATTGATGATATAGCAAGCGAGGATAAAACGGGCTCATATACGGCAAATATAGAAAACAATAAGACGGATTCGGATGCAGCAGATAGAATTACGTTCATAGAAAGAAGGTTTGAACGAAAAGACTGTGATGGCATGGAAATGGTTATCGCTGCCACTGATGATAATGCTTTAAATCATGAGATTGCAGAGTATTGCAAAGCTAAGGACATCATGGTAAATGCGGTCGATCAAAAGGCTGATTGCAGCTTTATTTTTCCGTCATACATAAAGGAAAAGAATCTTGTTGCGGCATTTTCGAGCGGAGGAAACAGCCCTGTGCTGACTCAGTATCTGAAAGGCAAAGAGCAGGAGATTCTTACTCCGTTTCTTGGTGAGCTGAACGAATACATGGGACAAATCCGCGAAAAAGTAATAGCGCAATATGACACTCAAGCCGGGAGAAAGCGTGTATTTAAAGAAATATTGTGTGCAGCTATTGATAATGGAAGGATTCCGGAAATATAGTTTAAAGTATGGTATTACAGATTTTAAGTTGTTGTTCATTTATAAATTATAAATGGAAAATGGCATGATCCGTAGGAGAGTAAAATGAGGTATTTAATAGGAACGAGAGGATCAAAGCTTGCTCTTGTTCAGACTGATTACGTGATAGATAAGTTAAAAAGAGCATATCCGGATGATGATTTTAAGGCTGTTATCATAAAGACAACAGGCGATTTAGAGCAGAAAAAGGCACTCGATAAGATTGGCTCAAAGGGTATCTTCGTAAACGAGATAGAGGACGAGCTTTTATCGGGAAAGATTCATATGGCAGTCCATTCCATGAAGGATATGCCTGATGAACCGGCAGCAGGGCTTACATTTGCAAAGGCATGGAAGCGTGAAGATCCAAGGGATGTTTTGGTGCTAAAAAATGCTGCTTCACTGGATGAGCTTCCTCATGGTGCCGTGATAGGAACCGGAAGCAAGCGCAGAAAGTATCAGCTTTTAAAGCTGCGTCCTGACCTTAAGGTGGTTGGCATACGCGGAAATATCGATACAAGGCTTCGTAAGCTATATGATGGTGAAATTATATATGAAGAGGTTGCCGATAATACTGTAAATAACAGTGAGATAGCTAACGAAAAACAGAATAAGTATAACGAATACAGGCTGGATGGAATCGTACTTGCAGCGGCGGGAATAAAGCGTATCGGAAGAGATTCTGAGATCACACAGTACTTTTCGGAGGATGATATGATTCCGGCTCCGGCACAGGGCACACTGGCGATTGAGCTACGTGCTGACAATGCTAAGCTGATGGCAAAGCTTGATGCTTTGTCAGATGAGAAAACCAATCTGTGCGCAGGCATTGAGAGAGAATTTTTAAAGCAAATCGGTGGAAACTGTCATCTGCCTGTGGCTGCATACTGTGATATTGTAAGTGAAAAAGACCGCGGTAATGACAGCAACAAAAATAACAGGCTAAAGCTTCTTGCGATGTTTGGCTCGGAGGATGGAAAACAGCTTGCAAGGACAGAGCAGATATGGGATATTACATCAGACAGAAACAATATTGTGGAGCGTGCGGTGCACGATATTCGGTATAAATTGGAAAGTAATTAGGAAAATCATGAGAGAAAACACAGGAAAAGTAGTATTAGTTGGAGCAGGACCGGGAGATACGGGCCTGCTCACTTTAAAAGGAGAAAAATATATAAAACAGGCGGATTGTCTGGTGTATGACAGGCTGTCATCACCAGAGTTTCTTTCAATGGCAAAGGCAGGCTGTGAGCTTATTTATGTGGGCAAGGAAAATCACAACCATGTCATGAAGCAGGATGCCATAAACGAGCTTTTATACGAGAAATCAAAATATCATGAGCTTGTAGTCCGTTTAAAGGGCGGAGATCCGTATGTCTTTGGAAGAGGCGGAGAGGAAGCTCTCTACCTGGTAGATAGAAATGTGGAGGTAGAAGTGGTACCGGGTGTCAGTTCATCGGTTGCAGCGCTTGCGGCTGCAGGGATACCTATCACACACAGAGGCATAGCAAAAGGCTTTCAGGTCATCACTGCGCACAGCAGAAAGGATGAGGAGGCAGATATAGACTATTCCCTTCTTACAGATGAGACAATCACCTGCGTATTTTTGATGGGACTTGCGCATGTAAAAAGCATTGCAGCAGGGCTTATGAAAGCAGGACGAAGAGAGGATACTCCGGCAGCAGTGATATCGAACGGCACACTTGCCGCGCAGCGCAAATGTATAGGAACGCTTGCGGATATCGGAGAAAAGATTGAGGAAGCAAAGCTGACATCACCGGCTATAATCGTTGTGGGAGATGTGGTTTCACTGAATGACAGGCTTGATTTCTTTGAAAAAAGACCGCTGTTTGGAAGAAAAATCACAGTACCGTATATCAAAACAAACGAATTGATAGCAAAATTACAGCAGCTTGGAGCAGATGTCACACCGGTTAAGACAGGCATAATAAACCCGATAATAATTCCTGAATTTGCCGATAAGGTAAGATCAGCTGACTGGATAGTTTTTACAAGCAAAAATGGTGTAAGATCATTTTTCTATAATCTGGAGCTGGCAGGTGCAGACATCAGGCTTATAGCAAATGCAAGGTTTGCAGTAGTGGGAAAAGCTACAGAAAAAGAGCTTGCAAAGCATCACATAAATGCAGATATTATTCCGGCAGAACAGACCGGAAAAGAACTTGCAGGAGAATTGAGTTCATATATGGGCGATAATGATGAAATCAAAGTCTGCATTTTCTCGGCAAAGGAGGCTTCACCTGACCTTGAGGCAGGGCTTAAAGAAATATGTCAATTAGAAAAAATTGATGCATATGTAAATGAGCAGGCATATGAGAGTATTCCTGAAAGCATTGGAAACATGGTAAGTGAAGCTGTTTTTACAAGCGCATCAAATGTGGAAAGATTTTTTCATATGCTGCCGGAGAATGCATACGTGGAAACAGCATACTCAATAGGTGAAAAAACAACAGCAGCATTAGAGCAGCACGATGTCAGAGAGATAGTACAAGCTGATGATAGCAGTTATGAAGCGCTGGTAGATAAAATATCTTATAAAGATGCTTTTAAAGATTAAGAATTTATGGTGACAAAAGTTATATAAAGTTATATAATAAATGCATAGTTATATAAGGCTATATAAACTTATATACGAAACAAAAAGTTATATAAAGTTATATAAGAGGAAAATCAAAATGCAAAATCCATTTACATTATCATTCGGGAAAAAACCACTGCAATATATATCAAGAATCTCACAGACCAATCAGATAGTAGAGACATTTAGGTCAGAAAATCCTGCAAACCAGCTTTTTATGATAACCGGGGTAAGGGGATCGGGCAAAACGGTTATGATGACCAATATAGTATCAGAGATAAAGAAGGATGAGGAATGGCTGACAGTTGAGCTTAACCCTACGAGAGATATGCTTCAGAGCCTTGCAGCCAAGATTTACAGTATGCCTCAGATGAATAAAATATTTGTCAATGCAAAACTGGATTTTTCAGCGTTTGGACTGGGCGTTTCCATAGAAAATGCAGCACCGGTTACGGATATAGAAAATGTTCTGGAATTGATGCTTGAAAATATAAAGAAACATAATAAGCGGTTACTCATTTCAGTTGATGAGGTTACGAACTGTGAATTTGTAAAAGTATTTGTCAGTTCATTTCAGATATTTCTGAGACAGGATTATCCTATTTTTCTGCTTATGACGGGGCTGTTTGAAAATATATATGATCTGCAGAACGACAAGGCACTTACATTTTTGTACAGGGCGCCTAAGATAATGCTTGAGCCACTTAGCTTTACAGCAGTCAGGAAACACTATATGGATATTTTTGAACTGGATCAAAGAGAGGCAGACAAAATGGCAGCTCTTACAAAGGGATATCCTTTTGCATTCCAGGTATTGGGATATCTTTACTGGGAAAACAGGGATGATCACACGATAGAAGATATTTTACCGGAATATGATCAGTGCCTTGATGAGTATGTGTACAGTAAAATCTGGTCGGAGCTGTCAGAGCTTGATAAAAAAATATTGTTGGAAATATCAGTAAGTGGTGAAGAAAAGGTAAAAGAAATCAGAGAAAAACTGGATATGAATTCAGGATTATTCTCGGTATATAGAGACCGGCTCAAAAGAAAGGGGGTTATAGATACCTCTGAGTACGGTAAAATTACTCTCACACTTCCACGATTTGAAGAATTTGTCAAAACGCGCCAAATGTAATATACTATATCCAACTGAAACATTAACATAATAAAGGAGAAGCACAATGAAAGAATACAGTATAGGTACAAAGTGTGTACAGGCAGGCTATGCAGCCGGAAACGGAGAGCCGAGACAGATTCCGATTATTCAGTCAACTACATTCAAATATGACACAAGCGAGGACATGGGAAAGCTTTTTGACCTTGAGGCAGAGGGCTATTTCTACAGCAGACTGCAGAATCCGACCTGTGACACGGTAGCAAGAAAAATCGCAGCTATGGAGGGTGGCACTGCTGCCATGCTCACATCATCAGGACAGGCAGCCAATTTCTATGCCATGTTCAACATATGTGAGTGCGGAGACCATATCGTGGCATCATCATCCATCTATGGAGGCACCTTCAACCTCATCGCGGTAACTATGGCAAAGATGGGTATTACAGCTACATTCGTATCTCCTGATGCTACAGAGGAGGAGCTGAATGCAGCATTCAGACCGAACACAAAGCTTATGTTTGGTGAGACTATTGCCAATCCTGCACTTACGGTGCTTGATATAGAGCTTTTTGCAAAGGTGGCACACGAGCACGGAGTACCGCTTATAGTGGACAATACCTTCCCGACACCTGTAAACTGCAGACCAATTGAGTGGGGCGCAGATATTGTCACACACTCTACCACAAAGTACATGGACGGACACGGAGCCACACTCGGTGGAGCAATCGTAGACAGCGGCAAATTCGACTGGATGGCACATGCAGATAAATATCCGGGACTGTGCACACCTGACGACAGCTATCATGGCATCACATATGCAGAGAAATTCGGCAAGGAAGGTGCGTTTATCACCAAATGTACAGCACAGCTTATGCGCGATTTTGGTTCTATGCAGTCACCACAGAATGCATTTATGCTGAATCTTGGCCTTGAGTCACTTCATGTGCGTATGCCAAAGCATGTGGAAAATGGACAGGCAGTGGCTGAATTTTTGGAAAATCATCCAAAGGTTGCCTATGTAAACTACTCAGGGCTTCCTTCAAACAAATACTATGAGAGAGCACAGAAGTATCTTCCAAACGGAGGCTGCGGAGTCGTATCATTTGGCTTAAAGGGCGGCAGAGAGGCAGCGTCTGCATTTATGAAGGCATTAAGGCTTGGTGCAATCGAGACACATGTGGCAGATGCGAGAACCTGCTGCTTAAATCCGGCAACAAGCACGCATCGTCAGATGAATGATGAGCAGCTTAAGGAAGCAGGAGTGCCGGCAGAGCTTATCAGAATAAGCTTAGGTCTTGAGGACAAGGTGGATTTGATTGCAGATATCTCAAACGCACTCGACGCTATAAAATAAAACATATATTCATAAAATACACAAAAAGAACAAAATTAGTAAAAACAAAACTTTACGAAATGACTTACTAATGATATAGTAGTGATAGGTATGAAAGAGTTTTAATAATTATTTTATTTTTGTGGGAATTATTATGAGTAATAGATTTGATGATGAAAACAATATAGAGATGGATATAAAGACCGCATTCGCATCCTGGGGAAAGTATGTTTTTAAGTGCTTTCCGCAGGAATGCCGTTTGAGGTCTTTTTTATCAGAGGATTCATTAGATGACTCAGAAGAGAAAAATGTGGATATTATAAACAATCCGTTTATAGACAGCATGGTTGACAGGAATAATCTGCTGAAGGCTGTTAAACAGATTGCAGAGGGAGAAAAATTTGCTACTGTAGTACTGCATGCCAAGGAAGGAACAGATACCTACAGGATATCATTCAAGTCGATTTGCTTTGATGATGATGGCAGAACAGTTGAGGCAATAGGGCTTGCTGAGCAGCTTGATGAGCGTCTTAACGAGAGTGAGATGGTGAATGCTTTAGGAAGCAACTTCAACAGTATCTACTATGTAGATGTAGACAACAATAAGATGTATCCGTACAGGATGAATCCTTCTGTCCGTGCTATGTTTGGAGAAGTGCTTGAGTCAAAACCGGGCTATAATGAGATGATGGAACAGTATGTAAATGCTATCGTCTTAGAAGAGGATAAGCTTCACATGCTTTTAGAGACATCAATTAATAATCTGCGCAGGCAGTTTTTGATAAAGGATACCTATCAGCATGATTACCGCATCGTGAGGGATGGACAGGTACAGTATTGCAGAGCAAAGTTTGTCAATGTGTCTGGCGTGGGAGAGCTGCACAAGATGATAGCGGGCTTTTCGGATATAAGCCCGGAGAAGCAAAGAGAGCTTGAGCGTATAGCGTATGTGGATGCAGTGACCGGAGGCAACAATTACGAGAGTTTTAAAAAGAAGCTGCGTGACAGAAACGTATCAGGATATCTGATTTCCATGGATATTCACTCCTTCAAGATAGTGAACTCCATCTGTGGTGTGGCAAAGGGCGATGAGGCGCTTAGATGGATTTCTGAAAATATACGCGGTGTTGTAGGATATAATGACATATCAGGTCATATAAATGCAGACAGATTTGTTATTTTCTTTGCGGATGACAAGATAAATAAGGTTATCAGAAAGATAGAGACCATCAATTTACAGCTTATTAAGGTTTCAGAATCCTTAAAGATTCCAAAGATTCAGCCATACTTTGGTGTGACAAAATGGGAGCCGGGCAAAAAGGTTGAGGAAGCATACGGCGAGGCCAACTTTGCCAAGAATCGGATCAAGGAGCGGAAGGACGTGCTCTATCAGATATACAGTCAGGCCGATACAGAAAGGATTGTCGAAGAAAAGCAGATGGAGGATAACTTCTACCGGGATTTAAATGACAATCATTTTGAGATATGGTATCAGCCCAAGTATGCTCCAAAGACCAACAAGCTGGTCGGTGCAGAGGGACTTGTCAGGTGGAGAAGAGAAAATAATGAGATTATTCCGCCATCCAAATTTATACCGCTTTTTGAAAGAAACGGCATGATTAAGGCGCTTGATGAGTATGTATTCCGCGAGGTGTGTACACATCAGAGAAGATGGCTTGATGAAGGGAAAAAAATAGTTCCTATCTCAATCAACCTGTCCAGAGCGAGCCTGTACTTTGAGTCTGTGGTCAAAAGATATCATGATATAGCAAGAAGAATCGGCATATACACACATCTTGTGCCTATAGAGATTACAGAGAGTGCAGCGGTCGATAATGATGAAATCAAGAGTATTGCGGATAAATTCCATGGCAATGGATTTCCACTTTTGGTGGATGATTTTGGCTCAGGCTATTCATCACTTGTTACCCTCAATATGAAGTGCTTTGATACACTTAAAATCGACAAGAGCCTGATTGACTATATAGGAGATTCAAATGGTGAGAGGCTGCTTGTGCACACGATAGCACTGGCCAAGGAGCTGGGAATCTGCGTGACCGCCGAGGGTGTTGAGAGTCAGGAGCAGGTAGAGTTTTTGAAGAATATAGACTGCGACAGTATACAGGGCTTTTATTATTCAAAGCCACTGCCGTTAACAGAGTATGAGATGCTTTTGGATTGATAAATATAAAAAAACATAAGCAGTATAAAAGAGCCGGTCATGTGACCGGCTCTTTTGAGGGGAGTATAAATAATTAATAAGAGGTATAACATTGAAAAGATTTCTCTCTTCGGAAACATTATAAAATAACAGTAATTAAAAAGCAATACTTTGAAACACAAAATAATATAATTTTAACAAAACGAGTTAATTTATTAAAGAGCTAAAGTACTAAAGCACCGGCTGTAATGATTTTGGTGATTTATCGCAGTTCACATCTCATAATAAAATGAATATCATAATGTAAATTCGTATTTTGGCGTATGGATGTATGAAATTTAAAATAGTTTATGCGGATGAGCTTTATAAGGTGCAAAAAGAAATGAATGCACTGCTTATAGATATAAGAACAAGAGAGGAATATGACAGGTCGCACTGGAAAGGCGCACTCAGTATGCCTATGGATATCACGGATTCATATGAGAGTGAACTCGATGCGTCACAGAGTGTGATTTTTTACTGCACGCATGGTGGAAGCAGCATGAAGCTGGCCAGATATCTGGGAAATCGCGGTTTTGATACAGCGACAGTCATAGGTGGATACAATGCTATGTGCGGATATCAAAAAAAGTTGCAGAAATATGGCTGAAACTATTTAAAAAAATTGAAATTTATGCAACAATATTAGATAACAATGTAAAGTACAATTATAGAAAGGCAGTTACACAATATATGAATAGATTTGAGCTTGTTGTGCCATGTCATTTTGGCCTTGAGGCAGTCGTAAAGAGGGAGATATATGATCTGGGATATGAGATAACACGTGTGGAGGACGGCAGGGTATCGTTTGAGGGCGATGCTGAGGCTATATGCAGAGCGAATATATTCTTAAGAGGCGCAGAGAGAGTATTACTTCAGGTAGGACGCTTTAAGGCTGCCACATTTGATGAGCTTTTTGAAAATGTAAAGGCTCTCCCATGGGAAAATTATATTCCCAAGGACGGCAGATTCTGGGTGAAAAAGGCTTCTTCCATAAAGAGTAAGCTTTTTTCACCATCTGATATACAGTCTATCGTGAAAAAAGCTATGGTTGAGAGAATGAAGAGGTCTTATCACATTGACTGGTTCCCGGAGGACGGAGCACAGTATCCGGTAAGGGTTTTTCTGTACAAGGATGAGGTGATGGTGACACTTGATACATCGGGTGATTCCCTTCACAAGAGAGGATACCGTCTGGCAACGAGCAAGGCGCCGCTGACTGAGACACTTGCAGCATCACTCATCATGCTTACACCATGGCATGCAGACAGAATACTTGTGGATCCGTTTTGCGGCAGTGGTACATTTCCGATAGAGGCAGCCATGATGGCAGCAAATATAGCACCCGGTATGAACAGGGAGTTTACAGCTGAGAGCTGGACCAATATCATACCAAGAAAGCTGTGGTATGAGGCTGTGCAGGAGGCTGAGGATATGATAGATAAGGATGTGCAGGTGGACATCCAGGGCTATGACATTGACCCTGATGTGGTGGCTGCAGCCAGGGAAAATGCCAAGAGAGCCGGAGTGGAGCACATGATTCATTTCCAGCAGAGGGCTGTGGCTGACCTGCATCACCCGAAGAAGTACGGATTTATTATCTCAAATCCTCCATACGGTGAGCGACTCGAGGAGAAATCAGCGCTCCCGGCACTGTATTCACAGATTGGAGAAGCTTATAAGAGGCTTGATGCATGGTCGATGTATCTGATTACGAGCTATGAGGATACAGAGCGCTATATCGGCAGAAAAGCTGACAAAAACAGGAAAATCTACAATGGTATGATAAAGACATATTTTTATCAGTTTATGGGGCCTAAGCCTCCGAGAAGGAAAAAGGATTAGCAGGGTATATGAAATATTCAAAGAGATATATTGCATTTACATTCATCTTGGCACTTATCTTTGTGTCTAATTTTTACATATATGCAAAGGACAGCTCTACACTTGGCGCGTTCAGAGGAGCACAGATAGATAATACTATATGGAGTCCGCTTGTGGCTGCTGATGTAAATGGAACCACCATCAGGCTTAGGATAGAAAATAAGGAGTATACGAGCGAGGATGAGCATGTGTATATGGATGAGAACAGGAATATAATGGTTCCCGTGTCTATGCTTCGCGATGCACTAAACAGCAGTGCACATGTATACAATAAAAATGAGCTTCTGGTGGAAAAGCACAGTCTGACAGCTGATTTCAAGCTGGCAGATGACAATGGCTTTGTACAGTATAAGGGACAGTTTTATGCAAGCTTAGACAAGCTGTCTAAACTTTTGGATATGACCTGCAGCTTTGATACGGCGACAAATACGCTTACTATGACAGACAAATCCGAGGGTGTATCAACGGTGCCAACAAAGTATGATCTGAGGGAAAGACAGCGTGTGTCACTAATCAGGGATCAGGGCAGCTACGGCACCTGTTGGGCTTTTGCGGCCACAAGTGCACTTGAGTCAGCCCTTATGCCGGAGGAGCAGCTTTTGTTTTCCGTGGATCATATGAGTATGAGCAATTCATTCAACGTCAATCAGTATGACGGGGGAGAGTATACCATGGGAATGGCATATCTGGCAGCATGGCAGGGACCGGTTTATGACGCGGATGATCCTTACGGAGATGGAGTGACACGCGATGATCTTGCAGCAGTAAAGCATGTGCAGCAGATGCTTATCATAGATGGAAAGGACTATCAGGGCATAAAGGAGGCTGTTTTCAAATATGGTGGTGTGCAGACATCGCTTTACAGTACAATAGCAAGCTCAAAGACAAAGACGCCTTATTACAATAAGCAGACTAATTCTTACTGTTATATGGGTCAAGATAAGCCAAATCATGATGTGGTTATAATTGGCTGGGATGACAATTACCCTAAGGAAAACTTCAATGTGGATCTGGAAGGAGATGGAGCCTTTATATGCCAGAACAGCTGGGGCAGCAGTTTTGGAGACAATGGGGTGTTCTATGTGTCATACTACGATACAAATGTGGGCACGCACAATGTTGTTTATACAGATATAGAGAGTGCTGACAATTATGATAATATATACCAGAGTGACCTGTGTGGCTGGGTAGGAAAGATGGGCTACGACAAGGAGGATATGTACGGAGCCAACATATTTACCGCACAGTCGGCTGAATCACTAAGGGCTTCCGGCTTTTATGCTACAGCAGCGGATACCTCATACAAGCTGTATGTGGTTAAGAATTTTGAGAATGAGTATTCTTTTAAAAATAAGACGCTGGTGGCTGAGGGGTCACTAAAAAATGCAGGCTATTACACTGTTGATTTTGATGAGCCTGTTGATTTGGAGTCCGGTGAGCGTTATGCCATTGTACTTTATATAAATACACCGGGCTCGACTCATCCGATGGCTATAGAGTACAACTCGGGTGAAGCATACATGTCTACGGTCAATCTGGATGATGGCGAGGGCTACATCAGCTATGATGGTGTGGCATATATCAATGTAAAGGAAAAACAGGATTGTAACCTCTGTATAAAGGCCTTTTCTGATAACAGATGATATGTATAGAAATATTCTAAAGATAATAACAGTATTTTTCGTTATGCTTGCACTTATCGTGCCGGTCACGCTTGAAAAGCTTCCGGCTATAAATGAGAAGTATGATATGGCAAAAGCACTGGAGGATAATGTGCTGCAAAACTATGTCAAGGCTTCCACAGATGCAAAGCAGGAGAAGAACCCTGATGAGATATTGCAGGAGAAAGCCGGCTTTGAGGATGATTTAAGGATAGAGCTGCCGGACGACTCAGAAGGGGAGCGCCAGAGTATATCGGTGGAAACCGATGCCCTGACGCAGACGGTCTATGTAAAGCTTAAGGCTGATGTGGACAATTACTTTACGAAGTATTCCATGACAGGCAGGTCAAATCATATAGATTCCATGCAGTATTACCGCAAGGGGACAGATGGTGTGATAGCTATCACTACAGACAAGCTCTATCAGGTGAAGCAGCGCATAGAGAATGGATATCTTTATCTGAGCTTTGTCAATCTGCATGATATATACGATAAGGTCATCATAATAGATGCAGGTCACGGCGGCCGTATGACCGGTGCCGTGCGAAACGGAATAGAGGAAAAAAGCATCAATCTGGACATAGTGCTGGCACTTAAGGAACAGCTTGACAGCTATTCAGGTGACAAAAGGCTTGGGATATTCTACACCAGGACAACAGATACCAATCCTACATTGCAGCAGAGAGCGGCACTTGCCAATAAGGCGGATGCGGATTTATTTATAAGCGTGCATTGCAACTCATATGAAAAGGGCAATTTCACCGCAGTTTCGGGTACGCAGGTGCTCTACAGCCAGTCAGATAACAGAGAGCTCGGAAGTAAACATCTTGCACAGATTTGCATGGATAACGTGACAGCTGCGACAGGAAACAGGGCATTTGGGCTGCTTCCTGCAGATGACATATATATAATAAGAACAAGTGAGGCTCCGGTTGCACTTGTGGAGGTGGGCTTCATGACCAACAGACAGGAGCTTGACAATCTGGCCAATGCAGACTATCAGAAACAGGCAGCTCAGGGTATATACAATGCAATCATGCAGGCCTTTGATGAAGGCTACTAGCTGTATCTGGAAATTGTTCGAATAGAAAAAGAAGGAAGGAAATATATTATGACAAAAATCATATTTGCAACAGGAAACAAGGATAAGCTCAGAGAAATCAAAGAGATACTTTCAGACTGTGACGTGGATATCCGTTCAATGAAGGAAGCAGGTATCAATGTGGATATAGTGGAGGATGGGAAGACCTTTGAAGACAATGCGCTGATTAAGGCCCGCGCAATTGCGGCACACACAGATGCAATTGTTCTCGCAGACGACTCAGGACTTGAGATTGACTATCTGAATAAGGAACCGGGAGTATATTCAGCACGCTATATGGGTGAGGATACTTCCTATGACATAAAGAATAATAACCTTATAGAACGCCTTGACGGTGTGCCAAAGGAGAAGCGTACAGCCCGCTTTGTGTGCGCTATCGCTGCAGTGCTGCCGGATGGAAAGGAACTTGTGACCAGACAGACTATGGAGGGCTACATAGGATGGGAGATAGCGGGAGCCAACGGCTTTGGTTATGATCCTATCTTCTATTTAGATGAGTACGGCTGCTCTTCTGCAGAGCTTACTCCCCAGCAGAAGAATGCCATAAGCCATCGAGGCAAGGCTCTTCGCGCCATGAAAGAGATGCTTGTGAAGGTGATCTAGAGTATAGGCGTTCAATTGCAACTTATACGGATAAAATGCCTGCCGGGAAGCCCTTTTAAGCTGACCGGCAGCTACTTTAAAAAAAATATAAAAAAAATAAAAAAAGTTGTTGACATATTCTGCCCTTTGCTATATACTAATTCTTGCGTCACGGAAAGAACGCATACAAATCCTTCGGGGTGTGGCTCAGCTTGGCTAGAGCGCCTGGTTTGGGACCAGGAGGTCGCAGGTTCGAATCCTGTCACCCCGACTTCGCGGGTGTAGTTCAATGGTAGAACACCAGCCTTCCAAGCTGGATACGTGGGTTCGATTCCCATCACCCGCTTAGATATTGCAGTATTCGCAGTATCCCATATGTGTCTGTAGCTCAGTTGGATAGAGCACCGGCCTTCTAAGCCGGGTGTCGGGGGTTCGAATCCCTTCAGGCACATTTTTTATTTCATATCAATTCCATATGGACCATATGAAGTAAATATGGTGGGTATAGCGCAGTTGGTTAGCGCGCCAGATTGTGGCTCTGGAGGCCCAGGGTTCGAATCCCTGTATCCACCCTTTGCATTAGTGCAAATAGTGTCGTGCGCATTATATGCGTATCCGTGCGGCGCACGAGTATTACTCAAGGGCTATCGCCAAGCGGTAAGGCACAGGATTTTGATTCCTGCATTCGTTGGTTCGAATCCAACTAGCCCTGTTATAATTTGAATATATGGGATATTAGCTCAGGTGGTAGAGCACTTGACTTTTAATCAAGTTGTCCGGGGTTCGAATCCCCGATGTCTCATTAAAAATGCCTCTCTTAAAGAGGCGTTTTTTAATGTCAGACATCGTAGGAATCGAACTCCGGACAACGTAGTTGACCGGGGCGCTAGACGTCCGGGGGACGTCTGTTAAGCGCGGACCGAAGCGGAGCGTAGACCGAATCCCCGATGTCTCATTAGCGTAAAAGAAGCCGTTCCTTGAACGGTTTTTTTGTATTTAGAAGAATGGAGGTTTCGAACTCCGGACAACGTAGTTGACCGAAGCGTAGACAGAGAAAAATATGTGGGTATTATATGCATTTGGATCCGCATTTTTTGCGGGTATAACATCAATACTGGCAAAGTGTGGTATCAAAAAAACTGATTCAAACGTAGCAACTGCAATCAGGACAATTGTAGTTTTGATTTTTTTGTGGATTATGGTATTTGTGGTTAAAGCGCAGGGGCAGATTACAGCTGTGTCAGCAAAGACATGGATATTTCTGATGCTTTCAGGAGTCGCTACCGGAGCCTCATGGCTCTGTTATTTTAAAGCACTCCAGCTTGGCGATGTAAACAGAGTGGTGCCGATTGATAAATCAAGCACAATACTGACCATTATACTTGCATTTATCCTTTTTAAAGAGGAGATAAACGTACTCAGGCTGGTATGTGTGGTGCTTATAGCAATTGGAACGTATATGATGATCACCAAAAAGGAGATATCACAGGAAGAGCAGAATAAGGCCAGGGGTTCCCATGGATGGCTGTTTTATGCAGTGCTGTCTGCTATTTTTGCCAGCTTCACCTCAATATTGGGAAAGGTCGGCATAGAGGGAATCAATTCTAATCTGGGAACTGCGATAAGGACGATAGTGGTGCTTATCATGGCTTGGATAGTGGTATTTGCCACAGGAAAACAGCACACCATAAAGCATATAGAGAAAAAAGAGCTTGGCTTTATCTGCCTTTCGGGACTTGCAACAGGCGGCTCATGGCTTTGCTATTACAAGGCACTGCAGGACGGACTTGCGAGTGTCGTAGTGCCTATAGATAAGCTCAGCATAGTTGTGTCAATCGTGTTTTCATATTTTGTATTTAAGGAAAAGCTGACTCCTAAATCCTTTACAGGACTGGTGCTCATCATAGCAGGAACATTGATTATGCTGGTTTAAATATATAAAAACATCTTGACGTTTTTCTATTTTTTTATTATTATTGTTAACCGAGGAAATATTTATAGTTGACAATTATAACGGATGATATGTATTATAATGATACTTATTAAATGAGAGAAGAAATACAGGACACGAAGGAGATTAAAATGGATCCAATAACACTGGCACAGGAGATAATAGACGGAAGAAGAATCACAAGGGATGATGACCTATCATTTTTCCTTACATGTGATTTAGACGAGCTGTGTAAGGGCGCAGATATGATCAGGGAGAAGTTTATCGGCGACAAGGTAGATTTATGCTCGATAATAAACGGAAGAAGCGGAAAATGCCCTGAGGACTGCAAATACTGTGCGCAGTCAGCACATAATCATACAAATTGTGAGGTTTATGATTTTTTACCTGAGGAGAAAATACTTGAGGCCTGCAGGATGAATGAGAGAGAGGGTGTAGACCGTTTCTCGATAGTTACAGCGGGAAAAGCGCTGACAGGTGAGGAATTTGACAAGGCAATACATGCATATGAGACTATGAAAAGAGAGTGCAAGATTGATTTATGTGCATCAATGGGCTTTCTTTCAGCAGAGCAGCTTCACAGACTGCACGAGGCAGGTGTCAGCAGCTATCACCACAATATAGAGACCTCAAAGCGTAATTTCCCCAATATATGCACCACACACACCTATGATATGAAGATTGAGACGCTTAAAAAGGTGAAGGCAGAGGGCATGTATGCGTGCTCAGGTGGCATCATCGGAATGGGTGAGACCTGGGAGGACAGGCTTGATATGGCAGTAAGCCTTGCAGAGGTAGGAGTGGATTCCATTCCGCTTAATGCGCTTATGCCGATTGCAGGCACTCCGCTTGAGGGACTTGAGCATATCAGTGAGCCTGATATACTGCGTACAGTGTCATTTTTCAGATATATAAATCCAAAGGCTGACATACGTCTTGGAGCCGGCAGGGCGCTGCTTACAAATGATGGGGAGCTTGCATTCAAGTCTGGAGCATCAGCCACAATTACAGGAAACATGCTTACGACAGTAGCGTGTGCCACAATCAGAAGTGACAAGGAAATGCTTGAAGGCATGGGCAGGAATGTGACACCTGAGTACATGAAATAAAGGTAATTATTCAGAATATAAAATATGTCAAAGATGCGTAAAATAGTATTAGTTTTGCGCATCTTTTTTAGTACAAACGACATGATTGGTTGCGGGGTGAAAAATATTATTATATAATGAAAAAAATGTAATTTAAGGGATTTATCCGGTATAGCATGGAACATGAATAGGAGCGAATTAATATATTTCATTGAAAAATAAGAGGTTACGGGGGAAATATGTACAACGATAAAGGTAATACAAAATATCTGAAGCTGTTAAAGCAAAATTATTCATCAAGTCAGGATGTAATCAGGGAGATAGTCAATCTTTCTGCGATTATAAACCTGCCAAAGGGCACGGAGTTTTTCCTGAGTGATATACATGGCGAGTATGAGGCTTTTCTACATATCATGAACAACTGCTCAGGTGTGATAAAGGAAAAGGTGGATTTGATTTTTAAGGATACGATTTCTGATTATGACAGACAGGAGCTTTGCACGCTCATATACTATCCAAGAGAGAAAATGGCCATGCTTGATGAACAGGGCAAGATAGACAGTGACTGGTATGCTATGACGTTAAATCAGCTTATACTTGTCGCAAAGCTGCTCTCATCAAAGTATACTAGGTCGAAGGTCAGAAAGGCTCTGCCTGAGGAATATGCGTACATTATCGATGAGCTTTTGCATGCGCAGGAGGATGAGGATGCAAATCAGGTCAGATATCACAAGCAGATATTAAAGACTATAATTGATTTGGAGGATGCGGATGAGTTTATAATCGCTTTGTCTGCACTGATTAAGAGGCTTGCTGTTGACCATCTGCACATTGTGGGAGATGTATTTGACAGAGGAGGAAGCGCGGATAAGATTCTCGATCTGCTTTATAATTATCACTCGCTTGATATCGAGTGGGGCAATCACGACATTCTCTGGATGGGTGCGGCATGTGGAAATGATGCATGTATATGTAATGTCATCCGCAACAATCTTAAATACAACAATGTGGAAATTCTTGAGAATGCCTACGGAATAAGCTTACGACAGCTAATGCTGTTTGGCATGAAAACATATGGTATAGAGGATGGAATTGAGGCTGCAAGGGCAGCCATCACAGTAATGCTTTTTAAGCTTGAGGGGCAGCTTATACTTGCACATCCCGAGTATGAGATGGGAAACAGGCTGATGCTTGACAGGCTGGACGAGTTGCAGGATGTAGGAGTGGACAGAAAGCGCTTTCCAACCGTTGATGATGAGAGACCCTACGCACTAAGTGACGAGGAGACTGTCATCATGAGAAAGCTGCACAGACAGTTTGTGACAGGACAGCGCCTGCACAAGCATGTCAGATTTTTGTATGATAAGGGCGGCATGTACAATGTATACAATGGCAACCTGCTCTATCATGGCTGTGTTCCGGTTGATAGCAACGGAGCCTTTGATAAGCTGTATATTGATGGCGAATTTTATCACGGAAGGGCACTGCTTGACAAATGTGATGAGAAGGCAAGGGCTGCGTATGTGGACAATCCTTATAAGGATGATGTGGACTTTATGTGGTTTTTGTGGGGAGGAGAAAAATCACCGCTGTGCGGCAGAAGGCTTAAGACCTTTGAGATGGAATATGTTACAGACAAGAGCATGTGGGAAGAGCCTTCTAACCCATATTACAGCAGGTATTACGATAAGAGCTTCTGCTGTCAGATACTGCACGAGTTCGGGCTGTATGATGATGATGCGCATATCATAAATGGACATACACCGGTTCACGCAATAGAGGGAGAGAACCCTGTCAGGGCCAATGGCAAGCTGTTTGTGATAGATGGAGGCTTCTGCCGTGCGATGAACAAGAAAACCGGTATCGCCGGCTATACACTGATTTACAATTCACATGGTCTAAGGCTCAAGGCACACACGCCTTTTACATCGGTGGAGGATGCCCTGATAAATAATACTGACATAGAGACATCATCAGAGGTCGAGGAAAATGACAAGAGGCGTATGCTTGTGAAGGATACCGATATAGGAAAGAGGCTTATTGGAGAGATTGATGATCTGCACAAGCTTCTTGAGAACTACAGGAGGCTGTAGGGGAACATATTAGACTGTAGGGTGCGTATGGGACAAGACCTTGACAAATAAGTTATAAAGAGTTATAAAAAAATACAAAGTTATAAAGAGTTATAAAAATTATTAAAAGTTATAAAGAGTTATAAAACAGGAGCGCAGAGGCTCAGGGAAGACTGTAATGCTCACAGAAATCAATAAAACTTTTAGGGCAGAGGAAGACTGGATTGTTATCGATTTGAGCCCTGAACGTGATTTATTACAATCATTTGCTGCAAATCTGAGCAATTATCCAAGTTTGTCAGAGGTTTTTCGTGAAGCTAAAATAAATCTGTCATTCTTAGGGCTGGGCGTTGAAATAGAAGGTGTTTCTCCGATTACCGATTTAAATGTGGCAGTGACGAGGATGCTTGAAAAGATTAAAAAGAAGCGTAAGAGAGTTCTTGTAACAATAGACGAGGCTGTATGTAATGATACAATGAAAGAGTTTGTCAGCCTGTTTCAGATATATATGAGACAGGATCTTCCGGTATTTTTGCTTATGACAGGTCTTTATGAGAATATTTATGAGCTTCAGAATGAAAAACGCTCACATTTTTGTACAGGGCACCTAAAATTGAGCTTCGTCCGTTGAATATAGGCATGATAGCTGAAAAATACAAGTCTATTTTTGAATTGACGGATGAGGAAGCTACAGAGATGGCTAAAGAGACGAGGGGATATCCGTTTGCCTTCCAGGTACTGGGGTATCTTTGTTTTAAGCATAATACTGGATGGCATAATGTATTACCTGAATTCAGTCAGTATCTGGAGGAATATGTATATGAAAAGATATGGAGTGAGCTGTCAAAAGGTGATAAGGAATTGTTGGTTGCTATGGCAAAAACCAATGACACCAAAGTGGAAGCAATACGAAAGACTATAAAAAAGGCATCAAACAGTTTCAGTGTATACAGGAACAGGCTTATAAAAAAAGGCTTGATTATTTCACCGGAGTATGGACATTTGGAGTTTACACTCCCAAGGTTCAAAGAATTTGTGTTGTGTAGATAATTATTGCACTGTCGGGATATAACCGGCAGTGTTTTTTTTGTGTAAATGATTCAATTTAAATCTATGTAAAAAATTACATAAAAAGTAATAAATCACAAAAATGCGTATACAAAACTACAAAATGTAAAACCATTTACATTGCTGTGTGCATTGGTTATAGTATGTGTGTAAATAAGAAACGCAAATAAATCTGGCCGGATATATTGCAATAAATAGAATGAGAAAAGGAGATACTATCATGAAAAAGTATAACGTATGTATTGTAGGTGGAGGAAGCACATATACACTTGGATTTTTAAAATCATTTGCACGTATGCAGGAGGAGTTTCCATTAAATAAGCTCGTATTATTTGATATTGACGGCGAGAGACAAAAGCCAATCGGACAGTATGGAGACATCATGTTTGCAGAGAGATATCCTGAGCTTGATTTTTCTTACACAACAGATCCAAAGGAAGCTTACCAGGATATGGATTTCATCTTTATGCAGATGCGTGCCGGTGGACTTCATATGCGTCAGAAGGATGAGCATATTCCACTCAGCTTTGGCAAGGTAGGACAGGAGACATGTGGAGCAGGCGGAATGGCATACGGACTTCGTTCATGTGTAGACATGATTGAGGCTGTTCACCAGATTCGTGAGTACTCACCTGAGGCATGGATACTTAACTACTCTAACCCGGCTGCAATCGTTGCAGAGGCACTCAGAAGAGAGTTCCCTGATGATAAGAGAATCCTCAATATCTGTGACCAGCCTGAGAATGTAGTTCGTTCGACAAGTCGTCTGTTAGGCTGCGACTGGGGCGATCTTGATCCTGTATACTTCGGCTTGAACCATTATGGATGGTTTACACATATGTATGACCGCAAGACAGGAGAGGATTTACTTCCAAAGATTCGTCAGATTGTAAAGGAAAAAGGCTTCCTTCCACAGGATGCAGAGCAGCGTGATCAGTCATGGCTTGATACATATGGCTTTGTACAGACAATGATGGAGGATTTCCCGGATTACCTTCCTAATACATATGACGGATATTACCTGTACCCTGAGTACAAGACAAGCCATTTAAACCCTGAATATACACGTGCGGATGAGGTAATTGCAGGCCGTGAGAGTCGTGTATTTAAAGAGGCTGCTGAGGTAATTAAAGCAGGAAAGCTCGGAGACAAATTCCATGCTATCTCAGATGCCCACGCAGAGATGATGATTAAGGTTGCAGAGGCTATTGCATTCAATACATTAGGACGTTTCATCCTTATCGTTGAAAATAATGGTGCTATTGCAAACATGCAGGATGATGCAATGGTTGAGGTAGTTTGTGAGCTTGGTATCAACGGACCACGTCCTATGAGCGTTGGAAATATCCCACAGTTCTACCTTGGACTTCTTGTACAGCAGGTTTCATGCGAGAAGCTTCTCGTAGACGCATATTATGAGCATTCTTATCAGAAAGCGCTTGAGGCATTTACACTTAACCGTCTTATCAATGACGCTAAGGTGGCAAGAAAGATTCTTGATGCTCTTATTGAGGCAAACAAAGGAATGTGGCCTGAATTAAAATAATGTATTGCGTGAAAAACTTTAGGATAGGGATGGGTAAAATATATGAAAAGTAAAATAATGAAGTTCTTCTCCGATTTAGGAAGAAGCCTTATGATGCCGGTCGCTGCACTTGCAGCGTGTGGTATCATACTGGGAATCACATCTGCACTGCTTAAAACGCAGGTGCAGGATGCCGTACCATTTTTGACCGCATCGGTACCGCTTTTTATCATAACAACACTTAATAAGGTATCGGGCATTGTATTTACCCTTTTGCCGGTTCTGTTTGCTATTTCTATAGCATTTGGTCTGGCTAAAGAGGATAAGGGAGTTGCAGCATTTGCCGGTTTTATCGGATATTACACATTTCTGGTTGCCAGCAGCTGTATGATATCAACAGGAATAATGGATTTCAGTGCCATGAAAATATCAAATATTCTTGGCGTGGATACCGTTGATATGGGAGCTCTTGCCGGAATAATGGCTGGTCTTGTGACAGCAAAGCTGCATAACAAGTATCACAAGGTACAGTTTCCAGCAGCAATAGCATTTTATGGAGGCAAGCGATTTGTTGCCCTTGTTGTTCTTGTGTCAATGACAGTAATAGGACTTGTGATGCCTCTTATCTGGGCTCCGATTTCTGTTGGAATTGACGGACTTGGAAGAATTATCCGTTCATCAGGTGCGTTTGGAGTATTTATTTTTGGAACACTGGAGAGATTGCTGATTCCTACAGGTCTTCATCATGTGCTTAACTCATTGTTCAGAACCACGGCAATCGGTGGTACATACCATGGAGTAGAGGGCTGTCTGAATATTTTCTTACAGTTTTTGGATCAGGCACCTCTTTCTGATATGAAGCCATATACACAGTTTTTGGGACAGGGAAAGATGCCTTATATGCTGTTTGGTCTTCCAGCAGCAGCACTTGCTATTTACCGTACAACACCTCAGGATAAGAAGGCAAAGGTAAAGGCACTCATGATTGCCGGCGTGGCAGCATGTTTTGTTTCAGGTATTACAGAGCCACTTGAGTTCTCATTTATGTTTATAGCACCGGCATTATTTGTTTTCCATGCTATCATGGGTGGTATTTCATTCATGCTCATGTCATTGCTTGGAGTAATTGTTGGTAACACGGGTGGTGGATTTATCGACTTCCTGCTATGGGGAGTATTCCAGCCGGGCTCACACTGGTACTGGGTAATAGTTGTCGGAATACCATATGCATTTATTTACTATTTTGTATTCAAATGGTATCTGTCAAGAAAGAAGATTGTAGTCAGCGTATCAGATGATGATGATTCTGATGCAAAGTCAGATGAAAAGACAAATGAAGGCAAGAAGTCAGGCTCTAATAAGACAGCATTGCAGGTTATTGCAGGACTTGGCGGAATGGCGAATATCGTAGTTGTAAACAACTGTATTTCAAGACTGCGTGTTGATGTAAAGGATATGTCGCTTATTAATGAGGAAACACTTAAGAAAACAGGCTCACTCGGTATTGTAAAGACAAGTGATACACACATTCAGGTGGTTTACGGACCAAAGGTTGAGAAAATAGCTGATGCTGTGCGCGCGGCACTAAATGATAAGGACTGCGCAGCTGAGGTGGAAAAGGTACAGGATGAGAAGCCGAAGAGTACGGTTATTATTTCAAGCCCTATGACAGGCTTAGCCGAGAATCTGTCAAAAGCACCTGATGAGGCATTTGCAAATAAGCTGATGGGTGATGGTGCGGTTGTCACACCAAAAGACGGAACGGTTGTTGCCCCTGATGACGGAACGGTATTATTCGTATTCGATAAAAAGCATGCGATAGGCTTTGCAACCGATTCAGGCGTCAGTATGATAATTCACGTAGGTATTGACACTGTCAAGCTTGATGGAAAGGGCTTTGATGTAAAGGTGGAAACAGGAGCACATGTAAATAAGGGTGATGTGCTTATGCAGCTTGATCTGGATTTTCTCAGGGAAAATGCACCATCTATAGCATCTCCTGTTATTTGTACAGAGCTCAAGGAAAATCAGAGCATCAGACTTATAAACGAAGGCGAAATCAAGGCAGGTGAACCGCTGTTTGCTATCGATACATACTAAAAATTAAAAGCAGATATAACATTAAAAGCTAAATGAAAAGAGCAGGAAAATTGCAAATGATTTTCCTGCTCTTTATTAAAAAAAGCTTATTTTTGGGTTAAAATATATTCGATAATAATCTGGACAAATACAAATGCTGTCATTTTAGTGCGCAGATGCGTGTTTTCGGATGGAAGCTCCGGCGCAGTGATGCAGATGTCAGATGCTGCCAGAAGCGAAGAATCAATATCGACGCTTGAAATCCATATGATTTTCACATTCTTTGTATGGCAGCGCTTTGCGATAGGCTCATATATTTCCTTTTCTCCATAATTTGTAAATAAAATCAAGGTTGCATTTTCGGGGAAAGAGACTGATATTGCTAAAAGAAAGTCAATCCAGTCAATATATATGCATGGAATATCTATCGCATTGAACATGGAGTACAAATATCTAGCGGGCAGAGAGGAAAGACCGCGACCATATATATAAAGGGAGTCGCTTTGAGTTACCTCCTTGCATATGGTTTCAAGCTGCGCTGAATCAAGTCCGTCAATAAAATCCTTAAGTATGGAGGTATGATGCTGCATAACGCTCCAGGTGGAAAATCCGGTTGATTCTCTTGAGGCCTTTCTCAGGGAGTATTTTAGTTCGTTGAAGCCATTGAATCCGATTTTCTGGCAGAATCTGACTATTGTAGCATTTGAGATAAATAAATCCTTACATATGTCATTTAAGGACATGTATGGAAGGCTCTTTTCATGGGCTATAAAATACTCAAGTATGAGCAGCTCGTTTTCCGAGAAGTCTGTGGTATCAATCTGATGCAGAAGGTTCATTGCTGTTATCTCCTTTCCTTTGCAGGTTGAAATACTCCATGAATGAGCTTATTACAAAGAAGGAGCCAAGACGTGAGGTGAAATCGGCGCCTTCATATTCACGGGGCTTTGAAAAAAACCTTAGATTATAATCAGATACTTCAGCCAGGTCATTATTTTCTATGGATGAGATTGAGATTACAATCATGCCATGCAGTCGGGCTTCCTTAGCCAGATTTAAGGTGGGCTCAAAGCGTCCTGAATTGCTTATAAAAACAAAAACATTTCCCTTATCCACGGTCTGTATAAAGTGGTGTGCGGCCTTGGCAGCAGTGGTTTTGTATATTTTCTGGCAGCCTGATAAAAAAAGCATGCTTTCCAGATAGCTGACTGCAATGTCTGTAAGTCCGGCAGGACTGTGCAGGTAGATAGGACGGTTTTCTGAAAAAAGCCTTGCAATCTGAAACATGTCATCTGAATTGAGCAGGCTCACAGTGCTGTCCATTGAGTCTTTGATAGTATTCTTGATTATATCAAGTGATTTATCAGAGCCTTTGATCTTGTTATTGTCCTCATTATCAGAGCTTTTAAGGAAATATTTAAACTCCGAAAAGCCACTGAAGCCAAGCTTCCTGCAGAAGCGAAGTATCGTTGAGGTGGAATAGTTAAGCTCATTGGCAAACTGCTGGATGCTGATAGATGAAATGTTATCTGAATGATCATGTACATATTGCAGTATATCAAGCTCCTTGGTTGAAAGGGACTGCAAAGGAATGTTGAGGTTTAGCTTCAAAATAAGCACCCTCCCTTCTTGGAATTACACATTTTATTTATAGACTATGATAACATCCGAAGTAGCAAATGTAAAATAAAAGTGAATGTATGAGATTAAAATAGAAGATTGAAATAGAATATTTACAGTGGTAAAATCTACACATGAAATGAAAAGGAGCAGCATATGCCATACAACTATGAAAAAGTAAATCAAAAGCTTCTGGTTCCACAGATTGAGGATCAGCTTGTAATGTATATACAGCATGAGAATATTGGAATTGGCGCAAAGCTTCCCAGTGAGTACAAGCTGGCTGAGATATTCGGAGTGGGCAGGAGTACGATAAGGGAGGCTGTAAAAAGTCTGGTTACGAAAGGGATGCTTGAGGTGAAGAGAGGCTCCGGCACATTTGTGAAGTCCACGGAGATAGTGGTTGATGATCCGCTTGGCTTAGCACAGTTTGAGGACAAGTATCGTCTGGCGATGGAGCTTTTTGAGGTGAGGATGCTGCTTGAGCCTGATGTAGCTGCAGTGGCATGCCAGAAGGCAACAGAAGAGGACAAAAAGCGTATAAAGAGTCTGTGTGATGAAGTGGAGCAGCTGTATCTGTCGGGGCAGAACCATATAAAAAAGGATATGGAGTTTCATGAGACGATAGCCAGATGCAGTGGAAATAGAGTTGTTGAGGTACTGATTCCGATTATTCTAACAGCTATTACGACGTTTGCAAATCTGACACACAGAAAGCTGATCAACGAGACAATTGATACACACAGGGCAATAACCGATGCTATTTTAAGTGGAGACACCATGGGTGCAAAGTGTGCCATGATAATGCATCTCACATACAACAGACAGACTATTATAGACATGTCAGAGCAAAATAAAACTTGTCAGACAAGTTAGCTTAAACTTACCACGAGAATTAAATAAAATACACTAAAAACCAGTCATGTTAAACAGACATGACTGGTTTTTTTTGTTACTTTTGTGGAAAAAACTTGTAGATTTGAAACAACTTGATATGAAGTATTTAAGATTATATACTTTAGATAGATACAAAAGACGTCTGATGTATGTAGGGAACAACGTATAACAATTTAATGTTATGGAGGAAGAAAAAATGAGTGAAGCAGCGACATTAGATCCAACCCGATTGGTGATAGCCGCGATAATCGGATTAGCTCTGTTATTAGTTTTAATTATCAAATTCAAGGTTCATGCAATGATTTCCATATTGCTTGGAGCGATAACAATCGGTGTTGTGGCAGGTATGCCTCTTACCGAGATTGTAACAGCGGTAAATGATGGTATCAGTAATACTTTAAAGGGCATAGCACTGCTTGTAGGACTGGGCTCCATGTTTGGAGCAATACTGGAAGCGTCCGGCGGAGCACAGACACTTGCCGTTACAATGGTGAAAAAGTTTGGCGATGAAAAAGCCGCATGGGCACTTGGAGTAACCGGTTTAATTATAGCAATGCCGGTATTCTTTGACGCAGGACTTATTATCCTGATACCACTTGCATTCTCGCTTGCAAAGAGAACAAAGCGTTCCACACTGTTCTATGCGATACCTCTTTTAGCAGGACTTGCAGTCGGACATGCATTTATACCGCCTACACCGGGTCCTGTACTTGTGGCAACAATGCTCAATGTAGATTTAGGATGGGTAATACTTGTCGGTATAGCGTGTGGAACAGTTGCAATGATTATTGCAGGACCTGTATGGGGTTCGATTTGTGGAAAAAAATACATGGTTCCGGTTCCGGAGCATGTAGCAAGTCAGGAGGACATAGATGAATCTAAGCTTCCTAAGTTCAGCACAATCGTACTTATCATAGCAATTCCGCTTGTGCTTATCATTTTCAAGTCACTCGCAGGTGTTATCCCTGCAATGGCACCGGTAGCACCAGTATTTACATTCCTTGGCGAGCCGTTTGTGGCACTGCTTATTGCAACAATCGTGGCAATGCTTGTGCTTGGAAAGAGACATGGCTACAGCATGGAGGAGCTTGAAAAAATCATGACAAAGTCTCTTGAGCCGACAGGACTTATCTTACTTGTAACAGCCTGTGGTGGAGTGCTCAGATATGTATTGCAGTACTCAGGACTCGGAGATTTGATTGGAAATGCAGTTGCATCTGCTAATTTACCAATAGTGCTTGTAGCCTTTATTGTAGCTGCGCTCGTACGAATCTGTGTTGGTTCAGCAACAGTTGCAATGACCATGGCAGCAGGAATCATAGCTGCAATGCCTGGAATATCAGAGCTGCCACCGCTATATCTGGCATGTGTTGTCGCAGCAGTAGCAGGAGGCTCAACAGTATGTTCACATTTCAACGATTCAGGCTTCTGGCTTGTTAGATCACTCGTTGGTGTGGATGAGAAAACAAATCTGAAGACATGGACAATCATGGAGACACTGGTTGGCTTCAGCGGATTTGTAGTAGCGTTTATTATTTCATTATTCGTATAGAAGAAAGGACACAGATATGCTTAGAAGTGAAGAAGTAAGAAAACTTGCACCTGAGATGGACCCACTCAGAATGGGTATGGGATGGAAGGTCAGTGACTTGTCTAAGCCACAGATAATGATTGAAAGCACATATGGAGACAGCCATCCGGGCTCAGCTCACCTGAACAAATTTGTAGAGGAGGCTGTAAAGGCCGTGGATGAAAACGGCGGAAAAGCAGCCAGATATTATGCAACAGATATGTGTGACGGAATCGCACAGGGACATGACGGAATCAACTATTCACTGGCACACCGTGATGCTATCACCAACCTTGTTGAGGCACAGGCCAATGCAACAGTATTTGACGGTGGAGTGTTTATCGCAAGCTGTGACAAGGCAATGCCTGCCATGCTCATGAGTATAGGAAGATTAAAGGATATGAGTGCGATTATGGTGACAGGCGGAGTCATGGAAGCACATGAGTTGCCAAAGAAATATATCGTAGATGATCCTGCCTGCAAGATTAATGAGCTTCTGACACTCGAGCAGATTGGTAAATTTGATGCATGGGAGAAAACCGGTGTCATCCCTAACGAGCAGTTGGATTATTACAAGCACAATGCATGCCCAAGCTGTGGAGCCTGCTCATTCATGGGAACAGCATCTACAATGCAGATTATGGCAGAGGCACTTGGACTTATGCTTCCGGGTACAGCACTCATGCCATCCACAGCACCTGAGCTTAAGGAGGCTTCATACAATGCAGGGAAGCAGCTTATGGAGCTCATAGCAAAGGGCATCACAGCAAAGGATATTGTTACAAAGGAAAGCTTTGAGAATGCAATCATGGTTCATGCGGCTATCTCAGGTTCTACAAATGCAACTATGCATTTACCTGCAATTGCACATGAGTTTGGCATCCGGATAGATGCGGATACATTTGACAGACTGCACAGAGGTGCACATTATCTGCTAAACATCCGTCCTTCGGGAGACTGGCCGGCACAGTACTTCTACTATGCTGGAGGCGTGCCTAGAGTGATGGAGGAGATAAAGAGCATGCTCCACCTTGATGTGATGACAGTCACAGGAAAGACTCTCGGCGAGAACTTAGAGGAGCTTAAGAAGAACGGCTTCTACGAGCACTGTGACGAGATACTCCGTGAGAAGTCAAAGATTTTTGGAAGAGCAATTGACAGAGAGGATATCATCCATTCCTTTGACAATGCCAAGGGAACAGACGGAAGTATTGCAATTCTTAAAGGAAATCTGGCACCTGAGGGCTGTGTAATAAAGCATACAGCATGTCCTAAGGAGATGTTTAAGGCAGTGCTTAACGCTAAGCCGTATGACTGCGAGGAGGCATGTATCAGTGCCGTATTAAATGGGGAGGTAAAGCCGGGAGATGCCGTATTTATCAGATACGAGGGACCAAGAGGCAGCGGAATGCCTGAGATGTTCTACACAGGCGAGGCAATCTGCGCAGATCCAAAGCTTGCTTCAAGCGTGGCACTCATCACCGACGGAAGATTCTCCGGTGCATCAAGAGGTCCGGTTATCGGACACGTATCACCTGAGGCAGCGGCAGGCGGACCAATCGCATTTGTCGAAGAGGGAGATTTGATCGAGCTTGATGTTGAAAACAGAAAAATCGCAATTGTAGGAATAAAGGGCGAGAGAAAGACTCCAAAGGAGATTGATGCTGTTTTAGCAGACAGAAAGGCGCACTGGAAGGGCTTTAAGAGCAAATACCAGCATGGACTTTTAAAGCTCTATGCGCAGCATGCAGTAAGCTCTATGAAGGGTGCTTACATGGATTAATACCTGTTGATTTTATGATATTTGGATACAGAAAGGAATTATTATGAATACAATTATTGAGAAATTAAAAGAAATGCTTGTTGTACCTGTAGTGGTACTTGACGATGTAAAAGATGCAGAAAAGCTTGCAGATGCTCTTGTAGGTGGAGGACTTCCTTGTGCTGAGGTAACCTTCAGAACCGCTGCGGCAGAGGAATCAATCCGCATTATGACAGAGAAATATCCTGATATGCTTGTAGGTGCTGGAACAGTTCTTACAACCGAGCAGGTGGATAAAGCAGTTGCAGCAGGCGCGAAGTTTATAGTAAGCCCCGGCTTTGATGCAGAAATTGTTGATTACTGTCTGGATAAAAATATCCCGATTTTACCTGGTGTAATCTCACCTTCAGAGGCAGCACAGGCTGTCAAGAGAGGTCTTAGTGTGGTTAAATTCTTCCCTGCTGAGCAGTATGGCGGAGTGACTACAATCAAGGCTCTTGCAGCACCATATACTATGCTTAAGTTCATGCCTACAGGTGGTGTGAGTGTGAAGAACTTAAAGGATTACTTAAGCTGTGACAAGATTATCTGCTGTGGCGGAAGCTGGATGGTAAAGGGCGATATGATAAAGTCCGGAGAGTTTGACAAGATAAAGCAGATGACAAAGGAAGCCGTAGAGCTTGCACACAGTATCAGAAAGTAAAGGAGAGTATAAAACCATGAACCTTAATTTAAAGCCAAAGAGTGAATGTAAATATGATGCAGTTTCATTAGGAGAGGTAATGCTTCGTCTGGATCCGGGCGAGGGAAGAATCAGAACAGCAAGATCCTTCAGAGCATGGGAAGGCGGCGGAGAGTACAATGTAGTCCGCGGTTTAAGAAAGTGCTTTAAGATGAACACAGGTGTCATCACAGCGTTTGCTGACAACGAGGTAGGAAAGCTCATGGAGGATTTCATCTGTCAGGGAGGTGTGGACACATCCCTCATCAAGTGGATGAAGACAGACGGAATCGGACGTGTATGCAGAAACGGTCTCAACTTTACAGAGAGAGGCTTCGGTATCCGTGGTGCAGTCGGATGCTCTGACAGAGCAAATACTGCTATTTCAAAGGCAACACCTGAGGATTTTGATTTCGATTACATCTTTGGTGAGCTTGGAGTCAGATGGCTTCATACAGGCGGTATCTATGCAGCAATCTCTGAGCAGACCTGTGAGACAGTGCTTGCAGCAATAAAGACAGCAAAGAAATACGGAACAATTGTATCCTACGACTTAAACTACCGTCCTTCAATGTGGAGTGCAATCGGTGGACAGGCAAAGGCGCAGGAGGTAAACAAAGAAATCGCTAAATATGTTGACGTAATGATCGGAAACGAAGAGGATTTCACAGCATGCCTTGGTTTTGAGATTGAAGGAAACGATGCAAACCTCAAGGAATTAAATCTTGACGGATATAAGAAGATGATTAATGAGGCAGCAAAGGCTTATCCTAACTTTAAGGCAGTAGCAACAACACTGCGTACAGTAAAGACAGCCACAGTCAATGACTGGAGCGCAATCTGCTGGGCAGATGGAGAGGTCTACAAGGCAAAGGATTACAACGGACTTGAGATTATGGACAGAGTCGGCGGTGGAGATTCCTTCGCATCAGGCCTCATCTATGGACTGATGACAACAGAGGATGCCGAGACTGCAGTAAACTATGGTGCAGCTCATGGTGCACTTGCCATGACAACACCGGGTGACACAACTATGGTAAGCGTCAACGAGGTTGAGGCTATCATGGGTGGCGCAGGCGCCAGAGTTCAGAGATAGGATATCGTAAAAAGTGAGGAGGCAGAGTATGGAACAGAGATTTATAACAATGGGCGAAATAATGCTTAGACTGACTCCGCCCAACTATGAGAAAATCAGAATGACACATTCATTTGAGGCAAGCTACGGCGGAGCGGAGGCCAATATAGCACTTGCGCTTGCAAACCTCGGCATCGACTCTACCTTCTTTACGGTAGTACCGGATAACAGCATCGGAAAGAGCGCAATCAGAATGCTGCGCTCAAACGATGTGCATTGTGCACCGATTATTCTGTCGACACCGGATGAGACTCCGACACACAGACTCGGAAGCTACTATTTGGAGGCAGGCTTTGGAATCAGACCAAGCAAGGTAATCTATGACAGAAAGCACAGTGCGATAACAGAGTATGATTTTTCCAAGGTTGACTTGAAGAAATTGTTGACAGGATTTACCTGGTTGCATCTAAGCGGAATCACACCGGCGCTTGCACCAAACTGCAGGCAGCTTATTATGGACACCTTAAAGGTGGCAAAGGCGCTTGGCATTACGGTCAGCTTCGATGGAAACTTCCGCAGTACATTATGGTCATGGGAAGAGGCAAGAGACTTCTGCACACAGTGTCTGCCATACATTGATGTGTTAATCGGAATCGAGCCTTATCATTTGTATAAAGATCCATCCAATCATTCATTGGGTGATGTGAAGGATGGGATACCGCTTCATCTGAGCTACGAACAGGAAGACGAGATTTTTTCAAATTTTGCAATTCAATATCCTAATATAAAATACATGGCTCGTCATGTTCGTTATGCTCACAGCGGAAGCGAAAACAGTCTCAAAGCGTACCTTTGGTACAATGGAAGGACTTATGAGAGCAAAATGTTTACATTCACAATCCTTGACAGGGTTGGTGGTGGAGATGCTTTTGCATCAGGACTCATCTACGCTATGATGAATAATTATGAACCAATGGATATAGTGAATTTTGCAGTGGCAAGCAGTGCAATCAAGCACACAATAAGAGGCGATGCAAATATCACTGATGATGTCGAATCGATAAAGAATCTCATGAATATGAATTATGACATCAAAAGATAAATAAACTAAAATATGATTAAAGAGTAATCCGTCATGCCGGGGAATGCGCATGGCGGATTTTTCGTATGTAATTGCTTGTGTCTGATACATTTTAGATACAAGTAGCTGTTAATATATAAATAGCCATGCATAATACAGGCTGAATATATAATCCTTAGGATTGACAGCAAAAGAAGAATATGCAAAGATTTATAAAGGAAAATAGTTACGGATAATAAAGTTTTAGAAGGAAAATGATGATAGAAATATTAATAGTTGAAGACGAAAAACCGATATCAGACCTCATCAGATTAAATCTCATGAAAGCAGGCTATAGCTGCACCTGTGCCTTTGATGGTATGGAGGCAGCAGACATTCTGGAGGAGAGAAATTTTGACCTGATAATACTTGATGTAATGCTGCCGAAGTTAAACGGCTTTGAGCTTATGGAATACATAAAGCCGCTTGGCATACCTGTGATATTTCTCACAGCAAAAGCCACTTTAGATGACAGGCTAAGAGGTCTCACGTCCGGTGCCGAGGACTATATGGTAAAGCCTTTTGAGATTGTTGAGCTTTTAGCCCGGGTAAATATAGTGCTAAGACGTTATAATAAGATGGAGCAGCAGCTCACCTTTAAGGATATAGCTATCGATACGAAAAACCAGAATGTATCAAAGGCAGGAAAGCATATAGAGCTTACACCAAAGGAATTTGAGCTGCTTGAGCTTTTGATGCGCAATAAAAATATCACACTTTTCAGAGAAAAAATATATGAAGAAATATGGGGAAGTGAGTACTCTGTCGAGTCGAGGACTCTCGATCTTCACATACAGAGACTGCGCAAAAAGCTTGATATAGGAGACAGCCTTAAAACCGTATTTAAGGCAGGATACAGGCTGGAAGAATAGAAAACTAAAGACCATTAAATATGGGTAAGCGTAATATACAAAAAGAGGGATAAATGAAATTCAGGTACAAGGTATTGTTCACAAACTTAATACTGCTTTCACTTGGACTGGGGCTGGTGGGATACCTCATGATACACAAGAATTTTGAGCTGGCGAAGCAGACACAGCTTAAAAATGCTATTGTGCAGAATAATCTGGTACAGTCCTCTGTGGAGTATGAGCTTTTGCAGCTTTTAAATTCAGTTTCCGATAATTCTGAAACTTCGAACAATAATACAGATAACAATAATGCAGAAAAGAGCAGCATTTCCGCATCATCAATAGTCGCGCAACTTCCGCAGATCGGAAGCCGTGTAAGCAGCAGTGTGCGCTCAAGGGATTCATTTTTCTACATATATTTTGATGGTGAAAAAGTATATACAGATGACAAAAGTGATGCAAGGATAAGTGATACACTTTTTAAAAATCTCACAACAGGAAACAAAAACTATGTGATAAAAGAAGAATCCCAAAAGCACTATATCTATGTTACATCGCAGAGTGTGATAAATGAAAAAAATCTCTGGATAGTAAGTAAATGCGATGCATCAGAGGCGTATACACTGCTTGATGAGCAGATAAACTATTTCAGGCTGATAATAATAGTCATATTGATTGCAGAGTCGGCAGCAATGTATTTTATCAGCAGGTACATGACAAAGCCGCTCGAGAAGCTTAACCATGTCAGCGAGGAAATAGCGCAGGGGGATTATGCCACAAGGGTAAACGTAAAAAGTCATGATGAGATAGGGCTTCTTGCGCAGAAATTTAATATCATGGCGCAGGCAGTATCGGATCATGTAGACGAGCTTAACGATATGGTGCACAGGCGTGAGCAGTTTGTAGCGGATTTTACACACGAGATAAAAACCCCTATGACGTCGATCATTGGATATGCAGACACGATGCGTTCACTGGAGCTTCCGAGAGAGGAGCAGATGATGGCGCTTGGATATATCTTTTCGGAGGGAAAACGTCTGGAGAGCATGTCGCAGAAGCTTTTTGAGCTGATATATCTGCGCCGGCATGATATTGAAAAAGCGCGGGTTCATATGGCAGATCTTTGTGCAGAGGTGGTAAAGGTTGTTGAGCCTGCATACGAAAACAGGCATCTTACTATAGAAACAGAGATAGAGGATACTGTGCTGACCGTGAATAGAGAGCTTTTGGTTACAGCACTTGTCAATCTGATGGATAATGCAAGGAAAGCGTCAGAAGAAGGTCAGCAGGTTGAGGTTACAGGAAAATTTGTGGACAATATGGCTTGTAATATACCTAAAGATAAAACGGATATAGGCGAAGCCGAATCAGCAGATGACAGGAAATGCACGAGGGCATATGAAATATGCATAATCGATCACGGAATCGGAATGACTAAGGAACAGGCAGAAAGAATTTGTGATGAGTTTTATATGGCAGACAAATCCAGAGCCAGAAAAGAGGGCGGTGCCGGAATCGGAATGTCGCTTGTGGCAATCATTTTAGAGCACCATAATGCAGTACTTTCAGTGGAAAGTGAACCCGGATGCGGAACAACGATGAGGATTTTGCTTCCGTGGTAATCTGAACGCAGTATAGATATAAAAAATGGTAAATTCGTAAGATTTAAAGGAAGATATGAAAAAAGACAGCTTCAAATTAATAATAATGTCTGTTGCAGTAATCTGTATAGTAATAGCAGGCATCATGGTGCCTGGCATAGTGCTTGAGGCAAACCAGAAAAGTGAACATGATCATGTGGCGAAGGTTCCTAAAAGCTATCTGCCTTCAGGCTCTGTAATGGCAAAGGAAGCATCTGCCAATCTGAAATTGTCGGAGAAGCTCTCGCTCATAGATGGGCAGTGGGACAGCACGACAGATGATGCTGCCTCTTATGAGATGGATGAGCAGGATTATCAGGCAGTTGCCACATGCAGAAAAAGCATAGAAAAGCTTTATGACGAAAAGCTCTATCCTGTAAATCTTTCACCTGACTACTCTAACTGGTATACGTGGGAGGCAGCAGCGAAAAAGGCATCGGATAATACTTTTAACACATATACGGCATATTACTGGATAATCAGGTTTGAGAAGTATGATGGTACACAAAATCATACAATCTGGATGCTTGAGGATGGGACAATCATTATGGCAAAAGCACATATGAAGGATATTAGTGATATGAGTGAATATAAAGAGGTTTTGCAGGCAGATGATGAATCACAGGCAGAAAATGATTTGTCTGCTTACAAAGGATATTTTGACTACAGCGGGATAGATTTTTCAAAGCTTAACCTGATATCCGAGACAACAGCAGTGGAGCAAAAAAATAATGAAAGCTATGAGGTGCTGCAGTTTTTACAGGAAAATGAATATGTATATGCGATTCATGAGAAGTGATATAGACCCGGTTTGCATAAGTATGTGCAGACCGGGTTTTTATAATAAAAAATGCAATGTATGATACAAAAAGTTTACAACTGACATATATACTCATTATAACAACAGGGAACACAAAAAAGGAGAACCACATATGGATAAAAGGGGTAACATATCTTCACGAAATATGAGATTATTTGCAGCAATTATGACACTCATCGAGGCACTTATCCTCACATCACTGGCAGGCTGTGCAGATAAAAAGGTAGATTATGGCACTGATACAGAAAAACTGACAAAAAGTGCTGTATGCAATGTAAAGGATTTTAGTACAGATGAGACCTACAGCGATGAGTTTTCCGTGCAGACAGAAATTGGAAATGTAAATATAGATATAAGTGCAAAAGTGGAACTGCCTGATTGTAAGACAATGTCAGTAGTTGAAGTGGAAAAGATACCTTATACTGCAAAGCTCAAGGAAAAGGTATTGAAGGCATACTTTGGAGAGTCGCAGATTTATTACTATGATAAGGAACATTGGACAAAAACACAGCTTCAAAATCTTATTGATTCCATAAATTCCTCAACAACACCAACTGATACATCTGGCACAGGAAACAGAGCTGAGTTTTTGAAGGAATATACGTATTATCTGGAAAATGCCGGGGATGAATGGACTATAGCTACAGAGTATGATTCATGTGATGAGTTTGTAGGGAAAAAAGGAAACACCTGGTATAACGTGAATTTTGTTGCAGATGGTGATGAAAATAAATGGCTGTCGGGAATTGGCACAGGTCCGATTGAGGGATATACCAAAAAGACAGGAAGTAATGAATACGAGTGGAGCAATATATTTAACGATGGATATGTGCAGCAATACTTTGGACCGGATTCACTCATGGAATATGATACGGTATATGATATCACGGATTCACAGGATACATCGGGAGAGAAAATTGAGCAGGAGGAAAATGAATCGGGTATCACAATAGAAGAAGCGGGGAATATGATAGACAGCTTTTTGAAAGAGACAGGTTTTTCATCCATCCCGCAGACTGAGAGTTCGCAGCTGAAATGGAGTGGATATAACGAAAGAGCCGATCAGGTGTATCAGGAAGATGATATACATGAGTGTGTAAGTGGTTATAGATTTTACTACAATATCGGAGTTGGCAAAATATTATTTGATGATGCTTTAAACCCGATGGATTACAGCGGATACAATATGAAATATGGTGATAGTATAGAGGATACTTTTGATAATGAATTCTACAATTTTTATATTGATAAATATGGTATAGGTACTTTCTTTATAGACTGCCCGGTAAGTATAGTAAGAAAACAGGAAAATGTAGAAATGCTTCCTTTAGAAAATATATTTGATATTGCCCGGGATGAACTTAAAAACAATGCTGATGAATATGTACTGGATACAAATGTAAAATATTATACTCTAAAACTTGCATACATAAGGGTAAACAACCGGACTGATATGCAAAAATACAGTTATATTCCGGCATGGAGTCTGGAATTGCTGCAGAAAGACACTACAAATGCATGCCCTGTATTTATCAACGCGATTGACGGAAGTGTGATACATCCGGACGATCTGAGTTAAGATACAGAATGTTTACATCGGACCGTACTTTCACAGGAATAATTATGTTGTAGAAAAAATGTGACATATCAGGGAGGATTGGCATATGAGAAAACACACAAGAATACTCGCAGCGGCTATGACGATCGTTGAAGCGATAGTAATCATCTCACTCACAGGCTGCTCAGGAAAAAAAGTAGATTATAATATGGAAACTGAAAATATAAACACAAAAGCAGGAAGTGATATAAGTGCATTTGACGACAGTACGAAATGGAATGACAGCTTTTCTGTTGAGATATCGGATAAAAGTGTGGATGTGGATATTTCAGCAGACATTACCCTGCCGGACTGCAAAAGCATGTCGGTTGTTGAGGTGAAGAATATAAAGGTGGGTGCCGATTTCAAAAAGAGTGTGATAGAGGCTTATTTTGGCTATAGTACCGTATATTATCACGACATACCTCATTATACGAAAGAAGAGATATATCACAGCATGGAGGTTGTAAAAAATGAGATTGCCGGGTATCAGCAGGAAATTGATGCGGGACTTATCACAGAAGAGGGCGTCAGCAGGGTGATGAAAAGTGAAAATGATCTGCTGGAACAGTATGAAAAGGCAGAACCGTCTGCACTGGATACGCGTGAAAAAGCTACAGATTATACGGATTGTAATGAGTATCTGGGATATATTGGTAATGTTTTCTGTGAGCTTAGATTTGGAATTGCTGAGGACGGCTCTCTTGAATATATTTCAGCACAGCCTCTTAAGGCAGGAAGTGAGGGGACATTATACGATGATAGTGAGTATGGCTATTACGGACCACCATCCTTTGCAGAGGAGAAAGGTGTAGAGGGATTTAACGGAGGCTCTACAGGTGGAGATACTACATCTTCATATGATAATGAGTGTGCATTATCAAAAGACGAAGCTATAAAAAAGGCAGAAGAATTTCAAAATAAATTAGGCATGGCTTCACAGGTATATATAGGAACATCAGACTACGAGTGGAGCGCAGGAGTGATAGAGGATGGTGATGATACTGTAAAAACTGATGATAAAGAGAGCGTCATAAAGGATACAGCCTGGGGATATATCATAGATTATGGCGAGGGTGTGGATGGCATAGCGTTTTGCAAGTCACTCGATTTCACCCGGAATATGGATATATGGGAGACACCCGATAACTATGATGATTTTATGCCATATGGCAGCAGTTCCTTTATTGTGACGGATCAGGGAGTGACGGAATTTACTGTTTCTTACCCGGTTGATATTGTAAATGAGTCAAAAAACGTAGAACTCTTGTCAATGGACACTATTAAAGAGATCATCAAGGATGACATGACAAAAAACTCAGATCAGTATGATTTTACACAAAATCACACTTACAACAATCTAAAGCTCGGATATATCCGTTTGAAGGATGCATCTGACAAGGATAAATGTACTTATGTTCCGGCATGGTGTCTGTCAAAACAGGATAAGGGCTACGACAGATATCCGGTGTATGTGAATGCGATAGACGGCACGATCATAAGGAGTGATGATCTAATATAAGATACTGTTATTGGCTGCAATAAAGTTTATACATGGAGTTACATTTTTAGATAATAGATCAGGTTCATATTTATTTGGAAAAGAAGTGGAAAATATATGATTAATAAAAAGAAAAAATATATAGGGCGTTTGACACTTGCCACTGCAATTACCTCTATTTTGTTTTCAGGATGTGGGGCGGCACAAAAGGAGCTTGCACAGACGGACAGAGCTTTCTACGAGAAAATATCATACCAGACAGTTACGGTACAGAGCGGTTCACTCACACCGCAGACTACCATCAGTCTGAGCGCGCAGGGCTATACCAGGTTTTCCTATGGTGCGACAAACACGGAGCTTACGCTTGAAAAGGTAAATGTGGCAGTGGGTGATCATGTGAAAAAGGGCGATATACTGGTGGCTTTTAAATCCGGGGAGATACAGAAAAAGATTGAGGACTACAGCGGGCAGATCAGTCAGAATAAGCTTCTGGCAGAGCACTACAGGGCTATTATGAAAATCGATGATACTCAGGATTATTCAAGCGATATAGCCCAGCTTGATAAGGATACAGAGGTTGCGCAGCTTTATCTTGATGAGGCTAAGGAAAAACTGTCGAGATATCAGATCACGGCATCAGAGGATGGTACGATCACAGCAATGGACAATTCACTTTTGGCGGGAGTTTTTGAACCGGGCAGCAATCTTATAACAGAAATCAGCGGAAACGGCAATTACGAAGCTGACAGACCGGAAGGTTATGACTTTAATGTAGGTGATGTATACACGGCAACAGCATCTGATATAGAGTTTGAACTTAAGGTAAAAGAGGTGGACGATAAAAAACTTGTTTTTGAACCGGTATCGGACATGTCGGCAGTATCGGATGCACAGATTTTTTCAATGGAAGTGACGTGCCCCGCTATAGAAAATGCTGTGTATGTGCAAAAGGACGCAGTACATGAGAAGGATGGCAGGTATTTTGTATACACACTGGATGAGAATGGATACAGACAGGCGGTATGGATAAGTGTCGCAGATCAGGTGGGAGACTACCGGATCATCACAGAAGGACTTAAAAGCGGGGATGAGGTGGTTTTGCAGTGAAGAACAGAAACCTTTTATCAATAAAAAAACTGGCAGTACTGGGGATATGTGTATCGTTTGTGGCGGGCGGCTGTGGAAAAATGACAGAAAGCAGCATACCAAAGCTTGAAGAACCTGTAGCGTTAAATGAAGCCTATAGACCTGTGGAATACGGTACGATCGGCTCCCTGCAGGTGCTGATGGCTACCGCAGTTTCGAGGGATTACTGCAATTACTACAGTGCCAATGTAAATATTTCACAGATATATGTGGAGCCGGGAGATACAGTAAATGTAGGGGATGTGCTTGCAGTCTGTGATGTGGATGAGGCAAAAAAACAGTTGCAGGAATGTAAGGATGCGCTGGCGCATGAGAATGAGACATATGAGATATCCGCTCAGATCTCGGATACGCAGATCAAATTATGGGAGAGTCAGGCTGCGGATACGGACGAATTTTCAACAGAACAGATTGAGAAAAAAGAGAGCACAGAAGAGGATTACAATACGCAGATTGCCACAGAACAGGAAAATCAGCGGTACGATAAGCAGCTTCACGAATACCGAGTGCAAAAGATCAATGAGCAGATGGCTTCATATCAGCAGATTGTTGATGATGGAACGCTTAAGGCAGCCCACAGCGGTCTTGTCACTTACACTAAGAAGCTGACAGATGGAAGGTCTGCTGCGGCATACGAGAATATAGTCATTGTCTCAGATACGGATGACCTTGTGCTGGATATAAAGGGCACAGCCATAAATGAGTACAAATACAGCGATTATGACAAGAAATATGTGATAGTCGATGGCGAAAAATATGATGTCACTGAGTCTCAATATACATCAGAGGTTTTGGTACTTTCAAAGATAAACAACCGATATCCGGATGTGTGCGTGGAAAGCAGGGAAAAGCCGTTTCTTACGGCAGGACAGATGTATCCGGTATATTTTGAAAAGACAAAAGCGGATCAGGCACTTGTCGTGGGAAAAGATTCCATCTATAAGGATGGCGATACCAGATATGTCTATGTGAAAAATGATGAGGGCGGCCGCGAGAAACGCATCATAACAACAGGTGAGTCTGATGAAAACTATACACAGGTCACAGAGGGCTTAAAAGAGGGGGAGCTGGTTTACTATAATTCTACAGATCAGGTTCCGACAAAGTATAGCAAATATACGGTAACAAGGTCTGACTTTGATATAGCAAACTACGGTGTGCGCTACAGCAGATCTGACGCAGGGACGATAACCGAAACCTGTGATTATGAAGGGCAGATCGTATCGGTCAATGTGAAGCAGGACGATACGGTAGAAAAGGGGATGCTGCTTTACGTGGTGGATACCGGAGAGGGCAAAGCTGCCATAACAGAGGCGAAAAATGCGATCGACTCGGAGAATGAATCCTATGCGCAGAAGATTGCTGATTACGATAAACAGATAAAAGATTTATCTGAAGGTGGTAGCAGCGCAGAAGAAAATAACCGGCAGGATGAAAAGCCGGATACAGCATATGATGAGCAGCAGTTGAAACTGAATTTACAATTATTGAATCTGCAGAAAAAACTTGCCTGTGCAGACCACACCTATCAGCTTTCCCGGCTACAGTCAGCATATGACAGCATAAGCGCAGGAAATGACGGCAAAGGAAATATTTCAGTATATGCCAAAAATGATGGAAAAGTTTCAAAGGTGAGTGTCAAGGCAGGAGATAATGTGGAGGAAGGCTCAGATATCCTGCAGATAACCGGAAATTCCACGGACGTACTGCTGGTTCAGGTAAAGGATAGCAATAGCTATAAAGTATATAAGGACAATATAGCAGATGTGGGAGAGCGCGTATCACTTGAGCTGGACGGTACAACGATCTACGGAAGCTGTATCGGTTTTGCCGGTTACGGTAGTGTTGCTCAAAAGGGATATATAAATCAGGATGATAAAGGTGTGCATATTACCGGAAACACAGATTCGGGATATGGAAATGCAGCATTTTATATAAAACTTGACAATGGAATACCAGATGATCTGACCAGGGCATCCGCTGTAAAGTTTTCTTATGTTTCTTTTAAAAAGGTGGTAGTGGTGCCGACTTCGATCATACACAAGCAGATCAATCCGATGGACAAAGATGATATATCCTACTATGTGTGGAAAATTGATGGGGACAGCGTGGTAAAGCAGCCGGTAATATTGAGCGATTATACATCAGGCAGCAATACACTTGTGCTTTACGGTATTGATGAGGGCGATGAAATATGTTTGGCTTCGTAATTAATAAATTAAAAAACAGAAAATGGTTAAATTTGTGTCTGCTTATGGGAGTGGCTTTGTTTATAGCACTTTTTGTGTGCCACCCTATGTTTGAAAAGGGCGCGGGCAATCAGATACTCGACAGACTTTTTACGGATCATGCCACACAGCAGAATGAGTTTCCTGCACAGATGAGCCGCGAGGGAACATATGCGGTGGCAGATTATCCTGATTCGCAGTCAGTGCTTGATAAGCTGTCAGGATACGAAAAGAAGTGGACTGAATATGTGGATATAAACAAGGTTTCCTCACAGCAGCTTATCACACTCTCAGGAGGACGCGCAGATACAGAGTTTGGAGGACTTAACCATTATTTTACAATAGGATATCTGCCGGGGCTTTCGGAGTACGTGGATGTTGTAAAATCTCAGACTGACACAGCCACATTCGAATGCAGTATAAGCGAAAAGACAATGGATCACTACGGACTTGTAGCAGGTGAAAAAATCTATTTACATGTACCTGATGGCAGTGGGAAAAAGGAAATTTCTTTCGTCATATCACAGATCTGCCGTGAAAAAGATATAAACGATCCATATTGGGCCAAGACGCTTTCGGATATGGGCGATGTGATATTTGTTTCGCAGGATGTTTTTGACGAAATGATGCAGTATTACAGCGAGGACAATATCAGCTACAGTGATTTTCTCATGCTGGATTACAGGCAGATCAACACGGAAAATGCCTCACTTTATGACGGTTATATGGAGCAGTTTAAGGATGCTGACAAGCTCTACAATGACAACATCCGTGATACGCTGGAGCGCTTTTTTACACAGCAGAAGACGATAAAGCTGATGCTTTGGGCGTTGGAGCTGCCGTGTCTTGTGCTTTTGATTTTATTTATAAGAATGATATCTGCACAGATACTTTCGCTCGAGGAAAATGACATACTTGTTTTAAGAAGCCGCGGTGCGACAAAATTACAGGTATTTATTTTGTACCTGCAGCAGTCAGGAATAATAGCGTTTGCGGGCTGTGTACTTGGAATAGTACTCGGATATATAATGTGCCGGGCTGCCGCATCTACAGACGGATTTTTAAGATTTACGTCAAAGGATATAGGCACTTACAGATTTGTATGGCAGATGCTTGTCTATGCGGTGGCAGCGGCAGTTATCATGGTGCTGTTTATCACAGTTCCGGTGTGGAAAAAATCAAAGGATGCCATATCAGAGCGCAGCAGGGAACGAATATCAAAGAAAAAGCCTCTTTGGGAGAAATGCTTTATAGACGTTATACTTTTGGCTCTGTCAGCATATCTGCTTTACAATTACAACAAGCAGAAGAGTACGCTTGCGATATCTGTTCTTGAGAACAGGAGCATAGATCCTGTCATGATACTGGACAATTCGCTTTTTATATTTGCAGCGGCACTTTTGTGCGTAAGACTTACCGGACTTATTATTCTGCTTGTGGACAGGCTCTTTAAAAAGCATTTTTCTCCGGCAATGTATGCATCATTTTTACAGCTGAAACGAACCAGATACAATCAGGGATTTCTGGCAGTATTTCTTATCATGACAGTGGCTGGCGGTATTTTTGACGCGAATATGGCGCGCACCATGAACAGCAATATGGAAAAACGGATCGTCTACAATGTGGGTTGTGATGCGATATACAACGAAGATTTCAGACTCAGGATACAGAAGAATAAAGATGGCTCTGTAAGCTGGATGTATGACGAGCCTGATTTCGGTAAATACGAGTCGCTCAAAAATGAGGGCATCTGTGACGGGGTCACGCGTGTGCTTGAGGACGAGCGGGTAGACATTTCCGCAGGCAGTGGTTCGATTTCGGATGCATATCTTATGGCGATAAACACAAAAGAATTCGGTGAGACTGCGAAATTGCAGAGTGACCAAAATGATGATATTAATGACGCGCACTGGTTCAATTACCTGAATGAGCTGGCAAAAGAGCCGGACGGAGTCATCATTTCCTCAAATCTGGCAAAAGATATGGGACTTAAAGTTGGTGACAGCTTAAATTACTCAAGGTATGTACCGGAGGCTGTCGATGATGATCAGATCTACGCATCCGAGAATGCAAAGGTATGTGCCATAGTAAAAGGTTTTCCGGGCTACGAGCGTTACACCTATGAGACAGATGCAGAAGGAAATGTGACCGAGCAGGAGAAATACCTGATCGTTGCAAATTATGCTACGGTTGTGGAAAAGTTCGGCATGACACCATACAGTGTGTGGATGAACCTGTCAAAAGGAAAAACGGTGGATGATATATACAAAAATTTAACATCCGCGCAGCAGCTTATAGACGAGAATAAAAACTCAGCCACAGTGCAGATCACAAACGGTATGTTTACCTTAAGTTTTATACTTTCACTGATAGTGTGCTCAGTAGGATTTTTGCTGTATTGGGTTATGACACTAAAACAGAGGGAGCTGCAGTTTGGTATATACCGCGCAATGGGAATGAGAATGAGAGAGGTAAAAGCAATGCTTTTAAACGAGCAGATATTTTTATCATTTCTGCCGCTTCTTGCGGGAGCAGGCATAGGTATAACTGCAACAGCGATGTTTGTAAGGCTCATATCGATCATATATCTGCCGCAGAAACACAATATCGGAGTAAATGTATATATTTATCAATCTGATATGCTGGAGCTTGCAGGAGTACTTTTCGTGGCTGTAGCCGTATGCTATGTGGTTATCAGCAGACTGCTTAAGAGTATGAAGATAGCACAGGCACTAAGGCTTGGAGAAGATAGTTAGCATGTAAAAAAAGAGGTCGTGACATATGGAAAATGCGATAATTGCTCAAAATATAAAAAGATATTTCAAGGCGGGAGATGGTGCAACAGTCCACGCACTTGACGGAGTATCCATGGAGATAAAAAAAGGAACACTTGCCATCTTAAAAGGGCGTTCCGGCTCTGGAAAGACCACACTTCTTAATATCCTTAGTGCGCTTGATATGCCGACAGAGGGAAGTGTGCAGTTTCTGGATAAAAACCTCGAGCAGATGACCGAGAAAGACCGGGAAATACTAAGGCGGTATGAGATGGGATTTGTATTCCAGTCTATAGCACTAATTCCCACGATGACGGCATATGAGAATGTGGAATTTGCCCTTAGACTTGCGAAAAATAAACGTCAGATACGGAAGAATTTGACTGATATGGATAATGACATTGGAGATGCAAAAAACGATGTGATAAATGAGAATATGCATGACAGAGTATCAGAGCTGCTGGAGCGTGTCGGACTCTCAAAGCGCATGGATCATATGCCGGATCAGTTATCGGGAGGTGAGCAGCAGAGAGTTGCGATAGCGCGCGCTGTGGTTCATCGCCCGAAGGTGGTCTTTGCGGATGAGCCGACAGGAGCACTTGATACCACTGCTGGATTTGAAGTCATGCGATTGTTCCGTGAGTTGATAGATGATGAGGACATCACAATAGTTATGACCACGCATGATCCGAACCTGATGGAGCTGGGGGATGAAGTGTTTGAGCTTAGTGACGGCATAGTAATTTAAATTAAAAGGGGGGAAACCCAGATGATAAACTGCGATGGACTGGTAAAAATATATGAGACCGACGATAAAAAGGTGATGGCACTGGAGGGGCTTGACCTGACGGTGGAAACAGGGGAGATGCTTGCGGTAATAGGAAAATCCGGCAGCGGAAAATCCACCCTTTTAAATATGATAGGAGGACTGGAAACACCCACAGCGGGAGTACTCACTATTGACGGAAAAGACATTTCCACATATTCAGAAGCTGAAATGGTGAGATACCGCAGGGACCAGGTGGGCTTTGTGTGGCAGAAAAGTGCTAAAAATCTGTTCCCATACCTGACTGTGCTGCAGAATGTCGAGGCCGTGATGATGTTTGAAAATGCAGGTAATACCGGTAATTTAAAACACGGAGAAATTATAAAAAAACGCAAGGATAATAATAAAAGCTATGCCCTTAAACTGTTAAATGCAGTGGGATTACAGGAGCATAAGGATAAGCTTCCGGCTCAGCTATCGGGAGGAGAGCAGCAGCGCGCAGCGATAGCGGTGGCACTGGCAAATAAGCCGGACATACTGCTTGCGGATGAGCCGACCGGAGCCGTGGATACAAGGACTGCTGATACAATCTATGAGCTGTTTCATAAGCTGAACAAAGAGCTTGGTATAACCATCATCATAGTGACACACGATATGGCACTTGCAGGCCGTGTAGACCGCACAGTGCTTATATCTGACGGAAAGGTAAGTACGGAGAAATTGAAGAAACACCCTGCAATGGAATATACGGTATTGGATAAGGCGCACAGGATAAAACTCACTGATGAGATGCTTGAGGCAGCGGGGATAGAGTCTAATAAGGTCAGGGTTGATGTGCAGGATGGAAGGCTTGTGATATCGCGGATTTAAAGATATATTAATCAGCAACCATAGTCTTGAGATCATTCTTAAAGTCTGTAATTCTATACTTTATAAAATTGAGTATGCCATCCTGATTAAGCTTATCCATAAATGCGTGGAATATCATTTATGTTCGAATTTATGTCATTTATGCAGATTTGATTGCAAATGAATTATAGATTGTATATTATTTATTATAGAGTAAGTTTAGAAAAGGAATACAGGATGATGTACAGAATTGGAATATGTGATGATGAAGAAGCATGTAGAATAGAAATATCGGAAAGTATAAGAAATATAGCTTTAAAAAATGATATAGAAGTTAAAATTATCCAGTATGAGTCAGAAATTCAGGTTATGGATTGTGAGAAACCTGACATATTGATATTAGACATAGAGATGGAACACATAGATGGTCTGGAAGTCCGTGATTTGTTGGAACAGACGGACAATGAGGTACTGATTATTTTCTGTACTAGCCATGATGAAATAATGAGTAAAGCATATGGGCAAAATGTTACAGATTTTATTAAGAAACCTGTGAGGGAAGAAGAAATTGAAAAGAAATTGCTTCATGCGATAAATATTATTAATAGAAGGGTAAAATGGATTTGTCTAAATACTATAAGTGGACTGACAAAGTTTAAAATTTCAGATATAGTGTATGGTATTGCACAGGGAAGGTACTTAAAGATATACATGTTAGATGGGAGCGAATATTTTATTACAGATAAAGGTGTATCACAGCTTTATGAAATGTTGAAGGATATGAATTTTGCCAGAATAAGCAGGAGTATTATAATTAATTTTGAAAATGTTAATACAATTGGAGATGAGATAATTATGACAGATGGGGTGAAGCTAAAGAGTAGTAGAAGAATGAAAAAACAAATACAAGAAGATTTTTTTAATTATATGTGTAAAGTGGCAAGGGTTGAAAGAGCAGATAGATGATTTTAGAATTAATATTATTTGAATGGCTGATATGTAAGCTGGAGATTGGTGATATCAAGTTAAAAAAATATTTTGCGTTTATGCTCATAATGTTAATGCAGTTAGGTGAAATTATTGTTATCTTTATTCGACCGGCACAAAGCATATGGTATACCATATTAGCGCTTCCGAGTGCTTTAATTGCTACAGGGATACTATTCAAAGAAAAGATGTGGCGTAAATTAGCAGTGTTTTTGTTTGCATATGGATATATTGATGTAATAGAATATCCGATTAAAATTATAGTTGGCAGCAATAATGATTTAATGGTATACATAATTACTATTATTATAATTTGTCTTATTGGCAAAATAATAAATCAATTCAAAAAAGTATCGTCCATGATAGCGCGTATTGATCCTATATATTTTATGGCTTCGTCCATGATAGAAATAATCAATATGGGAATAATTGTAATGACCGATGATATAATTTTACCTGGTCAGGATAGACTTAAAATTGTAATAAATGTATTAACAATGATTTCATTTGTTATGTTAGGAATATTTGGAATTGTTTTTATGTTTTTGGGTGCATATAAGAAGCAGCTTGAGATAGATAATAAGATAAAACAAAACTATCTGATTATTCAAAAAGAACATTATAGTCAATTGTATTCTCATATGCGAGAAATACGGAAAATAAAACATGATATGAATGCTCATATAAATATATTGTATAATCTGTTAGATACAGAACAATATGATGAAGCTGTTAAGTATATATATGACATCAAAATGCATTATGATATAGGTAAAAAATTGGAATCATATTATGATAACGGAATAATTGATGCAATTATCTATTACTTTAATCAAAAAAATCCATTAATTAAGTTTATTTGTATGGGAAATTTTAGTGGCAGGAATGAAATTTCTGATTTAACAATTTGTACAATACTTTCAAATTGTATTTCAAATGCAGTCGAAGCATGTAATAGATTACAGAAAAAAAAGAAAGAAATTATGATTAATATATCAAATGTAAAAAATTATATGGTCATTATGATAGAGAACCCTATTGAATGGGAAGTTGATATATCAAAGTTGGGGAGATATACATCAAAGGATGATAGATTATCACATGGATATGGGGTAAGTAATATAATAGATGAAGTCAGGCTGTGTGAAGGAAATTATAACTTTTGCGCAGATGATGGAAAGTTTAGTGTAAGTATTGCAATAAAAAAATAAATACCATTCGTTACAAAAAAAGTACCGCTCATTCTTAAGGTGTTGAAAACAAGTTAGAATAAGTGGTACTGTTTTTATATAAACAAAAAATATTGATTGAATGTCAAACATGCACGAATTTGTGTCATTCATGTATTTATGGTTGAAGATATATGGATTATAGGATATAAAGAAGTTAACAACAGTTGTAGTCAGGACAGATTGCAAGCAGAGAGGTAGGTACACATGTATGAATATGAGTAAGGAAGAAAAAATAGTTATTGCGTCAGCTTTAATATGTCAAGTTTTAGTTATCTTTGCAATAATAATTTTGGGGAATATGTATTTTCCTATACCGGATTGGATTATGAAGATTTATGCAGGCGGAATGATTACTGTATTCATAGTAATTATTCGTCATCATTCAATGAAAAAATAGAGATTATTTTTTAATGAGAATTACCGGACAAAACAAGTGGAATATGAAGATAATTATGAGAAAGAACATTATACATTTTACTATTTGGTTAATAGGATTATTTTGTTATGGAATATTATACAATTTTGAGCATCAAAGGGAGATACGCAGTATGAGTATTCTATAGCATAGAATTCATTGCATATGTTTTTGAACTTGTATTAGGGATATATGGTGTTTATATGGCAAAAAAGGCTATGTGCAATTGGATGTGTATTTTGGTATTTATAGTGGTGTTGTTTATTTTTTTAATAGGCAGTTTTAATTGTGAGAAAAAATATTGATTGAATGTCAAACATGTACGAATTCGTGTCATTCATGTATTTATGGTTGAAGATATATGGATTATAGGATATAAAGAAATTAACAACAGTTGAAGAGTCTGGAACGGTTGCAAACAGGAGTGACAAATTAAGGGGGAATATGAAGAATAATTTAAAAGCTTTATTCATACAATTATGTGTTTTGGCAATAGGCTGCTTTATCGGAGAAGCGGTTTTCGGCTTACCCAAATGGCTTGGACTTGTGATAGCAGGTCTTATGTTTTATTTGGTATTTTTTATAATACAGATTAAAGGTGCTATGAGTAATATCAAAGATGAAGTGTCAAGTGATGGTATAGCCGGAGCAAGAATATGCGGAGTCTTTATTTCTGCGATACTACTTGCATTTATATTGGGAATATATGTTTATCAAGCGGCTAATATAGCGATGACTATAGCCGGTGTGGTATTGCTTATATTACAGCGGAGAAAAATAAAAGGGTTTTTCTTTGAGAATCGCTAGGAGAATAATTTTTGGTTGGTGTATTTTGGTATTGCATTTATTATTTGTGGTGTTTTTTCTGTATTTGCGTGTCTGGATATTGCACCATGCACGGAGCTTTGTGGTGTTTACAGGGCTATCGGTATCATAGTGTGGATTTTGGTGATTTTATGGACACTTCCGCCTGATACATGGTTGGCCAGATTTGCCACAAATAACTATAAGAGATATGAAGATAATTATGATTAAGAAAGTAATTGAGTTTATTATAGAGTATTTTTAGAAAGTTTTGCTTTCAACATTCGGATAAGTGCATTGATATCACTTTTGGGAGTGATTTGTGAATTCCTTCAAAAAATGCTGATATGAATATATGTATGCATGGTTTTGAAATTATATTATTCCTGATTGGAGTAGATACATTTGTTTTTTTCAAAGAGGCAATGTACGATTACAAATCTTGGCTATATCAGTATATTGTTGCACTTTATTTTTAATTAGAACAAAAGAAATAATAAACAAAGAAACATTGAATCTGGAGAGGAATTTATAGATGGATAGAATGAAATTGTTAAAGCTACAGATAGTTATAGGAATAATTACTTCGTGCATAGGAATAGTAACGATAATGTATGGAGTGAATTTTTACAATCATCCGAGCAGAGGGAATATTGTGACATGTATTGCATTGCTGTTCTGCTGTATGTTATCAATAATAAGCTGCGTGTTAATTGTGATTAAGAATTATAAAAATAATAAATAACAGTCTCATGTTATTTTTATCTTAGAAATAAGTCTGCTAAATATGTTTCTACCATTCATTACAAAAAAAGTACCGCTCATTCTTAAGGTGTTGAAAACAATTTAGAATAAGTGGTACTGTTTTTATATAATCGAATATTATTGATTGAATGTCAAACATGTACGAATTCGTGTCATTCATGTATTTATGGTTGAAGATATTTGGATTATAGGATATAAAGAAATTAACAACAGTTGAGGAGGATGGTGATAATGCTAGGAAATGGTATTAATTGTATAAAATTTTATTGGTTTGGTATATTTTGTAGTGCAATAATTTGTATTGTTGTCAGTACATTTTTAGATTACAGAGTTTTATTTTCTAAAGGGGATTTTTACACCTGGAGAGTATCGTTTACTATATTTGTAGTTTCATTTACAGTATCAGATATTATAATGCTACAGGTTACAGCATTGAGTAGATTTTTATATTTGAGAATCAGGTATTCAATAAAGTGCCCATTATGCATTTTCCCTTTTCTTATAAATAGTGTAGATGGGAAGCTCGAGATGAAAATTGGGAAAAAACCTGAGGTTGTTTATTGTGATTTTATTGATGATGAAGAGTATAACAGATTTTCATATGAAGAGATGATACGGATTTTAAGAGAGGGCATAATTGCAAAAAAGATCGGAAGATATATTTTTGGTATTAGTGTAATGATTTTGTTTTTATGCTTTAAACCGGCAGGAGCGCTGATAGTGATTATTTTATTGGCAGAGTTTGAAGCATTGGACATGATTTATGAGCGGAAATTTCATGGAGATAATTTCAAGCTTCGCAATATCAGAAGAGGGAATGGAGCTTTGTATTTGAATAAAGTTTATGATGATTGCAGGGTAGAAAATTTCTATGACAATGATATAAATAAAAACTATGTTCTTGGCATGGTTAAGAGGAGACTGGCTAAGAATATATATGATAATGATTATACAGAACCGGCATATGTAAACAATATATTAAAAAGTCTTTTTATGGAACCGGAGGAAATCAGTACTTCGCCGGATATAAAGGAACTTGATATTGTTACACTGTATGTATTTTATGCTATATTTAGCAAGAATGAGGATTACGTAGGCAATATCCGTAATGTTGTACTGAGAATGAAATTATATGTAGGACAATATTCAAAATTGTGGAGAGATTATTTCGATTATTTTCTTCAAATAATTGATTCATACCAATGGAAAAAAGAATTGGAAATTAATAAAAAGAAAGATATGATTCTGCTATATGACTGTTGGGCAAATATTCCGGGCAGGTATAGGAATACCTTATTGTATGTGAAAAATAAAATTGATGATTATATTAATCAAATATGAGGCACCTAAGAAAATAGAACAAGGACGTGGGAAAATGAAAAAAATAATTTCTAATTTGTCAGTAGTGATTTTTGTCATAGGATGTGCAATAATGGAAATAACAACATGGTTTATTGATTCATATGTTATGTTTTATATAGGAATAATTATTGTTATAGTGGGAACTATTGGAATGATTATTCAAGGAAAGTTTAAGAAAGTAATTGAGTTTATTATAGAGTATTTTTAGAAAGTTTTGCTTTCAACATTCTGATAAGTGCATTGATATCACTTTTTGGAGTGATTTGTGAATTTCTTCAAAAAATGCTGATATATTAGAAATGGTGAATTAGGAAGGAAGTAATATATAAATTTTACCATTTGATAGTTTATATAAAAAGTTAAGAAAAGGAGAAAATGAAAATGAAAAAAAATCTTGAACTTGTTTTATTAATAATTAACTGGGTAATCGTTGCAATACAGGCGTTTACTATATTTTTATATGGAAATAGCATAGGGCTGTTTATCATTATGCTTCTTGCATTAATAGCTCAAGTATTTAGTGTTTATGACAATAGAAAAAAATAATTATTAGATAGGATAAAATATATGAGCAAAATAATATATGTGTTAATTGCAATACTAATTTATATGATTATTAATTTATTTATAGTAATAAAGAAAAATACAAAAATTTTACATTTTGCTGGTTCTATTTTGTTTTTACAAGTTTTTTTATTGTCGGTTGTTAATTCACATTTCATTACATTGAGTGAGTATTCTGTATGTGAATATATATTTTTATTTTGTATGACCATATATGCAATTTTAGTTTATTTTTTAGAAAACAAAAAAAGATGAAAAAATTCCTGAACTTTATTATAATATGTATAAAGTATCTATATGTATCACTGATACATATTGGTACACAATTCAATTATATAAACGGAGATTACATAAAATGAAACGATTTACCGCAATATTACTTACAGGCATGATGATATTTACCCTTGCATCATGCGGCAAAAAAGCACAGGATACATCGACAGAGCCTGCAATAGAGACACAGGCTGCAGAGAAGGTTGAGATGCCTACGGAAACAGAAGCTGTGACAGAGGTGGTAACAGAGGCCGCAAAAGAAACACAGCAGACAGAACAGACTGCCGAACAGCCGGACGAGGAGCAGAACAATTCAGGTGATAATAATTCCTCTTATCAGTATGTAGAAAGAGCATCCTATGAGAATGGAGAATCAGTATCACTAAATCCTTCATGGCAGTATGCAGACCATTCAGCGATAAATTCAGGCTGTGCGGTCATGTACAAGGCTACAGCAAACCGCAAAAACATAGTAGTAGGTGTCAATGCTGGACACGGTACAAGCGGAGGAACTTCGGTGAAGACACTTTGTCATCCTGACGGCTCTGCAAAGACCACAGGTGGTACAACAGGCGCAGGCGCAACAAAAGCAGTAGCAGTTTCAGGTGGTATGTCCTTTAATGACGGTACACCGGAGAGCTCTGTCACACTCCGTATGGCGCAGATATTAAAGGACAAGCTGCTTGCGGCAGGCTATGATGTGCTTATGGTAAGAGACGGAAGCGATGTACAGCTTGACAATGTGGCACGTACTGTCATCTGCAATAATGCGGCAGACTGTCATATTGCTCTGCATTGGGATGGCGACGGACTAAGCTACGATAAGGGCTGCTTTTACATATCAGTGCCGGGAGGCATAAAGGGAATGGAGCCGGTTGCATCACACTGGCAGCAGCATGATGCACTTGGGGCAAGCCTGATAGAAGGACTGCGCGCTCATGGAGCAAAGATAAACGGTAATGGCTCTATGGCAATAGACCTGACACAGACCTCATACAGTACAGTTCCGTCAGTGGATGTAGAGCTTGGCAACGCATGCTCTGACCACAGCGATGCTACACTTGAAAATCTGGCAGACGGACTGGTGCAGGGAGTCGAGGGATATTTCTAGAATATAAAAAGTTACTGTTGTTTTTTTGATGTGTATTGGCACTAAACTAAAGTTTGCAAAAACAACTGAATAATAGTAAAATGTCATACATGCGAGTATATTATTACGAAAACGAGCTGGAGGACGAGTTTTCCTCTGCTTCAATCAAGGCAAAAAAGATAGACGCAGACTATGACTACAGTATGGATAGTGCAGGAAGGCGATTTCTGCACTTCTTTTACATTTGCTGCAAGGAATAATAAGCCGGTGCTTCCGGTGTTTATCACTATGAGTGACAGCGATGTAATCGATGCAGATGGTTTTTATGTGCAGGAATACACAGTGCATTTCTGTGAGCCAATCTATCCGGATCCGTCAAAGAAGCAGGCGGATTCATAGAAACGGTACAATAGATATAGAAAGGGAATATTATGACAGACAACAAATCCGGGGAGATACTCATAATAGAGGATGACAAGGACATTAATGATCTGCTTGCGACAGCGCTTTCAAAAGCCGGATATAGGACAAGACAGGCATGGTCGGGCACAGAGGGAGAGCTTTTGCTTAAGCTGGACAGGGAAGCTTATGCGCTTGTGCTATTGGATCTGATGCTTCCGGGGCTTTCAGGGGAGGAGCTTCTGGCGCGGATACGGCAGATGGATGCGTCACTTCCGGTGATAATCCTTACGGCAAAGGATGAACTGGATGAGAAAATCAATCTGCTCGTGGCAGGCGCTGATGATTACATCACAAAGCCGTTTGAGATAAAGGAGGTCGTTGCCAGAGTGGCTGTGCAGCTGCGTCATGCGGTGGCAGATGTGCCTTCAAAGTCGGGAAAGGCAGGAGAAAATCAGACAAAAGCAGAAAATGATACCGGACAGGGAGATACTGCAAATACATACATAGCGGGACCCGTTAAAATAGAGCACAGACAGCTTGTGCTCGATCGGATTTCAAGACAGCTTTACGTGGCAGATAACGCTGTTGACGGCATCACAAAGCAGGAGTTTGCCATACTCGAGCTTCTCATGGCGCATCCCAGACAGGTGTTTGCCAAGGAGGACATATTTGAATATGCCTGGGATGAGCCGTATATTGGCGAGACAAAGACTCTTGATGTGCACATCAGCAATATCAGAAAGAAGATAAAAAAGCTGACCGATGACGAGTACATAGAGACAGTGTGGGGCATCGGTTACAAAATGAAAGAGTAAAGGTAAACAAGCTTTACTCTTTTTTTACTTTTTGTTAGCGATGTATTAGGATTTTACATTTATATTATGATTAAAGGGTTGCTAAGGAAAAAAGAAAAGGAGATTTGATTGTGAGTGAAATATTATTGCAGACAAAGGCACTGACCAAGCAGTATGGGCACCAGAAGGCAGTTGACAATGTGGATATCCACATCAAAAAGGGTGCAATCTATGGATTTATCGGCAGAAACGGTGCCGGCAAGACTACCTGTATGAGAATGATCGGTGGTCTGGCAAAGCCGACAAGCGGAGAGATATCCATGTTTGGATACGCTGGAAAGGATTTGTCAAAGGTACGCTCAAGAGTGGGCTGCCTGATTGAGGCACCGGGTGTATATCCAAACATGACGGCGAAGGAAAATATCGAGATGAAGTGCCGTCTCTTCGGCATCAGTAAAAAGGGATATGCAGAGGGCATACTGGATAGGGTAGGTCTGTTAAATGTGGGAAAGAAAAAGACAAAGAATTTTTCACTTGGTATGAAGCAAAGGCTTGGAATCGGCATGGCGCTGGTTGGAGAGCCTGACCTTTTAGTGCTTGATGAGCCTATCAACGGACTTGATCCACAGGGAATTGCAGAGGTGCGTGATACGATTCAGAATCTGTGTGCACAGCAGGATATGACTGTGTTTATTTCAAGCCATATATTGGAGGAGCTTTCAAAGCTTGCCACAGATTACGGCATTATAAATAATGGAGCCCTGCTTCAGGAAATTACCAGAGAGGAGCTGCTTTCCAAGTGCAGTGAGAAGATTACACTGACAGTGGACAATCCAAATAAAGCAGTGCCTGTGCTCGATAAGATGGGCTTTGTACACTACATGATAGTGGACAAAAATCATATAGATGTCTATGAGCGCCTGAATGATAGCGCCGCCTTAAATACAGCGCTGGTCACAGCAGGAGTTTCGGTGGCACAGCTAGCGGTCACAGGAATGGAGCTTGAGACATATTTCCTTAGTATCACAGGAGGTGCGACAAATGTTTAATGCGGTAAGAATGGATATTTACAGACTGATACATACAAAGTCAGCTTATGTTATACTTGTAATAGCTATGGCACTCGCAATAGCTATGAGCGGTATGACCGCTCTTGTCAGAAGCATGGCGACAGAGAGCATCGTGGAAACAACTGATGATGTCACTATGGTAAGTGAGTCAGACAGTGAGATAGCAGATGAATACGATACAGCATCAGCGGAATCGTTAAATGGACCAACGGCAACAGTCGGGCTTGAAATGGATGAATCCGACATGTCAGATGAGGTGCCGACCATAGCCGATATGGTTGAAAGCGATATAGCGGGTCTTGACCTGGCACTTTTACTTGCAATATTTACGGTGCTCTTCTCAACAGCAGACCTAAACAGCGGCTATATAAAGAGCGTAGGCGGACAGGTGAAGTGCCGTGGAGTGCTGCTGTTTTCAAAGATGATAGCGCTTTCGGTATTTACACTTGTGGCTATGGCACTTGATGTGATCGTCCAGTGTATCGCGACTCCGCTGTTTTTACATGGAGCAGAATTCGGAGATGCAGCAGACTTATTTAAGATGCTTGGCAGCCAGTATGTGGTCACACTTTTATTTGTATATTTTGTCATGGCAATGGCAATCATTATAAAAAACAATGTAATCAGCATGATTATCGCTGTGTGCATGTGTACAGGTATCTTTACACTGATTTTCAGTGGAATCAATATACTTATTGAAAAAATCGGAGTAAAGAACTTTGATATAAATGATTACCTTATTGTTAATCAGATTTCTAAGCTTGATCTGAGTGCGTCTGCAAAGACCTTAGGCGGTGCATTTGCGGTAGCCGCTGTGTGGGCAGTGGTGTCACTGATTGCAGTGTACGGTGTATTTAAACGCAGGGATATATAATGTGTTTTGAATGAGGAATAAAACATGATTTGGAAAATACTGACTGTAATACTTGCAGTTTCGGTAGCTGTCTTAATAGCTGTGCTCGTAAAAATAAGGGCACAGCTTCGTGACATTAATGAACAGCTTGATTTTTTATGCGAAAAGGATACAAATATGCTCCTTTTAACCGATACCAACATGGCTGATATCGGAAGACTTAAGGAGCGCATAAACAGATTTTTAGAGCAATGGCACAGGCAGCGTGAGGCGGCGGCAAAAAAGGAGCAGATGATATCTGACACGTACACAAACCTGTCGCACGATATCCGCACTCCGCTTACCTCGCTGGATGGCTATTTTCAGCTGCTTAGGGATGAGACTGACAAGAGTGCGCAGGAGCATTATATAGATATCATCCAGGAGCGCATCACAAGCCTTAAGGATATGCTCGAGGAGCTTTTTATGTTCACAAAGATTAAAAATGACAGCTTCAAGCTAGAGCTGTCTAATTGCTGTGTCAGCAGACTTTTAAAGCAGACAGTGTTTTCGTATTATGAGGAGTGGAAAAAGCAGGGCATTGAGCCGTCACTTGATATATGTGAGGACACGATATTTATCACTGCAAATGTGCAGGCGCTCAGGCGGGTGTTTCAGAATGTGATAAAAAATGCACTGGTGCATGGGCAGAAGAGCATCTGCATACAGATGAAGCAACAGGATTCGTGCAATTGCAGGGCTTCAGATGACGAGCGTACTTCAAAAAATAGGATTGTCCATATTTTGGTTTCAAATGATGTAAAAAATCCTGATGATATAGACGTGGACAAGGTGTTTGAGCGCTTTTACAAAGCCGATGAGGCGAGGAGTATATCATCGAGCGGGCTTGGGCTTTCGATTGCAAAGGAGCTTGTGGAGAGAATGGGCGGAAGTATTGAAGCAAGGCTTGAGGGGAAGCGGTTTGTTGTGGAAATACTGTTTGAATGTGAATAGTTCACTTTTGTAATGTGATAAATAATATTGACACACATGAAACAAAATGATATACTGTCAAAGTGTTTGCGGGCATGGCGGAATTCTTGACAATTGAACTGCTAACGTTCAATTGTAGGCAGATGCGCTACTGTACGCGGCATATATATGCGGGCATGGCGGAATTGGCAGACGCGCTAGATTTAGGTTCTAGTGGGAGACCGTGCAGGTTCAAGTCCTGTTGCCCGTACTATTTACAAGGGTTTCAGAGGTTTTTATTACTTCTGAAATTCTTATTTTTTTATCATTTTTCCTATACGAAAGGATACCACAATGCAGGCTTACAAGGATTTAGTAAAAGCACTTCCTGGCTTAAAAGAGGATATGCCACGCGCATTTTACATGCTCGCAGAGCTCTTTGATTACGGTTCATTTGATATATGCAGAAGTGACGACAAATATATAATCCCATATATCATGAATGACGCGGTGGAATGCTATCTGACTGTGGAAAATGCAGTGTTAAAGGGCGATTATCATAGCGAGGAAGAAATTATTTCGGCATCGTTGGTTTTAGGAAGTGAAAAAGGTTATGGACTCATTCTGCACCAGCAGGACAATGTGGTCACACTCTGGTTTGATAATTTGCATGTGCATGAGGCATGCTTTAAATACCATGAAATAGGACATTTCTGGGTAAAGGGACAGGAGCAGTGGCGCATGCTTGTATATATGGTAGGAACAATCGCTGATAAGTATATGTACATGGGAAAGGAATACTGCAACGAGACAGAATGCTTTATCCGGAGCCTTATTTACTTTGCGCCGTTTCGCAGATGGACACCGGTACCTGACGATTTGATGGAGTATCATTTTCCGGCCCGTGTAGAGGGAATAGACATTATGGAGGAGCTTTGCAGGGAGGTTTCGGACACTGATTATCTTAAGCTCATTGCACGCTACAGGGCAAATCCATGTGAGAAAACGGAAAAACTTTTGAGCAGACATTTAGCCGATGCAAAAAGAGTACCGCTTTATCAGTATATTTATAAGCTTGTGATAAAGGCATCAAAGGATTATCCGGAGAGAAATTACGGAAAACAGATAAATGAACGCATAAAAGAAAAGCGTAAAGCGCTTGAACAGGAGCTGCTTCAAAAGGGGTACTGCGGAAAATACCCTGTGTTTTCAAAGAAAAAAACGACTGTGCGTGTAATGGAGGAACAGCCCTACGTCACAGCAATTCTAGAGTGGGATGATTACAAATACAAGCAGCAGCTTATGATTTCTGAGTGCAGTGCCAAAAAGTATGATGGAGTAAATGCGGGATTTTTTAAAGGAATAGGCAGACACGGACGCATTGTGCATGTGTAGATACACATAAAACAAAAGCCACGGAGCAATCCGTGGCTTTCATAATACGCTTATTACAAGGATGGGCTTGAGAAGACTCGAACTTCCGACCTCACGCTTATCAGGCGTGCGCTCTAACCGGCTGAGCTACAAGCCCTTGTGTTTTTTCACAAAACGTATACTACAATATTTTTGGTGAGAAGTCAAGAGTTTTTTAGAGGTTTTCTCCATCTGTTTTATTTTTCGGATATTCGTTTGAGTGTGCACTAATGACCTCATTAATCCAGTCTACACACTGTTTTTTTCCGTCATCTGTAAATGGAAAGGTATTGTCAGTTTTTTTGCTGTCGTCGGTCAGGTCAAAAATATACGGCCCCGGCCATATCCATGCATGAAATATTGGCTCACCCTTTTCTTCGGGTGTATCCTCTGTGGCTTCCTTGATGACAGGCTCCTCACGCTTTATGAGAAAGCGCATGCCGTTCATCCAGCCGGTAAAGGTTGTTTTTTTATAGTAGTTGAGATTGAGTGCATCGTCGTATGTAAGCATAGGTGGCTCCTTGATATATAATGATAAGTAATTATACACCAAATACCCATTTAATGCCAGAATAACGCAGGTACTTAACAATTCAAAGCAATCATGCGCTGAAAATTAATATTTTAATGCAAAAATAAAAATGAATAAAAATGTATAAATAACGCTTATAGACTGCATAAACTGCCCTTATTAATGAGTATTATAAAAATATGACTAATTTTTATGCAAAAATAAAAATAATATAGGAAAATATATCCAATTGACAAAGTATGATTTCTGTGTATAATAAAAAAGAATTGTTCGCGTCAGAACGACAGTTGTATCAGACAGCAAGATTAGGGAGTGTGTAATGACAATGACGTCATTTGCACTTTTTTGCGTATTAGACAAAATACTTTGACGTGGTGCAGTGATAATGCTTTAAAAAATAAAAATAATGCATTATCGATACAAATCCAAGAGGGAGAGAAAAATATGGGTAAGTACATTGTAAAGAGAGTTATTCTCGCTATTTTTACAATCTTCATTATCAGTCTTATTACATTCTTTGCCATGAATGCAATTCCGGGTGGTCCATTCAATTCGGAGAAGGCAAAGAGTCCGGCGGTAATGAAAGAGCTTGAGGCACGCTACGGACTGGATCAGCCACTTATAGTCCAGTACAAGAATTACATGGCAGGCGTGCTGCACGGAGATTTCGGTGTTAGTCTTAAGACAGACCGTCCGATCTCAGATATCATCGGGGAGAGCTTCCCGATTTCAGCGAAGCTTGGACTCTTAGCGGCGCTCACTGCGATAGTATTCGGAGTGGTGCTCGGTTCGATAGCAGCGCTGATGCGAAACAGGTGGCCGGATCGAGTTATAGTATTCTTCGTCACACTGATTACGTCGATGCCGTCATTTGTCATCGCTACGTTATTACTTTATTTCTTCTGTATAAAGCTTGGCGTGGTGCAGGCTTTCAGCTCAGGAAGCAACATGATATTACTTCCGGTGCTGTCACTGTCACTTTCACCGATGGCATATATTACAAGACTTACAAAGACTTCAATGCTTGATGCACTCGGACAGGATTACATCCGTACGGCAAAGGCCAAGGGTGTACATCAGTACAAGATTATATTTGTACATGCGCTTCGTAATGCGCTCATTCCGGTCATCACATATGTGGGACCTATGATTGGTGGTATCCTCACAGGTTCAATGGTTATTGAGAGTATTTTCAATATCGGAGGACTCGGTTCCAAGTTCGTAAGCTGTATCACAAACCGTGATTACACAATGATTATGGCCACAACACTTTTCCTTGCTGTCATCATGGTAGGCGCGAACCTCATTACAGATATTGTATACAAAGTGATTGATCCACGTATTAAGCTTGATTAAGGAGAGATAAAGATGAAAGATAATATGAAGAGAGCTCCTTTCTCCACACAGATTGACCTTAGCAAGTTCGATATGAAGGATTTTGCCAAGGCATCAGATGAAGAGAAACGCCAGCAGGAGGTTATGGGTGAGTCAACTACCTTCTTTAAGGATGGTCTTAAGAGACTCCGTAAAAATCCACTGGCTATGGGTTCTATTATAGTTTTGGTTTTACTTATTTTGGTTATTCTTCTGGCACCAAAGATTGTGCCTTACGGCTATGCAGATATCGTTAAGGGTGCACAGAACTTAGGACCTTTCCAGTACAGCGATGCTGAGCAGGCACAGATTGATGCAGGTGAGAAGCTGTTCCCGCACATTTTTGGCACAGATGAGCTCGGAAGAGACTATTTTATCCGTGTTGTTTACGGAGCTCGTGTTTCGCTGGGAGTCGGTGTGTTTGCATCACTGCTTGTGCTTATAATCGGTATCATTTACGGTTCCGTATCAGGCTTCTGCGGTGGCAAGGTAGATATGGTTATGATGAGAATAGTAGATATCATTTATTCATTGCCGGATATGCTGCTCATCATTTTACTCGCAGTTGTATTAAATGAGGTGCTGACACCTGTAATAAAGGGTACAGTGCTTTCAAAGCTCGGTGTCAACATGATTGCACTTTTCATAGTGTTTGGATTGCTTTACTGGGTAGGAATGGCAAGACTTATAAGAGGTCAGATTCTTACCATCAAGCAGAATGAGTACATTCTCGCAGCAAAGTGTATCGGAACATCATCAGCCCGCACCATCAGAAAACACATTTTACCGAACTGTCTGTCAGTAATCATCATTACTACAGCGCTTCAGATACCATCAGCCATCTTTACTGAGAGTTATCTGTCATTTATCGGACTTGGTGTTTCGGCTCCTATGCCTTCACTTGGTTCGTTGGCAAATACAGCGCGTGGCGGACTCCAGAGCTACCCATTGCGTCTTATTTTTCCGGCGCTTACGATTTGTATCATTGTTCTTACATTGAATCTTATCGGTGACGGTTTAAGAGATGCATTTGACCCTAAATTATCGAAATAGTAAGGAGTGAGTAAGATGGAAGATAATAAGTTTGTTCTTGAAGTATCTGATCTGCACACTACCTTCAAGACCGATAACGGAGACGTATCAGCTGTAAACGGTGTCAGCTTTAAGCTTGAGCCGGGAAAGACTCTTGGAATCGTAGGAGAGTCAGGCTCAGGAAAGTCAGTTACAGCATATTCAATCATGCAGATTCTTGCTGAGAATGGTGCCATCACAGGCGGCTCAGTGAAATATAAGGGTGAGGATATCACCAAATGGAACAAAAAGAAAATGGCAGATTTCAGAGGAAAATGCTGTTCAATCATTTTCCAGGATCCTATGACATCGCTTAATCCGGTATTTACGGTAGGCTACCAGCTTGAGGAGGCAGTGCTTCTTCACACAGATCGTACAAAGAAGGAAGCAAAGGAGCGCGCTATAGAGATGCTCACACTTGTAGGAGTAAATGAGCCTGAGAAGCGTGTAAATCAGTACCCTCATGAGCTTTCGGGTGGTATGAGACAGCGTGTCATGATAGCTATGGCATTAGCCTGTGAGCCGGATATCCTTATCGCAGATGAGCCGACAACAGCTCTTGATGTGACTATCCAGGCACAGATTCTTGAGCTTATGCAGTCACTGCAGGAAAAGCTCGGCATGGCAATCATCATGGTTACACATGATCTGGGTGTCATTGCTTCAATGTGTGATGAGATCATAGTTATGTACGGTGGCCGTGTGTGTGAGAGAGGAACAGCAGATGCCATATTCTACAGCCCGGCGCATGAGTACACAAAGGGACTGCTTCGTTCAATCCCTACAAAGACCAATTCAAAAACCAGGCTTGTTCCTATCGGAGGCACACCAATCAATATGCTCAACATGCCAAAGGGCTGTGCATTCTGCCCTCGCTGTGATGCCGCTATGAAGATATGTCTCACCGAAAAGCCGGAGGAAATCTGGGTTGGAGAAGATCATCTCGCATCATGCTGGATGAATATAAAGAATATGATGGAGGAGGGAAAATCAAATGAGTAATGAGACAAATAACAACGAGTACCTGCTCAAGGTAGACCATTTGAAGCAGTATTTCCCTGTTCATGACGGATTTAAAAAGATGGAGTTAAAGGCAGTCGATGATGTGTCATTTGCCATAAAGCCGGGTGAGACGCTTGGACTTGTTGGCGAGTCGGGCTGTGGAAAGACAACCGTAGGACGTACTCTTTTACGTCTGTATCAGCCTACAGCGGGACGCATTGAGTTTGACGGCAATGTATTGTTTGACAGTGAGAAGAAGATAGATGTGGATATGCATCCTTACCGTAAGCAGATGCAGATGGTATTCCAGGATCCGTATTCATCACTCAACCCTCGTATGACGGTTGAGGATATCATTGGAGAGCCTCTCGATGTGCACAAGCTTTACAGTAGCAAGAAAGAGCGCCATGAGATGATTATGGATCTCATGGAGACAGTTGGATTAAACGCAGACCATGCCACACGCTATGCACATGAGTTTTCGGGTGGACAGAGACAGCGTATCGGAATAGCAAGAGCGCTTGCAGTAGATCCGAAGTTTATCGTATGTGATGAGCCGGTATCGGCACTTGATGTTTCAATTCAGGCCCAGGTAGTCAACATGTTTGAGGATCTGCAGAAGGAGAGAGGGTTATCATACCTGTTTATAGCGCACGATCTGCTTGTAGTGCAGCATATCTCTGATAGAATAGCTGTTATGTACTTAGGTCATATGATGGAGCTTGCAGATGCGGATGAGCTGATGGACAATCCAATCCATCCGTACACACAGTCGTTGCTTTCAGCGGTTCCGATCCCGGATCCTGAGACTGCCAGACACAGCAAGCGAATCGTGCTTGAGGGAGATGTTCCTTCGCCTCTTCGCATGCCTAGCGGCTGTCCATTCCGTTCGCGTTGTAAATATGCGACAGAACAGTGTGCAGCAGCACGTCCGGAGCTTACAGACAGAGGAAACGGACATATGGTTGCATGCTTCAACCGCTAATATAAGGTTTTTACCGGCATATAGCTTAAGCCACATGTGCCGGTTCTAACATAAATTTATTTTTCATATTAATTAATTAGGAGGAAGAAAGATGAAAAAGAGATTAGTAGCACTTACTCTTGTTGCAGCTATGGCACTTGGCATGACTGCTTGTGGAAGCAAGAGCGAGGGCAAAATATCTACTAACGACACATCTGCTAACGGCACTTCTCATACTGCTGTATCAGCAGGCGTAGACTGGACAGGCTATGATGAGTTAGTAGATTCTATCCGTACAGAAGCAGATCTTGCAAAGCGTGCAGAGATGATGCACCAGGCAGAGGATATGCTTATGGATACATGGTGTGTTATTCCACTTTACTACTACAATGACCAGTATATGCTCAAGGATTATGTCACAGACGTATACTCAACAGTAGAGGGTATGAAATACTTCTACAATGCAAAGAACACAAAGAATGCCGGAAAGTTAAACATCTTCATGGCATCAGAGCCTGATCATATCGATCCTGCATTAAACAGTACTGTTGACGGCGGATGTCTTGCAGTAAACAGCTTTGAGGGTCTTATGCGTTACAACGCTGAGGGCAAGCTTGAGCCTGCATGTGCAGAGAGCTATGAGGTTTCAGAGGATGGCCTCACATACACATTCACAATGCGTGACGGTCTTAAGTGGTCAAATGGTGATGAGCTTACTGCAAAGGATTTCGAGTGGTCTTGGAGGAGAGCTGCAGATCCTAAGACAGCTGCAGATTACAGCTACCTTTGCGCAGTATTCGCAGGATATGATGATACAAAGGGGCTTGCTGCTGATGATGTAGTTGCTTCTGATGATGGAAAGACTCTTACAGTCAAGCTTAAGGCAGTTACACCATACTTCCTTGACTTATGTGCATTCCCATTCTTCTTCCCTGTAAACCAGAAGTCAGTAGAGGGAAATGATGACTGGGCAAACGATGCAAGCGACAAGTTCGTTACAAACGGTGCATTCACACTCAAGGAGTGGAAGCATGATTCAAGCATGACATATGTTAAGAATCCTAACTACTGGGATGCTGACAATGTAACAGTTGATGAGATGAACGTAATGCTTACATCTGATGATGTTTCAGCTTACACAGCTTACCAGAACGGTGACCTTGATTTTATTGATTCAGTTCCTACAGCAGAGATTGAGGCAGCTAAGAAGACAAGCGAATTCTACACAGTAGACAACCTTGGAACATACTACGTAGGCTTCAACATTAACTCTAAGCTCTACTCAGAACTTGGATTAGATGCTGACCAGGCTAAGGTATTCAGAAAAGCAATCTGTCTTCTTATCGATCGTCAGTACATTATCGATACGATCGCCCAGGGCGGACAGAAGATTGCCACAACATTTATCCCAGAGGGTGTTACAGATGGTAACGGTGGCGAGTTCAAGAACAAGGACTACTACGGCACAGATTACGATAAGAACTTTGAGGAGGCTAAAGAGCTTCTTGCTTCTATCGGATTATTAGATGAGAGCACAGGCCAGGTAAACCAGACTGTCGAGTTCTCATACCTCGTAAACAACTCAGAGGCCAATGTAAAGATTGGTGAGGCTATCCAGGCTGATCTTTCAAAGGTAGGTATCAACTTAAAGGTTGAGCAGCAGGAGTGGAACGTATTCCTTAACAGCCGTAAGGACGGACAGTTTGATTTCGCCCGTGAGGGATGGCTTATGGATTACAACGATCCAATCAACATGCTTGAGATGTTCACAACAAAATCAGGTAACAACGATATGCAGTTCGGTCGTTAATCTGATTTTGCTATCATAACAAAGCCGCTCGTGCCATTTGCACGACGATGCGAATAACATGAAGAGTATATAGGAAGTCATACAGTTATTGTATGGCTTCTTTTTTTTGCGTTTAAAGTGGGCTTTTCAGAGCGAAAAAAGGCTCTTTAAAAAAATATGATAATGGTGTAGAATTGTTATTATATAGTTTTAGAATGATGTTTGAGGGTGTGTGATGATTTTAGGACTAAGTGATACGGAAAAGAAATTTAAGACAGCGATGGATACGGCGGGTGCCGACATGACAGTGGTCAACAGCTGGCTTAAGCTGTATGTCAAAACCAAAAAGAATTCCTCCGGTGTTGCAAAGCGCTATTATGGCGTGAAGACAGGCTTAAGCAGCCTGCTTTCAGATTTAAAGGAGCTTGAGCAACAAGTTATCGGGTATTGTGAGCTCACAGGAACCGACCGGAAGCACTTTGGAGAGCTGATAAAGGCTTGCAAAGCGAAAAGCGGCATGTTTGACGATGAATTTTTAATCAGCAAGGTGGACACGGATTTTCACACGACTCTGGACTCTGTTGTAAAGCAGGGGGAGAGATATCTGTCATCCTTTGACAACGGTATCATTTTACAGAGTGAGATAGAGAATCTGATACACCTGACAAATGAGGGGCTTGAAAGGAAAAAGCCTGATTTGTTTGCTCTGTCATATTTCTATCTGGGGCACAGCAACAAAGAGCTTGCAGAGCTAAATTTCACACAAAAGACTAAGAGAGTGCATGAGATATATTACGAGGAGTTCTGGAAGGATATATTAAAGCAGCTTGAGGCATGTGTGAAGCAGGCTGAGGCCATAAACGATAAGTATGAGGGCACGACAGACCGGCGCACGGCAAGGATACTGTCGGAGCTTAATCCGCTGCTTGTGGGTGTTACAAAGCAATGGGAGCCGGAACAGACAGCAGAATACATACTGCGCGATATGTGCAGGATATTCAGGGATTGACATAGAAAATGCAGATTGATAAAGGAGCAGAATATGGATGTTATAATTTGGGCAATTATCTTAGGAGCTGTTTTTTACATTAACAAAAAATCAAAGAGCGCAGGCAGTAAAAACACGCAGCCAAACAAACCGAGACCGCAGCAGAAGCAGATACAGCAGATATGGAACAGCATGCAGAATACAGTTCAGTCGGGTATGAATGCATTGAACCAGACATATCAGCAGAAACCACAGCCACAGATGCAGCAGAGAGCACAGCAGCCTCAGAGACCACAGATGCAGCAGAGAGTACAGCCACAGCAGAGACCACAGCAGAGCAATCCGGATATAGTGCAGAGGGCCGTGAAAAATAATGCACGCTTTGCGGATGATACGACACAAAAAGAGATTGAGACTATGCACGGACATAGCGAGGCACAGCAGAGGCTGGCGCAGGAGCACTCAAGAAATTGCCAGACACTGCATAATAAAGCAGCTGATGGTGCAAAGATTATAGAGGCTGAGACACAGAGCATGTTTGGCAGTGTTGAGGATCTGATTGCCATGGGATACAGTGGCAATCTGGAGTTTGAGAGAGATTTCCTTGGGGAAGGCTTAGACATGATTAACAACTTTTAAATAATATGAAAAGAGGCAGAAATGATGGACAGAACACCAAAGCCCGGAGAGCTTTACAGGCACTTTAAGAATAAGCTGTATCAGATAGTTACAGTGGCGACACATTCAGAGACAGGGGAAAAGCTTGTGATTTATCAGGCTTTATATGATGATTTTGGGATATACGCCAGACCACTCGACATGTTTGTAAGCGAGGTGGACCATGAGAAATATCCTGATGTGAAGCAGAAATACAGATTTGAGAAGATCACACTTAAGGATAAGCCGGAGGATATGTCGGGAAAGAGTATCTCTTTGAGCACTAATGCGATTGCAGCTAATGCACCTGAAGCTGTGAGTGTTCAGACACAGGCATGTTATGAGCCGGCACCGGATGCAGATGAAGGCCAGGCACCGGATCCGCGTTTGCTGGAGTTCCTTGATGCGGATACCTTTGAAGAGAAGTACAATATACTTATTTCAATGAGGGATATCATAACCGACCGCCTTATAGATGACATAGCGGTGGTTATGGATGTTGTAGTTCCTGAGGGCCCATTGCAAAAGCGGTATGATGATTTAAAGAATACGATAAAGACCAGGCAGTACTATGAATTTTCCAATCGGCTCAGATAGCTGTTGTGATATTTGCCGGATTCAGTGACATCCTCGCCAAACCAGTCAGGCGCTGTGAATTCATTTGCTGCGTCGACAGAGTCGAATTCAACCTCCACGAGTGTAAGAGGAGCCAGATCACCCTCAAATACATCAAGCTCTGCGGTCAGACCACCGTCAAGAGGTATGAGATAGCGTGTCTTTTCGATGAGACGACCGTCAATCTTTTGGACAAGATGGTCGTAGGCTTCTTTTGTGAGAGGAAGATTGTACTCCTCGCGCACCATAAGACCGGCTCCCTTGTAGGTCATATAATAGCTGTCATTTGAGCGTCTGACTCTGACAACAGGCGAGGTGCACAGATAGCCCTGGGCGATTTTTTTGCTCGCGTAGCTGTCTAAATTGGAAGGAAGCTGTTTAAGTAAGTATTTTCTTTCGATTTCCATGGTATATCCTTTCAGGTTACTGGTAGATTTATAGTTACGGTTTATACTTTTGTTTTACCCTCATATCATTTATATATGATTATAATGACCGGTATTTAAAAATTCAAGGACGAACCGCAGCTTTTTATAGTATTATCAAAGAAAAATAAAGGAGAAAAATATGATTAAAGTAGGAATTTTTATGGCAGACGGCTGTGAGGAGATTGAAGGACTTACAGTAGTCGATATAGTTAGAAGAGCAAAGCTGGAGATTGAAACCATATCAATCACGGAAAAAGCCGAGGTGACAAGCTCTCATCAGGTGACATTTAAGACAGATACCACAAAGGCACAGGCTGATTTTGACAGCTACGATGCAATCGTACTGCCGGGAGGCATGCCGGGTACACTAAACCTTGGCGCGGATGAGACTGTAGTAAAGACAATTAAGAGATTTGCCGCTGAGGGAAAACTTGTTGCAGCGATATGTGCAGCGCCTAGCGTGCTCGGTGAGAATCATATACTTGAGGGCAAAAAAGCTACCTGTCATCCGGGTTTTGAGGAAAAGCTGCTCGGTGCACAGTGGCTTGAGCAGCCTGTAGTTGTGGATGGCAATGTGATTACAAGTCGTGGAATGGGAACAGCTATTGCGTTTGCACTCGAGCTTGTCAGGTACTTCACAGACGATGCCACAGTAGAGCATATTCGACAGGGGCTGGTATACTAATACAACGTTCAGCAAATAATCATATTATTAGTATTATAACAAAAGAGGTCACACACCAACCCCATGGTGCGCGGCCTCTTTTTATGCTTGCATTTGAAGCGTACATTTGAAGCCTGCTATTGCAGAGCTTATTTCATCTGCTGCTCCTGCTTCATGATCATCTGCTTGACCATCTCGCCACCGATTGAACCGGCCTGCTTAGAAGTAAGGTCACCGTTGTAGCCCTCTTTTAAAGGAACTCCAAGCTCTGAAGCAACCTCTTCCTTGAAACGGCTCATAGCCTCTTTTGCCTCCGGTACAGAAGCCTTTTTACTACTTGATGCTGCCATAATGCAATACCTCCTTTTAAAACGTTATACACAAGCTGTATGTGTATGGAAATATTATGCCGTAAAATGACAAAAATATGTTTTGGTATTGCTGACAATTTATGGAATTATACACAAAAGCAAATTTAATGTAAAAAACACTGGAAATAGTGGATTTGTTGTGTTATAATCATCCAATGACTGGGCTTAGCAGTTTAAAAAGCATGCCCCACATTACATTTGATGTACATACCATTCATATATATTTTTAAGGAGGATAACGATTGACATGAGTGTACAGGTTGAGAATTTAGAGCATAATATGGCGAAGCTTACTATTGAGGTAGCAGCTGAGGAATTAGAGAAAGCATTGGATTCTGCATATCAGAAGCAGAAGAAACAGATTAGTGTACCTGGATTCCGTAAAGGAAAAGTGCCAAGAGCTATGATTGAGAAAATGTATGGAGCAGGTGTGTTCTACGAGGATGCAGCAAACATTCTTATGCAGCAGACATACGCAGGTGCAGTTGACGAGAGCGGTGTTGACATTGTTTCACGCCCAACAGTTGAGGTTACTCAGATTGAGAAGGGACAGCCTTTCATCTACACAGCAGAGGTTGCTGTAAGACCTGAGGTTACTCTTGGTAAGTACATGGGCGTTACAGTTACAAAGATCGACACATCAGTTTCTGATGAAGAGGTTGACGCTGAGCTTGAGAACCAGAGAAACAAAAATGCAAGAACAGTTACAGTTACAGATCGTCCTGTAGCAGAGGGAGATACAGCAGTTATCGACTTTGAGGGATTTGTTGACGGAGTAGCTTTCGAGGGTGGAAAGGGTGAGAATCATCCATTAGAGATCGGTTCGCACACATTCATCGATACATTCGAGGATCAGTTAGTAGGAAAGAACACAGGCGATGAGGTTGAGGTCAATGTAACATTCCCTGAGAAGTATCAGGCAGCTGACCTTGCAGGAAAGCCGGCTACATTCAAGGTTAAGATCAACGAGATCAAGGCTAAGGAGCTTCCTGAGCTTGATGATGAGTTTGCACAGGATGCAGCAGGTGTTGATACATTAGCTGAGTACAAAGAGGAAATCAAAAAGAACCTCACAGAGAAGAAAGAGACAGAAGCTAAGAAGACTAAAGAGGATGAGGCTATCCAGAAGATTATCGATAAGTCAAAGATGGATCTTCCTGAGGCAATGATTGAGACTCAGTGTGAGACAATGGTTGAGGAGTTCGCTCAGAGAATCGCACAGAGCGGTCTTACAATGGAGCAGTACTTACAGTTCTCAGGCATGACAGTTGACCAGCTTAAGGATCAGGTTCGTCCTGAGGCTACAACACGTATCCAGAGCAGCCTTGTACTTGAGCAGATTGCCAAGGAGGAAAACATCGAGGTTACTGATGCAGATATCGATGCTGAGGTAGAGAAGATGGCTAAGGCATACGGCATGGAGGCTGATAAGCTTAAAGAGTACATGGGAGATGCTGAGAAGGAGTCTATGAAGAAAGACATTGCTATCACAAAGGCCGTAGATCTTATCATGGACAACGTTAAAGAGCGTGCAAAGGCAAAGAAAAAGGCTGATGCAGAAGAGTCTACAGAAGAATAAGATTTTTGAATCAAGATTTGATTGACTGGCTCAGAAGCCTATTTTCTGAGCCGGTCTTTTGAGCTTTTATAAAGGAGGTATTTTATATGAGTTTAGTACCATATGTCATTGAACAGACCAGCAGAGGAGAGCGCAACTACGACATTTACTCCAGATTATTAAAAGATCGTATCATTTTCCTTGGAGAGGAAGTAAATGAGACAACAGCCAGCCTTGTTGTTGCCCAGCTTTTATTCCTTGAGTCCGAGGATCCGAATAAGGATATCCACCTTTACATCAATTCACCGGGTGGAATGGTTACAGCAGGACTTGCTATTTACGATACTATGCAGTACATCAAGTGTGATGTTTCAACAATCTGTATCGGTCTTGCAGCAAGCATGGGAGCTTTCCTTCTTGCAGGCGGTGCAAAGGGCAAGAGATATGCTCTTCCAAATGCAGAGATTATGATTCATCAGCCATCTGGCGGTGCAAAGGGTCAGGCTACTGAGATTCAGATTGCTGCAGAAAATATTTTAAAGACAAAGAAGAGATTAAACGAAATTTTAGCAGCCAATACAGGCAAGCCATACGAGACAATTGCAGCTGATACAGAGCGAGACAACTATATGTCAGCACAGGAAGCCGCAGAGTATGGTCTCATAGACAGTGTAATAACAAACAGATAATCAGAAGTTAGATGAATTTAAGAGGGTACCCCATATGGGATGCCCTCATGCAATAAAAGGAGTTAATAATGGCAGGAAAAAACGACGGAAAGATTCGCTGCTCATTTTGCGGTAAGACACAGGACCAGGTAAATCGTTTGATTTCCGGACCTAATGGAGCTTTTATCTGCGATGAGTGTATAGATATATGTGCCGAGATTCTTGAGGAAGAAGGCGTAGATGGCCATGAGGACAAAAGCAGCGCTAAGGATGATATAAATCTTGTTACTCCGGAGGAGCTTAAGGCGTTTCTGGACGATTATGTAATAGGACAGGACCAGGCAAAGAAGGTGCTTTCGGTTGCTGTTTACAATCACTATAAGAGAGTTCTGGCAGGTGATACATCAGATGTAGAGCTTCAGAAGAGTAATATTCTCATGCTTGGACCTACAGGCTCAGGAAAGACACTTCTTGCGCAGACACTTGCCAGAGTGATAAATGTTCCATTTGCTATCGCTGATGCTACAACACTTACAGAGGCAGGATACGTAGGTGAGGATGTGGAGAATATCCTATTAAAGCTTATTCAGGCGGCAGATTATGATATCGAGCGTGCAGAGCATGGTATCATTTATATAGATGAGATAGATAAAATTACAAAGAAATCAGAGAATGTCTCAATCACCAGAGATGTGTCAGGCGAGGGTGTACAGCAGGCTCTTTTAAAGATTCTTGAGGGCACAGAGGCATCTGTACCGCCACAGGGCGGAAGAAAGCATCCGCAGCAGGAGCTTATTCCTATTGATACTACTAATATACTTTTTATCTGCGGTGGAGCATTTGATGGTCTGGAAAAAATTATCGACAGTCGTATGGATACATCATCTATAGGCTTCAATTCAGATGTAAAGTCAAAGACAGAGCTCAATGTAGGAGAGGCGTTTAAGCATGCACTTCCACAGGATTTTGTAAAGTTTGGATTGATTCCTGAGTTTATCGGACGTGTACCTATTACCGTTTCTCTCGAGGCACTCGACAGGGATGCACTTATCCGTATACTTAAGGAGCCTAAGAACTCGCTTATCAAGCAGTACACCAAGCTTTTTGAGCTTGACGGAGTAGGTCTTGAGTTCACAGACGATGCAGTAAATGCCATCGCTGACAAGGCACTTGAGAGAAAGACAGGGGCCAGAGGACTTCGTGCCATCATGGAGGCTGTTATGCTTGACCTTATGTATCGTATACCGTCAGACAAGAGCATCAGCAGATGTGTAATAGACAAGGATATCGTTGAGGAAAACTTAAAGCTTGATGGTGATTGCGTGCCTGAGGCATATATCGAGGAAAAAGCGGCATCGTAAGTACATGGCGGTATTTTACAAAAGATACAGCATCGGATAATATAAATTGCACAGCGGTTTGTTATGCATGGCTGTGTAATAATACAGGAGATATAAGTGGAAGAACAGATTATGAATATGCCTGCAGTAGCGCTGAGAGGGCTTACTATTCTGCCGGGGATGATTGCCCATTTCGACATCAGCAGAGAGCGCTCCCTTCGTGCTGTCGAGGAGGCTATGGAGCAGGATCAAAAGATTTATCTTGTCACACAAAGGAATGTGGACAGTGAGGACCCGACTCAGGAAGACCTCTATCAGATGGGTATTGTTGCTGACATAAAGCAGGTTGTCAGATTACAGAATGATGTTGTGAGAATACTTGTAGATGGAATAAGCCGGGCAGCATTGCTTGGCTTTACCGGTAATGAGAAGTACCTTGAGGCAGAAATCTGTTATTGTGATAGTAATGCAGACAGCCTGCCGGATGATCTCAGGGAAGCCATGCTTCTCGGAGTCAGAGAGGCTTTTCACAGATATGCGGCAGTCGTCGGCAAAATCAGCAAGGAGCTTATCAGACAGATAGATCAGTATGAGGATCTTGAAAAGCTCATTGATTATGTAACCAACAATCTGCCGGTGTCATATGAGCTTAAGCAGCAGGTGCTTGAGGCAGAGGATATCAATGACAGATATCAGGTTATAGTATCATTACTTCTCTCCCAGGTGGAGGTTATTTCCATAAAGAATGAGCTTCAGAAAAAAGTAAAGGTTCGTGTGGACAAGCATCAGAAGGAGTATGTGCTTCGTGAACAGCTTGGTGTGATACGTGAGGAGCTGGGCGAGAATGCTGACTCGGAGGCTGATGAATATGAGAAAAAGCTATCTGAGTTAGATGCGCCTGACTACGTAAAGGAAAAGACGAAAAAAGAGATAAAGCGCTTTAGAAATATGAGCAGCAGCTCATCAGAGAGCACTGTTGAGAGAGGCTATATAGAGACTGTACTTGAGCTTCCGTGGAATAGGATGTCTGTGGACAACAAGGATCTTGACCATGCAGCACAGGTGCTCGATGATGATCACTACGGATTAAAGGATGTTAAGGAGAGAATACTTGAGTTTCTGGCAGTCAGAAATCTGACAAGCAAGGGAGAGAGTCCTATAATTTGTCTTGTAGGTCCTCCGGGAACAGGAAAGACAAGCATAGCCCGTTCAATTGCGTCTGCACTGGAGAAGAAATATGTGCGTATTTCTCTTGGTGGTGTGCGTGATGAGGCAGAAATCCGTGGACACAGAAAGACATATATCGGTGCTATGCCGGGCCGTATAGTAAATGGCTTAAGACAGGCAGGCGTTTCAAATCCTCTCATGCTGTTGGATGAGATAGATAAGGTGTCAAGTGACTACAAGGGTGACACATCAGCCGCTCTTCTCGAGGTGCTTGACAGTGAGCAGAACTGCAGATTCAGGGATCATTACATTGAGATGCCTGTGGATTTGTCGGAGGTGCTTTTTATTGCAACGGCAAATGAGGTTTCAGGCATTCCAAAGCCGCTTCTTGACAGGATGGAGCTTATTGAGGTGTCAAGCTACACTGAAAATGAGAAATTTCACATAGCAAAGGAACACCTGGTTGAGAAGCAAAAGAGCAAAAACGGAATTAAAAAGGAACAGCTTACGATAACAGACTCGGCCCTAAAGGATATTATCAGGCTGTACACCAGAGAGGCCGGAGTCAGAAGCCTTGAGAGGACTATCGGCAAGCTGTGCCGCAAGGCTGCCAGGGAAATCTTTAAGGACAGCGAAGCTGCTGTAAAGGTTACAAAGACCAATCTTAAGACATATCTGGGCAATCCGAAGTACAGTCCGGAGAAGAAAAATGATCGCGCAGAGGTTGGAATCGTTAGAGGCCTGGCATGGACCAGCGTGGGCGGAGTCACACTCGAGGTTGAGGTGAATGTGCTACCGGGCAAGGGTGAGCTCGTGCTCACCGGTAAGCTTGGTGATGTGATGAAGGAGTCGGCACAGGCGGCACTTAGCTATGTGCGCTCAATAAGCGAAGGATATGGCATTGATGCAGAGTTTTACACGAAGCATGATATCCATATACATATCCCGGAGGGCGCAGTGCCAAAGGACGGACCATCTGCGGGTATCACTATGGCGACAGCCATGCTCTCGGCTATTACAGACAGAGCTGTCAGGGCAGATGTAGCCATGACGGGCGAGATAACACTACGCGGCAGGGTGCTTCCGATAGGAGGACTCAAGGAAAAGCTGCTTGCAGCCAAAGTAATCGGAATAAAAACAGTATGTATTCCAAAGGATAATGAAAAGGACCTGGAGGAGATTTCAAAAGAAATAACAGACGGCATGGAAATCGTGCCGGTGGAGAGATTTTCACAGGTGGAGAAGATAGCATTTGTAAAATAAGAATGAGGAAGAGATTATGGTAATTAAAAGTGTTAATTTAGAGACAGTTTGCGGAATTACAAGCACAATCCCTGACAATGAGTATAATGAGGTGGCATTTGCCGGCAAGTCAAATGTAGGCAAGTCGTCACTGATCAACGCACTCATGAACAGAAAGTCACTTGCCAGGATCTCTTCACAGCCCGGCAAGACACAGACCATCAATTTTTATAACGTCAATGACGCCATGTATCTGGTCGATCTGCCGGGCTATGGCTATGCCAATGCCAATATCGAGATAAAAGCTAAATGGGGACAGATGATAGAAAACTATCTTCACACCTCCAAAAAGCTTCAGGCAGTGTTTCTTTTAATAGATATAAGGCATGAGCCATCGGACAATGATATCATGATGTATGACTGGATGGTAAACCAGGGCTTTGCACCGATTATCATTGCAACCAAATCTGATAAATTGAAAAAAAGCCAGATTGCCGCACACATAAAGACTATCAAGGATGTGCTTCATGTGAAGCCGGGCACGGTAGTTATACCGTTTTCGTCCATGTCAAAGGAAGGCAGGGACGAAATCTGGAATCTCATAGATTCACTCGTGTTTGACGAGGAGACGCTTCTTGCCATGAAACAGGAGGAAGAAGCAAAGCGCGAGGCAAAATCAGCTGCAAAAAGAGCCGCTGCATCCCAGCCACACAAAAAGGAGCGCTGGAAGAAGACCGGAAAGCCGGTTGCCAAAAAGACTAAAGAACGCAGAGATAAGGCCAAGAGCAAAAAAAGCGTTAATAATCATAAAAAGAAATAAAGTTATAGAAAGAAAGGCGAATATTTAATATATGAAGAATAAATGCAAATTTGTAGGCATTATGTTTTTGTGTATATTGATAGTGTGTACGCTTGCGGTAATGGCATATGAGCACACAGCAGGTATGAAAGGCGCTGCCGGTGGAGCATCAAATGCTTCGGGCAATACAAAAAATACTGACGAAGCAGACGATATGCTTACTGTCGTGACATCCTTCTATCCAATGTATATTGCAGCTTTAAATATAGTAGACGGAGTGGAAGGCGTTAGACTTGAAAATCTAAGCGAGCCACAGACCGGTTGTCTGCATGATTTCCAGCTCACACCGGAGGATATGAAGCTTTTATCCACAGCCGATGTTTTTGTAATAAACGGAGGCGGTATAGAGTCGTTTATGTCAGATGTGGCAAAGGCGTATCCGAAGCTTGATGTGGTTGAGGCCTGTGAGGATGTGGCACTTCTTTCTGAGGATGATGCAGACAGTGACCACGACCATGATCACGACGCAGACACAGAATCGGACAGTGACCACGACCATGACCACGAAGCAGACGCAGAATCAGATAGCGCGCATGACCATGACCACGGTGATGAGAATGCCCATGCATGGATGAGCGTGCCGCGTTACCGCACCATGGTTCAGACAATCGCATCCCGGCTTGCCGAAAAGGATGCAAAGCATGCTGATGAATATTATGCAAATGCAAAAGCATATGATGCAAAGCTTGCAGTGCTTGAAGAAAAGATAAATAGCCTAAAGAGTCTTACCAATGGACAGAATATCATCATATTCCATGAGGCCTATGCGTATGTAGCGGATGATTTTTCAATGAATGCATGCTATCTGTTAGACCTTGACGAGGAGCGCTCAGTCAGCGCAGGTGAGATAAAACAGGTAATAGGTGCCATAAAGGATGATGGAGTGTCGGTAATACTAGCTGAGGAGCTCTACGGAAAGAGCATGGGAGATACCGTATCGCGTGAGACAGATGTGCATGTGATTTATATCGACCCTCTCAACAGGGGAGAGTACGACAAGGACAGCTATCTTGATGGTATGGAGCACAATATAGAGCTTATCAAAGAGGCATTTACTAAATAAAATTGGAGAAAATATGCGGAAAATAATACAGCCATGTGGCTTTCATTGCATAAAAATAAATAACCTTGGAGTGAGCTTTGGAGAGCAGACAGTGCTTGAGGATGTAAATATGCACATACATTGCGGCTCCTTCAATGTCATAATAGGCCAGAACGGTGCCGGAAAATCTACACTCATAAAGGCGATACTCGGCGAGATACCTCACACCGGTACGATTGAGTTCAAGGATACTAAGGACGGACATATGGCTAAGCTTAAAATCGGCTATGTGCCGCAGTCTGTCAATATCGAGAAAAATACACCGGTCAGCGTGTATGACCTCATAGCAAGCTATCAGTACAATTATCCTGTTTTTCTGCCAAAGAGCAAAAAGATAGAGGCAAAGATAAGGGAGACACTCGAGGTATTTGAGGCTGAGGAGCTCATCGACAAGCAGGTGTGCAACCTCTCGGGAGGACAGCTGCAGAGAGTGCTTCTTTCCATGGCAATCATGGACGAGCCGAACCTGCTACTGTTGGATGAGCCGGTGTCCGGAATAGACCAAAACGGCATGGAGCTTTTCTATAAGACCATGGATTATTTAAAGACTCACTATGACCTTGCAATCATACTCATATCACATGATTTGGATTATGTGGCAAAGTACGCAGACCATGTTGTACTGCTTGATAAGACAGTTGTAAAGCAGGGAACTGTGAAGGAAGTCTTCGAGAGCAAGGAATTTGAGAGAATTTTCTACACAGGAGAGGAATCCTGGGTGAGAGAGGAGGAGCACAAATGAATATAACCTCCTGGCTTCAATATGATTTCATGAGAAATGCCCTTATCGCTGTGCTCATCATCACACCGCTTTTTGGCATAATGGGAACCATGATTGTAAACAAAAAGATGGCATACTTTTCAGATGCACTCGGACATTCAGCACTTACCGGAATCGCTGTCGGAGTGGTATGCGGCATGGCAGACACCTCGCTTGCCATGGTGATATTTGCGATAGTGTTTGCACTTCTTTTAAATAAGATAGGCAGTCTGAACACTGCATCGACAGATACCATTATATCGGTATTTTCATCGTGCTCTGTGGCGATAGGTCTTGCGATACTGTCAAAGGGTGGCAATTTCAGCAAATACTCAAGTATACTGGTGGGCGATGTGCTAAGCATCACAAAGACTGAGATAGTTTATTTAATTGTGATTTTTGTGGTCACGATAGTGTTCTGGGTGTTTTGCTTCAATAAGCTCAACGCCATATGTATACACAGAAGCGTGGCAAAAAGCAAGGGTATCCATGTGCGTCTTCTGGATAATCTGTTTGCGGTGCTTGTAGCACTCATAGTTATGCTATCAATCAAGTGGATAGGTATACTTATAATAAATGCTCTGCTTATATTACCGGCGGCTTCATCAAGGAATATTTCGGAAAATATGCGTGAGTATCATTTCTTTTCAGTGATATTTTCAGTATTTTCCGGTATAGTCGGCCTCGCAGTGTCATACTACACCAATGTGGCAACAGGCCCGATGATAGTGATTATTGCATCGGTAATATATTTTTCGACATTTATATTTGGCAGAAAGCTGAAAAAATAACGGCTAAAGCTATAAGCAACAGACGCAAAACAGCCGATACACAGTATAAGAGATAAACTGTTTAGCTATATCAGACGCTATACAGGGTGATAATAGTATAGCGGGAAAGGATTCCCGCACGCACATTACCAGGGAGGGATGAGAAATGTTAGATGCTATTTCAAGTGTAGTTTCAGCAGTAGCGGCGCAGAGTGTCACAGCAAAGGACGAGGCGCAGACAAAGAATACTAATACCGCTTCAAAGAAGCAGGATGCAAAGACGGATAAGTCGGATGCAAAGACTGCAGGCTTCAGCGAGGAGGCAGCTGTATATGAGAAATCAGACAGCAAGGATGATTCAAAGGATACTGCAAAGAGCACAGTAAACCAGAAGATGAGCAAGGCAGACAGAGATGCACTGGTACAGGCACTTAAGGATGATGCCAACGCCAGACAGCAGCAGCTTATCGAGATCGTCAGAAAGTCCATGACGGGACAGGCTTCAACCTGGGACAAGTCACAGGGCTTAAAGAGTCTGTTTGAGAATCTGACTGTAGATGCAGACACAATAGCGCAGGCCAAAAAGGACATCGCAGAGGATGGATACTGGGGAGTTGAGAAGACCTCAGACCGTATTCTTGACTTTGCAAAGGCACTGTCGGGAGGCGACAAGGACAAGGCTGATGAGCTTTTGAATGCATTCAAGAAGGGCTTTTCACAGGCAACAGGAGCCTGGGGAGACAAGCTGCCATCAATTTGCCAGGATACTTATGATGCCGTAGTCAAGAAGTTTGATGACTGGAAGAATGGCACAGAGGACACACAGGTACAGGGCTAGAAGCCGGATGTGTATGTAAAAGTGTCGTGATGGAACGAATATTATATAAGAAATCTGATTTATGAATTATGAAAAGGGGGCTGCACGCAGCGTGCAGTCACCTTTTTAGTGCTGTGCGCCTAGCGGCGCACGTTTCTAACGGGTTAAAGTCCCGAATCCGCCCGGTA
>OLQJ01000055.1_pt1 | contig 100231 bp, 106 predicted proteins | sample 1673231 | NCBI WGS metagenome assembly OLQJ01 (sample SAMEA3136769, study PRJEB25190) | human gut metagenome | biome: human gut; feature: human-associated habitat; material: faeces | place: Austria | collected 2013
TGGAGCACCTCAAAAACACCATCATACACTAAATCAGTAAGTTGGCAGCATCACCAAAACCTGGATGCTGTTGTAAATAGTTTTTAAACCATTCACTTTTTGCCGACATATGGTTGCAGACAAAATCAAACATTAAATGACTGCATTCACCGAGTTGCTGAATATCCTGCCACTCCCCCGCTTCACTGGCGACCTGATGATAATCAATTACCGAAAAGCCATCATCAGATGACCATGGATAAAACGGCAACAAATGAACATGTGAAAAAATGCTTTGCAGCCATTGATGGTAAAACTGATTAAATGTGGGTAATGGTTTTAAATCATTGCTGTGAAATTGATCGGCATAGGTAATTAACACGACATCACTTTCATCCCAGTGTTTTTTACGTCGCTGTGTAATTAATCGTTTCGCACTCTCAAGACGCGTTACAAGTTTCTGTAAATGAGTTGCGGTAAATGTTCCACCGTAGATTTCGTCCAGGTAATCCGTAATTTTCTGTTTCATGTTGCCTTTCCGTGGTAGCGGTCCCATGAAACGAGAGACTACTCCGCAGAAAATAAACTGTCAATTGAGCACAAGGGTTTTAGTCACGCAGGAAATCATTTTTTACCAGGGAAAAAGCGTATTTGTGAGCTGACGCAAATAATCTATGGGGATGTAAATAAGGTGTGACAGAAAAAAAAACGGCGCATAAGCGCCGCTCATGGTGAATTCTTTTAACCTTTGACCTTCGGCATTGCGATGTCTTTCAGGCCACCGGCGTTCTCAACGTGGGTATATCCCATCTCGCTAAGGATCTCTTTTGCTTGCCCTGACTGGCGTCCGGCATTGCAATACACTTTCACGGTGTCGTTTTTATCCGGAACGGCGGTGGCAATGCGCTCTTTCACTTCCTTCAGGGGAATATTGATGGCCCCCTGAACGTGCTCTTGCTGATACTGCTCTGGAACACGAACATCGATCCAGTGTTCAGCGGCGAAAACGGGCAGTGAAAACACCAGTGCCAGAGCAAGTAAGCCTTTTTTAAACATGTAAGCGTCCTTCTATGGATGAAAATTGCCATCCATTATACGTCTGAGATTTAACAATTTTTGCGAAACTCCCCTCACCTTTTATAACGCTGTGCCAGTTTATTAGCAGCCCGACTTAACAGCGGTTCCAGCACCACAGCCAGCAACATTTTCAGCGGTCGGCGAGCAACTGATTTTATCGCCCAGCCCGCTACACCCGCCGGGCCATAGCGCAGTGCGGTAAGAAGTACCAGCTTGCCTGCTAATTTGAAACCAGGCTTTACCTTTTGCCCGGCCTGTTGCCAGCGAGTATTCATAACTTTCCTCACAGTTGACGGAAACGGCTACGTAACGTGAAAGTATCGGAAGTGACATAACGTTCCATCTCGCGTAAACGCGTTTCACTTGCCGCCAGTTCACGGTCGACTTCATCCAGCAATTCGCTGCTGGAAGGTAGCTGCTCACCAAAGGCCATGTTGTCCGGCATTGGATCAAGCGCAAATGACAAAATGATGTAAGCAACCAGGGTAAACAGCGCCAGACCGAAGAAAATCGACAGCACCACCAGGATACGCACCAGTTTTACCGGTACATCAAAATAGTTGGCAATCCCGGCGCAGACGCCGCGGACCATGCCCTGCTGTGGAATACGCCATAATTTTTTATTGAGATTAATGCCCGCCATTAGCGATCCCTCCAGTTCGGATGTTCTGCATCAAGAATAGATTCCAGCGCCTGAATACGTTCGCGCATCCGTTTTGCTTCATCAGCCAGTTGCGCTAATCGCTGCTGCTCACTTTGCGACAATTCACTGCGACCAGAACGATTGCTGTAATGCAGCCATAACCAGATCGGTAAAACAAACAGCACAAAAATGGTTAACGGAATAGCCAGAAATAGCGCGCTCATAAGTACTCCTTAGACGATGAGCGGCGGCGCGTTCGGACGCCGCCTGGATGTTATTATTGATTGTCTTGCTTCATTTTGGCTTTTAATTGTGCCAGTTGCTCGCTGATTGCATCATCGGCTTTCAGTTCGGCAAACTGATCGTCCAGCGATTTTTGTTTACCGAAGCTGTGGCTTTCTGCTTCCGCTTCCATCTGGTCAATTCGACGTTCGAAAGATTCGAAACGAGCCATTGCTTCATCCAGTTTGCCACTGTCCAGCTGACGACGCACATCGCGCGACGAGTTTGCCGCCTGATGGCGTAACATCAATGCCTGCTGGCGAGCGCGTGTTTCGCTCAATTTGTTTTCCAGCTCGCCAATCTCTTTCTTCATGCGTGCCAGCGTATCGTCCACCAGCGTCACTTCATGTTCCAGGGACTTAATCAGATCGGTCAGTTTCTGTTTTTCAATTAACGCCGCACGCGCCAAATCCTCTCTCTCTTTCAGCAGCGCCAGTTCGGCTTTTTCCTGCCATTCAACTTCACGCGCCGACGCTTGTTCAATACGGCGAGTCAGCTGTTTCTTTTCTGCCAACGCGCGCGCCGAAGTAGAACGTACTTCAACCAGTGTATCTTCCATCTCCTGGATCATCAGACGAACCAGTTTCTGTGGATCTTCCGCTTTCTCTAACAGAGCGTTGATGTTGGCATTCACGATGTCGGCAAAGCGAGAAAAAATACCCATAATGTTGTCCTCTTGATTTCTGCGTTCAGGATTGTCCTGCTGAACTGTTAATACAATTTGCGTGCCAATTTTTTATCTTTTTGATTTATAAAGATCTGATTGAAGAATCATCAGCAACATGCCAGGATGAATTAGCGAATTACACTAACAAGTGGCGAATTTCATCATGGCAGAATACAAAGATAATTTACTTGGTGAGGCGAACAGCTTTCTCGAAGTGCTGGAACAGGTTTCGCATCTCGCACCGCTGGACAAACCGGTGCTCATCATCGGCGAACGCGGCACCGGTAAAGAGCTGATTGCCAGCCGCCTGCATTATCTCTCCTCCCGTTGGCAAGGGCCGTTTATTTCCCTTAACTGCGCGGCGTTAAATGAAAATCTGCTGGATTCCGAACTGTTTGGTCACGAAGCGGGGGCGTTTACCGGTGCGCAAAAACGTCATCCAGGGAGATTTGAACGTGCCGACGGCGGTACGCTATTTCTTGATGAACTCGCTACGGCACCGATGATGGTGCAGGAGAAATTATTGCGCGTGATTGAGTACGGTGAACTGGAGCGCGTTGGCGGCAGCCAGCCATTGCAGGTGAATGTGCGGTTGGTATGCGCGACGAATGCCGATCTCCCGGCGATGGTCAATGAAGGCACTTTTCGCGCTGACCTGCTCGACCGACTGGCTTTTGATGTTGTACAACTGCCACCACTGCGCGAGCGCGAAAGCGACATAATGTTGATGGCAGAACACTTTGCCATCCAGATGTGTCGGGAAATCAAGCTGCCTCTGTTCCCGGGGTTTACGGAGCGCGCCAGAGAAACATTGCTGAATTATCGTTGGCCGGGAAATATTCGTGAATTGAAAAACGTGGTGGAACGTTCAGTGTATCGCCACTGCACCAGCGATTATCCGCTTGATGACATCATTATTGATCCCTTTAAACGGCGTCCGCCTGAAGACGCTATCGCCGTTTCAGAAACCACCTCGCTTCCAACACTGCCGCTGGATTTACGTGAGTTTCAGATGCAGCAGGAAAAAGAGTTGCTGCAACTCAGTTTGCAACAAGGGAAATATAACCAGAAGCGCGCGGCTGAATTACTGGGGTTAACTTATCATCAGTTCCGCGCGTTGTTGAAAAAGCACCAGATTTAGCGAAGTTGAGCAATACAACTTGCCGGATGCGGCGTGAATGCTTTATTCGGCATACATAATCAATACGTCGTTTGCAGGCCTGATAAGCGCAGCGCATCAGACATTATTGCGTTGGGCTATTAATCGCTCAGCGCATCCTGCAAAATTTTCATTGCCGCATCGAATTGCGCATCCGGGATGGTCAGCGGATACAGGAAGCGAATCACGTTGCCGTATGCGCCACAGGTCAGCAGGAGCAGCCCCTGCGCCAGCGCGCGTTGCTGGATTTTCTGTGCAATCGCCGCTGACGGCTCGCCCGTTTGCGGATCGTTAAACTCTACCGCAATCATCGACCCCAGGCCGCGTACCGCAGCAATGGCCGGAACGCTTTCTTTGGCATCAATCAACGTGTTTTTGAGACGCTGGCCCAGTTGATTCGCGCGTTCGCAGAGTGATTCTTTGTCGATAATGTTGAGCACCGCGTGCGCGGCAGCCACCGCCAGCGGGTTACCGGCGTAGGTGCCGCCAAGCCCGCCCGGCGCGGGTGCGTCCATAATATTCGCGTTACCGACCACGCCCGAAAGCGGCATCCCGCCCGCGAGGCTTTTCGCCATCGTCATTAAATCCGGCTTATCGGCGTAATGATCCATGGCAAACAGCTTACCGGTACGCGCAAAGCCGCTTTGCACTTCATCAGCAATCATCACAATACCGTGCTCGTCGCACAGGCGGCGAATAGCGGCAACCAGCTCTTTTGGCGCAACGTTGAAACCGCCCTCGCCCTGCACCGGTTCGAAAATAATCGCCGCCACCTGCTTCGCTTCGATGTCTGATTTAAACAAGCGTTCGATGGCGTCGAGGGAGTCCTGTGTTGAAATGCCGTGTAAATCTGACGGATAAGGTACGTGATACACCGAACCAGGGAACGGGCCGAAGCCGATTTTGTACGGCGCAACTTTTCCGGTCAGCGCCATGGTCATATACGTACGACCGTGAAAGCCGCCGCTAAACGCAATCACGCCAGGGCGTCCGGTATGGGCGCGAGCAATTTTCACCGCGTTTTCCACCGCTTCCGCACCGGTGGTGAAGAACGCGGTTTTGGCCTGCCCGCTCACCGGGGCAAGGGCGTTGATTTTCTCCGCCAGGGTGACGTAGCTTTCATACGGCACAATCTGATACGCGGTGTGGGTAAACTGTTGCAGTTGCTGCTCCACCGCCGCGACCAGATCAGGGTGGCGATGTCCGGTATTCAGCACCGCAATGCCTGCGGCGAAATCGATGTACTCGTTGCCCTCAACATCCTTCAGCGTGGCGTTTTCAGCCGACTGGGCGAAGAAGTTACACATCACGCCAACCCCGCGCGGAGTGGCAGAAAGACGACGCTGATGGAATTCATTGTTGCTCATGTTTCACACCTTTTGACTCTTCACGGTTAATCGGAAATTAAACGCCCAGACGATCGCGCAGGCTGTAATACGCCGCGCCCATCGCGGTAAACGGCACACGCAGCGTGCGCCCGCCGGGGAACGGGTAATGCGGCAGATTGGCGAAGGCATCGAAACGTTCGGCGTCGCCGCGCAGCAGTTCGGCAATCAAACGTCCGGCTAGATGAGTACAGGTCACGCCGTGGCCGCTGTAGCCCTGCATGTAATAGATGTTGGTATCGAGGCGACCAAACTGCGGCATACGCGACAGGGTCAGCAGGAAGTTGCCCGTCCAGCGGTAATCAATTTTCACGCCCTTCAGCTGCGGGAAGGTTTTCAGCAGTTTCGGCACCACAAGGCGCTCAACGTCATCCGGGTCGCGCGCGCCGTAGACCACGCCGCCGCCGTACAGCAGGCGGTTGTCGGCGGTAAGACGGTAGTAATCAAGCAGATAGTTACAGTCTTCCACACAGTAGTTTTTCGGGATCAGCGAACGGGCTAAATCTTCCGACAGCCGTTCGGTGGTGATCACCTGCGTGCCGCACGGCATGCTGCGTTTCGCCAGTTCCGGCTCTACTTTATCGCCCAGGTACGCATTCCCGGCGACAATCACATACTTCGCCGTCACCTGACCTTTGGCAGTACGCACCACGGCGGGCGTGGTGTGCTGGATCTGCGTGACCGCAGAAAGCTCATACACGCGCCCGCCGTTCAGGCGGATGGCATCGGCTTCACCAATGGCGAGGTTTAGCGGGTGAATATGCCCACCGCTGTGATCCAGCAGCGCACCAGTGTAGCGATCGCTGGCTACTTCACGGCGAATGGCGTTAGCGTCCAGCAGCTCCAGCTGTTTATTGCCGTAGCGTTCCCAGTTCTCTTTCTGCTCTTCGAGTGTGGCGAGCTGTTTATCATTCATCGCCACAAACAGGCCGCCGGGGCGGTAGTCGCAGTCAATCTGATAGCGTTTGATACGTTCGCGGATGATCTCGCCACCCTCGAACATCATGCTGCCGAGCATACGGGCGGTGTCCATGCCGTAGCTTTTCTCGATCACGTCGATGTCGCGGCTGTAGGAGTTCACAAGTTGCCCGCCATTGCGCCCGCTTGCGCCAAAGCCGATGCGTGAGGCTTCGAGAACCACTACGTCAAAGCCCGCTTCCGCCAGATGCAGCGCGGAGGAGAGCCCGGTATAGCCGCCGCCAACCACGCAAACGTCGCAGGTGATTGACTCATTCAGTGTGTCGAATGGTGCATATTTATTCGCACTGGCGGCGTAGTAACTGCTGGTATGTTCGGTCATTTCAGGCCTCCAGGCTTATCCAGATGGTTTTCAGTTCAGTGAATTTTTCAAGGGCATGCAGGGATTTGTCGCGACCGTTGCCGCTCTGCTTATAGCCGCCAAACGGCACGGTCATATCGCCGTCGTTGTAGTTATTGACGAAGACGGAACCGGCTTTCAGGCGTCGGCTCATGCGGTGCGCGCGGGAGAGGTCGCGCGTCCATACCGCCGCGCCAAGGCCGTACTGGCTGTCGTTGGCAAGCTGTAGCGCCTGTTCTTCTGATGTGAAACGCGTGACCACCAGCACCGGACCGAAAATCTCTTCGCGACTTAAGGACGCATTCGGGTCCACATCCACAAAGATGGTCGGGCCGATGGCGGCAGCCAGCCCGGCGTTACGGCCATCCAACAACAGTTGCCCTTTGCTTTCGCCTTCCCGAATAAAGCTATGGACCGAGTCGGCGTGGGCGCAGTCGATTAAGGTGCCCATGGTGGTTGCGGGATCAAGTGGATGGCCCGGCTGCCAGTTTTGCGCCTGCTGTTTTAACAGGGCTAAGAATTCATCGGCGATGCTCTCTTCCAGCAACAGGCGCGTTCCGGCGATGCACACCTGTCCCTGGTTGTAGAAAATGCCTGCTGCGGTGGCGCTTGCCGCCTGTTGCAAATCCGGGCAGTCAGCGAAAACGATGTTGGCGCTTTTGCCGCCCGCTTCCAGCCAGACGCGTTTCATGTTGCTGTCGCCCGCATCTTTCAGCAGCTGTTTCCCGGTACGGGTTGAACCGGTAAAGGCAATGGCGTCGATATCGTTATGACGCGACAGCGCCTGCCCGGCTTCATGACCAAAACCCGTCACCACGTTCAACACACCATCCGGCAAGCCTGCTTCTTTCGCCAGCCCCGCGAGACGAATCGCACTGAGCGGTGATTTTTCAGACGGTTTTAGAATCACGCTGTTTCCCGCCGCCAGCGCCGGGCCGAGTTTCCAGCAAGTCAGCAACAGCGGGAAGTTCCACGGCACGATGGCGGCAATCACGCCGACCGGTTCACGCACGATCATCGCCAGCTCATGGCTACTGGTGGTCGCCACTTCGCCATACACTTTGTCGATCGCTTCGGCGTACCAGCGAATGGCGCGCGCCGCGCCGGGAATATCATCACGCAGACTGTGACGAATCGGTTTGCCGGTGTCGAGAGTTTCCAGCAGTGCCAGCTCTTCGGCGTGGGCTTCCATTAAATCGGCGAGTTTATTCAGTACCGCTTTACGTTTAGCCGGAGAAGAGAGTGACCAGTCGCCGCGTTCAAATACGCCGCGTGCTGCGCTCATCGCACGGTCGATATCGACGCTCTTGCCGCGGGCAATTTTCGCCAGCGGTGCCTGGGTGACCGGATCAACGGTTTCAAAGGTTTCATTTTCCGCCGCAGCAGTATATTCACCGTTAATAAATAAGCGGTTTTCAATGGCGAGACTTAACGCTTTATCCTGCCAGTAAGCCAGATGATGAAAATTCATTATGACTCCTGTTTCACGTCTATCAGATATATGCAGTTTGTGAACTTCAGGGCGCAGAGATCCCCGGGCCGTATGCCCGTTTATTTCTGGCGACATTCTTTATATACACTTCATCCTTCAAGCCGCCTCTGCCTTGGCTGCGTTCGCTCCCCCGAATCACTTACCTGAGTAAGCTCATCGGGATTCGCTCACTTGCCGCCTTGATGCAACTTGAATGATTTTGTGTATAGATTGCCGGGCGCATTGCGCTTACCCGGCTTACAGAACAAAAAGATTAAAACGTGGTGGGCGTATGGGCGCTGATAATTCGGCAAATACCTGCCGACGTATTACTGAAACTGTGCGGGATGCCGGTATTAATGGCATAACTTTGCCCCGCGACGAGGTGGTAATCCTGACCATTAATCGTCAGAACAATTTCACCTTCCAGTACAGTGCCTATTTCCTCACCCTGATGCTTAATTCTTTCCCCAGTGGTTGTGCCCGGCTGGTACGTTTCAAAGATCATCGCCAGCGTGCGATTCGGGTTACCGTTATGAACCAGCTTCATTGACACACCCTGACTACCCATCTCAATTAAGTCGTCCTGATTAATGACGACCTGCGGCTCATCAGGTTTTTCCGGCTCGGAAAAGAATTCCGAGAGTGACAGACCATACACCTTCAGCAGCTTTTGCAGCGTACTGATGGCAGGGCTGACTTTATCTTGTTCTATCGTACTGATAGCACTGTGAGTCAGCCCGGAGAGTTCGGCGGCACGACGTTGTGAAAGCCCCTGCTGCTGGCGGATTTCCGACAAGCGTTTTCCTGGCGCCAGTCCCTCATCACTCATATTTGCATTTCCTTAAACTGTAGTGGTCAGAGTCGCTGTTTTTCAGCGATATGGTGCTGACAAGCGGTGATAAAGCCCTCGAACAATATACGCGAAAGCGCGTACTCGCTACTGTTCCATTCCGGGTGCCACTGTACGCCCAGCGCAAAAGGATGATTGATGACGCTAACCGCCTCAACTAAGCCATCCGGCGAGCGAGCTTCAACACGCAACCGTGGGCTAACGACCTTCGCCCCTTGTCCATGTAGAGAGTTTACCCAAAAGTTGCTACATTCAGGTAACAACGCAGACAGTAATCCCCCCTCTTCAACCTGAACTTCATGCGACGGTGCATATTGCTGTTCCACCGGCAGTTCGGGATCTTCCCGATGTTCCAGCAATTCAGGCTGTTCGCACAGCTTGCGATGCAACGAACCACCGGTTGCCACCACCAGTTCTTGTAAACCCCGGCAGATGGCGAAAATGGGGATGCGCCTTTCGAGTGCGGCATTAATTATCGCCATGCTCAGAAGATCACGCCCGGGATCGGCGTCAGGCTCATCGCCGTTTTCACCATATAGGTGCGGCTGCACATTGCTGGGACTACCAGGAAGATAAATGCCATCGAGTTTCGGCAAAAGTTGTTCAAGTAATGACGGTTCCGCCAGCGCATGTGGTAGCGCAATAGGCAAGCCGCCTGCATGGATGATGGCATTCAGGTACTTTTCTTGCAGAGTCTGGGTCGCATGACCCTTAAGCCTGTTCCTGCACATTACGACACCGATAACCGGATTGTTCATTATATTTTCCATGCTCAATCTCACAAAGTGGACTAAATTATCGCCATTACTGCGCTTTAAATGACCTTTATGTTCAATATTTTTTCAATCTAGCAGTGGGTTTTCATTTTTGCAAACTCAATTTAACATTTGACAAACATTTAGTTTGCATACAGATTCGAATGGTGGTCATTATATTTTACGCTTTGATAACGAGCGGAAAACAAACCAAAGGCGAAGAATCATGGAAACCAATATCGTTGAAGTAGAGAACTTTGTTCAGCAGTCAGAAGAGAGGCGGGGTAGCGCCTTTACGCAGGAAGTGAAACGCTACCTGGAGCGCTACCCGAATACGCAATATGTTGATGTTTTACTTACTGATTTGAATGGTTGCTTCCGTGGAAAACGTATCCCTGTTGCAAGCCTGAAGAAGTTGGAGAAAGGGTGTTATTTCCCGGCCTCGGTGTTTGCAATGGATATTCTGGGCAACGTAGTAGAAGAAGCGGGTCTGGGTCAGGAAATGGGCGAGCCGGATCGTACTTGTGTTCCTGTTCTCGGTTCCTTAACCCCTTCTGCCGCCGATCCAGAGTTTATCGGTCAGATGCTCCTGACCATGGTCGATGAAGATGGCGCTCCCTTTGACGTTGAGCCGCGGAACGTTCTTAACCGCCTGTGGCAGCAGCTACGCCAGCGCGGATTGTTCCCGGTTGTAGCGGTAGAGCTGGAGTTCTATTTACTGGATCGTCAGCGCGACGCTGAAGGGTATCTGCAACCGCCCTGCGCGCCCGGCACCGATGACCGCAATACACAAAGCCAGGTTTACTCCGTTGATAACCTCAACCACTTCGCCGACGTGCTCAATGATATTGATGAACTGGCGCAGTTACAGTTAATTCCCGCCGACGGTGCGGTCGCCGAAGCCTCGCCGGGTCAGTTTGAAATCAACCTTTACCATACCGATAACGTGCTGGAAGCCTGCGATGATGCGCTGGCGCTAAAACGCCTGGTGCGTCTGATGGCAGAAAAGCATAAGATGCACGCCACTTTTATGGCGAAGCCGTATGAAGAGCACGCGGGCAGCGGGATGCATATCCATATCAGTATGCAAAATAATCGTGGCGAGAACGTGCTTTCTGACGCGGAAGGCGAAGATTCGCCGCTGCTGAAAAAAATGCTCGCCGGAATGATCGATCTGATGCCGTCATCAATGGCGTTGCTGGCACCAAACGTGAACTCGTATCGCCGCTTCCAGCCGGGGATGTATGTACCGACGCAGGCGTCGTGGGGCCATAACAACCGCACCGTCGCCCTGCGTATTCCATGCGGCGATCGTCATAATCACCGCGTGGAATATCGCGTGGCGGGTGCCGATGCCAACCCATATCTGGTGATGGCAGCGATTTTTGCCGGTATTTTGCACGGTCTTGATAACGAGCTGCCGTTGCAGGAAGAAGTCGAAGGCAACGGGCTGGAACAGGATGGCTTACCCTTCCCGATTCGCCAGAGCGATGCCCTGGGTGAGTTTATCGAGAATGATCACCTGCGCCGCTATTTAGGCGAACGGTTTTGCCATGTCTATCACGCCTGTAAAAATGATGAGCTGTTGCAGTTTGAGCGCCTCATCACAGAAACAGAAATTGAGTGGATGTTGAAAAACGCGTAATACCCCTTGCGGGGTTGTTTCATCGGCCTGAGCGGAGCCAGGCCTGACATTTGCTGGTAATCCAGACATTTTCCGGATGTCGCGTTATGGAGCGCAGGCGGCAACGGGCTTCCGTTAACGATTAAGACTGTGACGAGGAAATGAGATGATGCCGATGATTAAATCCCCGCATGGCGAGGGAGGCTGCGTATGCGCCCCTCCTGCGACTGACTGGACTCCGCCCCCTTTGCTTCCCTTGCTAAACAGGTTTGATTTCAGGTCGACACGACCGCAAACCTTATTACGCAGGGGAGGCAGCAATTATGGCTATTAATTCACCACTGAATATTGCTGCGCAACCCGGCAAAACCCGTCTGCGAAAATCACTGAAATTGTGGCAGGTGGTAATGATGGGTCTGGCCTATCTCACGCCGATGACTGTGTTCGATACTTTTGGCATTGTGTCAGGCATTAGCGACGGTCACGTTCCGGCGTCCTATTTGCTGGCGCTGGCGGGCGTGCTGTTTACCGCTATCAGCTACGGCAAACTGGTTCGCCAGTTTCCGGAGGCCGGTTCGGCCTATACCTACGCGCAAAAGTCGATTAACCCGCACGTCGGATTTATGGTCGGCTGGTCATCACTGCTGGATTATCTCTTTTTGCCGATGATCAACGTTTTGTTGGCGAAAATCTATCTCTCCGCCCTCTTCCCGGAAGTGCCGCCGTGGGTGTGGGTGGTAACCTTCGTCGCCATTTTAACCGCCGCGAATCTGAAGAGCGTCAACCTGGTCGCTAACTTCAATACCCTGTTTGTGTTGGTGCAAATCTCCATCATGGTGGTGTTTATCTTCCTGGTGGTTCAGGGACTGCATAAAGGAGAAGGCGTTGGCACGGTCTGGTCGTTACAGCCGTTTATCAGCGAGAACGCGCATCTGATTCCGATTATTACCGGGGCGACGATCGTCTGCTTCTCTTTCCTTGGTTTCGATGCAGTGACCACACTTTCGGAAGAGACACCAGACGCCGCACGCGTGATCCCGAAAGCCATCTTCCTGACGGCGGTCTATGGTGGCGTTATCTTTATCGCGGCGTCGTTCTTTATGCAGCTGTTCTTCCCCGATATCAGCCGCTTTAAAGACCCGGACGCCGCACTGCCTGAAATTGCACTCTACGTCGGCGGTAAGCTGTTCCAGTCGATTTTCCTTTGCACCACGTTTGTGAACACGTTAGCGTCTGGCCTGGCCTCACATGCCAGCGTGTCACGTCTGCTGTATGTGATGGGGCGCGACAATGTGTTTCCGGAGCGCGTGTTTGGCTATGTGCATCCGAAATGGCGGACTCCGGCACTGAACGTCATTATGGTCGGGATTGTCGCGATGTCGGCGCTGTTCTTCGATTTAGTTACCGCCACAGCGTTAATTAACTTCGGCGCGTTGGTAGCGTTTACCTTCGTTAACCTGTCGGTGTTCAACCACTTCTGGCGGCGCAAAGGAATGAATAAAAGCTGGAAGGAACACTTCCACTATTTATTAATGCCGCTGGTTGGCGCGCTGACGGTGGGCGTGCTGTGGATTAACCTCGAAGCCACCTCGCTGACGCTGGGTCTGGTATGGGCTTCGTTAGGCGGCGCATATTTGTGGTATCTGATTCGCCGCTATCGCAAAGTGCCGCTGTACGAAGGTGACAGAACGCCAGTGAGCGAAACGTAATAGTCGGATGCGCGCCGCATTATCCTGCCTGAGGGTAATGCGCCGCGCCATTAACTATAAAAAGATGTATGACCCGGATCACGAGTGCTATCATCCGCCCTTATGCTTAGCGCATTAACCCCAGGGGCAAATAATGAACCACGATATCCCGCTAAAATATTTTGATATTGCCGATGAGTACGCGACCGAATGCGCAGAGCCTGTCGCAGACGCTGAACGCACACCGCTGGCCCACTACTTCCAGTTACTGCTCACCCGTTTGATGAACAATGAAGAGATCAGCGAAGAAGCCCAACATGAAATGGCTGCTGAAGCGGGGATTAATCCCGTACGCATTGATGAGATCGCAGAGTTTTTGAATCAATGGGGTAATGAGTAATTATTTAATTGCAGACGATCGGTCAGTATCGTTGTCCGGATAAAGCGTTCACTCTGCATCCGGTTAAAATGACACGCATTGCAGCGTGCTTTAATGGGTTTCTCACGATCGTACCGCTCTGCTCCTCGCTAAGTTGTTCTGTGAGTTATAGTTATAGAGAAATCACGGGTACGAATGTTGAACAGATGGCGACGCCATCTGTTCAACGACCAACCACACGGCCCTCATTACGACCCCTGAACACAAACGGTAATGGCAAATGTCATTAAATATTAGTAAGATAGCCTCTTTACATAAAATCCCTTAATATTATGCGCCAGGTATTATCGTCTCTTTTGGTGATTGCTGGACTTGTGAGTGGTCAGGCAATCGCCGCGCCTGAATCTCCCCCGCATGCTGATATCCGCGACAGCGGTTTTGTCTATTGCGTCAGCGGGCAAGTCAACACCTTTAACCCATCCAAAGCGAGCAGTGGGTTAATTGTCGATACCCTTGCCGCCCAGTTTTATGATCGACTGCTGGATGTCGATCCCTATACCTATCGCCTGATGCCGGAACTTGCCGAAAGCTGGGAAGTACTCGACAACGGCGCGACCTATCGCTTCCACCTGCGTCGCGATGTTCCGTTTCAAAAAACCGACTGGTTTACTCCCACTCGTAAAATGAATGCCGACGATGTGGTGTTTACCTTCCAGCGAATTTTTGACCGCAACAACCCGTGGCATAACGTCAACGGCAGCAACTTCCCCTACTTCGACAGCCTGCAATTTGCCGATAACGTGAAAAGCGTCCGCAAACTGGATAATCATACCGTTGAGTTCCGACTCGCCCAGCCGGATGCTTCTTTTTTGTGGCACCTCGCAACCCATTATGCTTCGGTCATGTCGGCAGAATATGCCCGGAAGTTAGAGAAAGAAGATCGCCAGGAGCAACTCGACCGTCAACCGGTCGGCACCGGTCCGTATCAGTTGTCGGAATACCGCGCCGGGCAATTTATTCGCCTACAACGTCATGATGACTTCTGGCGCGGTAAACCGTTAATGCCGCAGGTAGTGGTGGATTTAGGCTCCGGCGGCACCGGACGTCTGTCGAAACTCCTGACCGGGGAATGCGACGTTCTGGCCTGGCCTGCTGCCAGCCAGCTATCCATTTTGCGTGACGACCCGCGCTTGCGTTTAACGCTGCGTCCTGGGATGAACGTCGCCTATCTGGCATTTAACACCGCCAAACCGCCGCTAAATAATCCCGCTGTCCGCCATGCGCTGGCACTGGCGATTAATAACCAGCGCCTGATGCAATCCATCTATTATGGTACGGCTGAAACGGCGGCCTCTATTTTACCGCGCGCCTCGTGGGCCTATGACAACGAGGCTAAAATTACTGAATACAATCCGGCGAAATCGCGCGAACAGTTGAAGTCGTTGGGGCTGGAAAATTTAACGCTGAAACTGTGGGTGCCCACACGTTCGCAGGCGTGGAACCCCAGTCCACTGAAAACTGCCGAACTGATTCAGGCGGATATGGCGCAGGTTGGCGTAAAAGTGGTGATTGTGCCGGTAGAAGGTCGCTTTCAGGAGGCGCGGTTGATGGATATGAGCCATGATCTGACGTTATCCGGTTGGGCGACGGACAGTAACGACCCGGACAGTTTCTTCCGTCCGTTACTGAGCTGCGCGGCAATTCATTCGCAGACCAACCTCGCCCACTGGTGCGATCCGAAATTCGACAGCGTATTGCGTAAGGCGCTCTCTTCGCAGCAGCTGGCGGCGCGTATTGAAGCCTATGACGAAGCGCAAAGTATTCTGGCGCAGGAATTGCCCATTTTGCCGCTGGCGTCGTCATTGCGTTTGCAGGCCTATCGGTACGATATCAAAGGTCTGGTACTTAGCCCGTTTGGTAACGCCTCCTTTGCTGGGGTGTATCGCGAGAAACAGGATGAGGTGAAAAAACCATGATTATCTTCACCTTACGCCGCATTTTGTTATTGATTGTCACCTTGTTCCTGCTGACCTTCGTTGGCTTCAGCTTGAGCTATTTCACCCCTCATGCGCCGTTACAAGGCGCGTCACTGTGGAATGCCTGGGTGTTCTGGTTTAACGGCCTGATCCACTGGGATTTTGGTGTTTCCAGCATTAACGGTCAACCGATTGCCGAACAGTTAAAAGAGGTCTTCCCGGCGACGATGGAACTGTGCACCCTCGCCTTCGGTTTTGCGCTGATTGTTGGCATCCCCGTGGGGATGATTGCCGGGATTACGCGCCATAAGTGGCAGGATAACTTGATCAACGCCATCGCCTTACTGGGCTTTTCAATCCCGGTGTTCTGGCTGGCGCTTCTGTTGACGCTGTTTTGTTCACTCACGCTAGGTTGGTTGCCCGTTTCAGGGCGTTTCGATCTGCTCTACGAAGTGAAACCGATTACCGGTTTTGCGTTGATTGATGCCTGGCTTTCGGACTCACCATGGCGGGATGAAATGATCATGAGCGCAATCCGCCATATGATATTGCCCGTGATCACCCTGTCGGTTGCGCCAACAACTGAAGTGATCCGCCTGATGCGTATCAGCACTATCGAAGTGTATGACCAGAACTATGTAAAAGCGGCGGCGACCCGCGGTTTGTCGCGCTTTACTATTTTGCGTCGCCACGTTCTGCATAACGCGTTACCGCCGGTTATTCCTCGCCTGGGCTTACAGTTTTCCACCATGCTGACGCTGGCGATGATCACCGAAATGGTTTTTAGCTGGCCGGGTTTAGGGCGCTGGTTAATTAACGCCATCCGCCAGCAGGATTACGCAGCCATTTCCGCCGGAGTGATGGTGTGTGGCTCACTGGTCATTATTGTTAACGTGATTTCTGATATTTTGGGTGCCATGGCTAACCCTCTGAAACATAAGGAATGGTATGCCTTACGATAGCGTATACAGCGAAAAGCGCCCGCCGGGCACGCTGCGTACCGCCTGGCGCAAATTTTATAGTGACGCCTCTGCGATGGTCGGCCTGTACGGCTGCGCGGGGCTGGCTGTACTGTGTATTTTTGGCGGCTGGTTTGCGCCTTACGGCATCGACCAGCAATTTCTCGGTTATCAATTATTGCCGCCGTCATGGTCGCGCTATGGCGAAGTTTCTTTCTTCCTGGGGACTGACGACCTCGGACGCGATGTTTTAAGCCGTTTACTGAGCGGAGCTGCGCCAACCGTGGGTGGCGCATTTGTGGTGACGCTTGCCGCGACGATCTGTGGCCTGGTACTGGGCACCTTCGCCGGGGCGACACACGGCCTCCGCTCAGCGGTGCTTAACCATATTCTGGATACCTTACTGGCGATCCCTTCGCTGCTGTTGGCAATTATCGTTGTAGCGTTTGCCGGACCGAGTTTGTCCCACGCTATGTTTGCTGTCTGGCTGGCATTGCTGCCGCGTATGGTACGTTCGATTTACAGCATGGTGCATGACGAACTGGAAAAAGAGTACGTTATCGCCGCCCGTCTGGATGGCGCATCAACGCTGAATATTCTCTGGTTTGCTGTGATGCCAAACATCACCGCCGGGCTGGTCACCGAGATCACCCGCGCACTGTCGATGGCAATTCTCGATATCGCCGCGCTGGGCTTTCTCGATCTCGGCGCACAACTCCCCTCGCCTGAATGGGGAGCGATGCTCGGTGATGCGCTGGAACTGATTTATGTCGCCCCGTGGACTGTCATGCTGCCAGGTGCGGCAATTATGATTAGCGTGTTGTTGGTTAACCTCCTTGGCGATGGCGTTCGTCGTGCGATTATTGCGGGGGTGGAATAATGCCATTACTCGATATTCGTAACCTGACCATTGAATTTAAAACCGGTGATGAGTGGGTTAAAGCCGTCGACCGGGTAAGTATGACCTTAACCGAAGGTGAAATCCGCGGTCTTGTTGGTGAATCCGGTTCCGGCAAGAGTTTGATTGCGAAAGCGATTTGTGGGGTGAATAAAGATAACTGGCGTGTTACTGCTGACCGTATGCGTTTTGATGATATCGATTTGCTGCGTCTCTCCGCACGCGAACGGCGCAAACTGGTTGGCCATAACGTGTCGATGATTTTCCAGGAACCGCAGTCGTGTCTTGACCCTTCAGAACGTGTGGGCCGCCAGTTGATGCAAAACATCCCAGCCTGGACCTATAAAGGCCGTTGGTGGCAGCGTTTTGGCTGGCGCAAACGCCGTGCCATTGAACTGCTGCACCGCGTGGGGATTAAAGATCACAAAGATGCGATGCGCAGTTTTCCCTATGAGTTGACCGAAGGTGAATGTCAGAAAGTGATGATAGCCATTGCACTGGCGAATCAACCGCGTCTGCTGATTGCTGACGAACCGACCAACTCAATGGAGCCAACAACCCAGGCGCAAATCTTTCGCCTGCTGACGCGTCTCAACCAAAACAGCAATACCACTATTTTGCTTATCAGCCATGACTTACAAATGCTTAGCCAATGGGCGGATAAAATTAACGTGCTTTACTGCGGTCAAACAGTGGAAACCGCGCCGAGTAAGGAGTTGGTGACGATGCCACATCATCCTTATACCCAGGCGCTGATCCGCGCGATACCAGACTTCGGCAGCGCGATGCCGCATAAAAGTCGCCTCAATACGCTGCCCGGCGCTATCCCACTGCTGGAACAGTTACCGATTGGTTGTCGTCTGGGGCCACGTTGCCCGTATGCACAACGAGAATGCATTGTGACGCCACGTTTGACGGGGGCGAAAAATCATCTCTATGCCTGTCATTTCCCGCTGAACATGGAGAAAGAGTGAGATGATCGAAACGCTGCTTGAAGTGCGTAATTTAAGTAAAACGTTCCGCTACCGGACCGGCTGGTTTCGTCGTCAGACCGTAGAAGCGGTAAAACCCTTGAGCTTTACGCTACGTGAAGGCCAGACACTGGCGATTATTGGCGAGAATGGTTCGGGTAAATCCACGCTGGCAAAAGTGCTGGCGGGAATGATAGAGCCTACCAGCGGCGAGTTATTGATTGACGATCATCCACTGCATTTTGGCGATTATTCCTTCCGCAGTCAGCGTATTCGCATGATTTTTCAGGATCCTTCGACCTCGTTGAATCCCCGTCAACGTATCTCGCAAATTCTGGATTTTCCACTGCGCCTGAACACCGACCTGGAACCGGAACAGCGTCGCAAACAGATTATTGAAACGATGCGTATGGTTGGGCTGCTACCGGATCACGTCAGTTACTATCCGCATATGTTGGCACCCGGACAAAAACAGCGTCTGGGTCTGGCGCGCGCGCTGATATTGCGCCCAAAAGTCATTATTGCCGATGAAGCCCTCGCTTCACTGGATATGTCGATGCGTTCGCAGTTGATTAATCTGATGCTGGAGTTACAGGAAAAACAGGGCATTTCGTATATTTATGTTACCCAGCATATCGGAATGATGAAGCACATTAGCGACCAGGTGCTGGTGATGCATCAGGGCGAGGTTGTCGAGCGAGGCAGCACCGCGGATGTGCTGGCATCACCGCTGCATGAACTCACCAAACGGCTGATTGCCGGGCACTTTGGCGAAGCATTGACAGCGGATGCGTGGCGTAAAGATCGCTAATTTTCTGAATCCTCCTTCCAGATTATTCACCTCATTCTGACAAGAGATTAAATCTTGTCAGAATGAGGTGATGGATAAAATAAAATCAAATGCGCGTGATTTAAGAAGCAATCTCACTTTGCAGGAACGAAAGCTCTGGCGATATCTTCGCAGCCGACGTTTTGGTGATTTCAAATTTCGCCGTCAACATCCGGTGGGGAGCTACATTCTCGATTTTGCTTGCTGCTCGGCGCGTGTAGTCGTTGAGCTGGATGGTGGGCAGCATGATTTGGCAGTTGCCTATGATTCCAGGCGCACTAGCTGGCTTGAGTCGCAGGGCTGGACCGTGCTGCGTTTCTGGAATAACGAGATTGATTGTAATGAGGAGACGGTGCTGGAGAATATTCTGCAGGAACTGAACCGCCGGTCACCCTCTCCCTGAAAGAGCGAGGGGGCCGACCGAGCCGAATAGCTGTTGTGGTGAAAATATGGTGACAGTTCTGGAGAATATTCGGCAAGGTCTGAACCGTCCCAGCCATCGCCCTGAAAGGGTTAGGGGGCTGTATAAGCCTGTTTGTTGCTGGGGTGACAATATTTGCACAATACGGTCCCCTCGCCCCTCTGGGGAGAGGATTAGGGTGTGGGGAAAAGCGCCCACCCTGCCCGCACCCTGCTCCGGTCGGACCTGGCAGCTATAGCCACTCACAGCCAGGTTGATTATAATAACCGTTTATCTGTTCGTACTGTTTACTAAAACGACGAATCGCCTGATTTTCAGGCACAACAAGCATCAACAATAAGGATTAAAGCTATGGGTTTTCTTTCCGGTAAGCGCATTCTGGTAACCGGTGTTGCCAGCAAACTGTCCATCGCCTACGGTATCGCTCAGGCGATGCACCGCGAAGGAGCTGAACTGGCATTCACCTACCAGAACGACAAACTGAAAGGCCGCGTAGAAGAATTTGCCGCTCAATTGGGTTCTGACATCGTTCTGCAGTGCGATGTTGCCGAAGATGCCAGCATCGACACCATGTTCGCTGAACTGGGGAAAGTTTGGCCGAAATTTGACGGTTTCGTACACTCTATTGGTTTTGCACCTGGCGATCAGCTGGATGGTGACTATGTTAACGCCGTTACTCGTGAAGGCTTCAAAATTGCCCACGACATCAGCTCCTACAGCTTCGTTGCAATGGCAAAAGCTTGCCGCTCCATGCTGAATCCGGGTTCTGCCCTGCTGACCCTTTCCTACCTTGGCGCTGAGCGCGCTATCCCGAACTACAACGTTATGGGTCTGGCAAAAGCGTCTCTGGAAGCGAACGTGCGCTATATGGCGAACGCGATGGGTCCGGAAGGTGTGCGTGTTAACGCCATCTCTGCTGGTCCGATCCGTACTCTGGCGGCTTCCGGTATCAAAGACTTCCGCAAAATGCTGGCTCATTGCGAAGCCGTTACCCCGATTCGCCGTACCGTTACTATTGAAGATGTGGGTAACTCTGCGGCATTCCTGTGCTCCGATCTCTCTGCCGGTATCTCCGGTGAAGTAGTCCACGTTGACGGCGGTTTCAGCATCGCTGCAATGAACGAACTCGAACTGAAATAATCGTTCTGTTGGTAAAGATGGGCGGCGTTCTGCCGCCCGTTATCTCTGTTATACCTTTCTGATATTTGTTATCGCCGATCCGTCTTTCTCCCCTTCCCGCCTTGCGTCAGGATAACGATTTCCTTTACGACCAAGGAGCGCCCATGGAACAACGCCACATCACCGGCAAAAGCCACTGGTATCATGAAACGCAATCCAGTACTGCGGAGTATGACGTTCTGCCTCTGGTCCCGGAAGCCGCAAAGGTCAGCGATCCCTTTCTGCTCGACGTGATCCTTGATGAAGAAACGCTGGCCCCCTTCCTTTCATGGCTGGTCCCTGCGCGCGTTCTTGCAGTGGAATTGTTCCCTGACCAGCTTACCGTGACCCGTTCACAGACTTTCACCGCTTATGAACGCTTGTCTACGGCCCTGACGGTTGCTCAGGTTTGCGGCGTCCAGCGGTTATGTAACTACTATTCGGCGCGACTTACGCCGCTCCCCGGGCCTGATTCCTCCAGGGAAAGTAATCATCGGTTGGCACAAATCACGCAATATGCCCGCCAACTGGCTAGCTCGCCTTCTATTATCGACAACCGATCGCGCCAGCATCTGAATGACGTCGGTCTTACTGCCTGGGACTGTGTAATCATTAACCAAATCATTGGATTTATTGGCTTTCAGGCGCGGACCATTGCGACATTTCAGGCTTATCTTGGACATCCGGTACGCTGGTTACCCGGTCTGGAGATACAAAACTATGCCGACGCGTCACTGTTTACTGATGAATCAATACGCTGGCGAAGCAGCTATGAGGTGGAAAAACTACCTGAAGATTACACAAAAAGTTCAACTGCAGAACTTTGCCAACTGGCTGAAACACTCTCTCTCCACCCTATTTCACTTTCCCTTCTTGAAAAGTTGTTAAACAGCACACGGGTTAATACACAGCCGGATAATCAGCTTGCGGCGTTGTTATGCGCACGGATAAATGGCAGCCCTGCTTGTTTTGCCGCCTGTATGGATTCATTAAATGAATATAAAAAAATCAACACCCTTCTGCGCAAGGGCGAAAATGAAATTAACCAATGGGCTGACCGTCATTCTGTTGAGCACGCTACCGTTCAGGCGATACAATGGCTGACCCGAGCACCCGATCGCTTTAGCGCCGCCCAGTTCAGCCCTTTACTCGAACACGAAAAATCATCAACGCAGATTATTAATCTGCTGGTATGGAGCGGGCTGTGTGGCTGGATAAATCGCTTAAAAATCGCGTTGGGTGAGACATATTAACCTTGCCGCGTCAGACAGATTCGCGTAAAACTGTCAGCCGCTCTAATGGCCACCAAAATAGACAATTATGTTTCAGGACAACCCGCTGCTAGCGCAGCTTAAACAGCAACTGCATTCCCAGACGCCACGCGCTGAAGGGGTGGTAAAAGCCACAGAAAAAGGCTTTGGCTTCCTGGAAGTCGACGCGCAAAAAAGTTATTTCATTCCGCCGCCGCAGATGAAAAAAGTCATGCATGGCGACCGAATTATCGCGGTGATCCACAGTGAAAAAGAACGTGAATCCGCAGAGCCAGAAGAACTGGTTGAACCGTTCCTGACTCGTTTCGTGGGTAAGGTTCAGGGCAAAAATGACCGTCTGGCCATCGTTCCTGATCATCCACTCTTAAAAGACGCCATTCCTTGCCGCGCAGCCCGTGGCCTGAACCACGAGTTTAAAGAAGGCGACTGGGCGGTTGCCGAAATGCGCCGTCATCCGCTGAAAGGCGATCGTTCTTTCTATGCAGAACTGACACAATACATCACTTTTGGTGACGATCACTTTGTACCGTGGTGGGTTACCCTTGCACGCCATAATCTGGAAAAAGAAGCACCAGACGGCGTCGCTACCGAAATGCTCGATGAAGGTCTGGTTCGTGAAGATCTGACCGCGCTGGATTTTGTCACCATCGACAGTGCCAGCACAGAAGATATGGATGACGCCCTTTTCGCTAAGGCGTTGCCGGATGACAAACTTCAGCTGATTGTGGCGATTGCCGATCCAACCGCGTGGATTGCTGAAGGCAGTAAGCTGGACAAAGCCGCGAAAATTCGCGCATTCACCAACTATCTGCCTGGCTTCAACATCCCTATGCTGCCTCGCGAGCTTTCTGACGATCTCTGCTCACTGCGCGCCAATGAAGTCCGCCCGGTACTGGCATGCCGCATGACGCTCTCCGCTGATGGCACCATTGAAGATAATATCGAATTCTTTGCCGCCACCATCGAATCCAAAGCGAAGCTGGTGTATGACCAGGTTTCTGACTGGCTGGAAAATACCGGTGACTGGAAGCCTGAAAGTGAAGCAATTGCCGAACAAGTCCGTTTGTTAGCGCAAATTTGCCAACGCCGCGGCGAGTGGCGTCATAACCACGCACTGGTGTTTAAAGATCGCCCGGATTACCGCTTTATTCTCGGTGAAAAAGGTGAAGTGCTGGATATCGTCGCCGAGCCTCGTCGCATTGCCAACCGTATCGTCGAAGAAGCGATGATTGCCGCTAACATTTGTGCGGCCCGCGTACTGCGCGATAAGCTCGGTTTTGGCATCTATAACGTGCATATGGGCTTTGATCCGGCGAATGCCGACGCGCTGGCAGCGTTGCTGAAAACGCACGGTCTGCATGTCGATGCCGAAGAAGTGCTCACGCTGGACGGTTTCTGCAAACTGCGTCGTGAACTGGATGCGCAACCAACTGGTTTCCTCGACAGCCGCATTCGTCGCTTCCAGTCATTTGCTGAAATTAGCACTGAACCCGGTCCTCACTTTGGCCTCGGTCTGGAAGCATACGCCACCTGGACATCGCCGATCCGTAAATATGGCGACATGATCAACCACCGTCTGCTGAAAGCGGTTATCAAAGGCGAAACTGCGACGCGTCCACAGGATGAGATCACTGTCCAAATGGCCGAGCGTCGCCGTCTCAATCGGATGGCAGAACGTGATGTTGGTGACTGGTTATACGCACGCTTCCTGAAAGACAAAGCCGGGACCGACACCCGTTTCGCGGCGGAAATTGTCGATATCAGCCGTGGCGGCATGCGTGTTCGTTTGGTTGATAACGGCGCTATCGCCTTTATTCCTGCACCTTTCTTACACGCTGTGCGCGATGAAATGGTTTGCAGCCAGGAAAACGGCACCGTACAAATTAAAGGTGAAACGGTTTATAAAGTAACTGACGTTATTGACGTCACCATTGCCGAAGTCCGCATGGAAACCCGCAGCATTATTGCGCGCCCGGTCGCGTAATCTCCTTTCACGGCCCATTCCTTATGAATGGGCCGTTTATTTCCCCGCTCTACCTTCATCATATCCCGGCAGTTTTTTAACTGACTTTCGTTTGAAAACTGGCGTTTTTCCAAAACTGGATTACAAATAAATATATAAAAAAACAATGCGTTTAGCCGCCGTTAATTTCATGTAAGTCATGTTGTTCCTTTTATTTAACCGCGGACTCCGCTGTTAACCGGAGGATATGCATCATGAAAACCGTTAGGGAGTCCACAACGTTGTACAACTTTCTCGGATCGCACAATTCATACTGGCGGTTGACGGAAAGCAGCGATGTTTTGCGCTTTTCTACCACCGAAACCACAGAACCTGAACGTATGTTGCAGTTATCTGCCGAACAGGCTGCTCGAATCAGGGAAATGACAGTCATCACCTCCAGCCTGATGATGAGTCTGACCGTCGATGAAAGCGATCTTTCTGTGCATCTGGTAGGACGAAAAATCAATAAACGGGAATGGGCTGGCAACGCGTCTGCATGGCATGACACACCGGCGGTTGCTCGTGATTTATCACACGGGCTTTCCTTTGCTGAGCAGGTAGTTTCTGAAGCACATTCCGCAATAGTCATTCTCGACAGCCGGGGGAATATTCAACGCTTCAATCGCTTATGTGAAGATTACACAGGGTTGAAAGAACACGACGTCATTGGGCAAAGCGTGTTTAAACTGTTTATGAGTCGTCGTGAAGCTGCGGCATCCAGGCGCAATAACCGTGTATTTTTTCGAAGCGGCAATGCATATGAAGTCGAACTGTGGATACCAACACGTAAAGGCCAGCGGCTGTTTCTGTTTCGCAATAAATTTGTCCACAGCGGCAGTGGCAAAAACGAGATTTTTTTAATCTGTTCCGGTACCGACATTACCGAAGAGCGCCGCGCTCAGGAGCGACTGCGTATTCTGGCAAATACCGACAGTATCACCGGACTGCCGAATCGTAACGCAATGCAGGAGTTAATCGATCACGCTATTAATCATGCAGATAACAATAAAGTTGGGGTTGTGTATCTTGATTTGGATAATTTTAAAAAGGTCAACGACGCCTATGGGCATTTGTTTGGTGACCAGTTATTACGCGACGTGTCATTGGCTATTTTAAGCTGTCTCGAACATGACCAGGTGTTGGCGCGTCCAGGTGGCGATGAGTTTCTGGTACTGGCATCCAATACCTCACAAAGCGCGCTGGAAGCAATGGCATCACGAATTTTGACCCGCTTACGCCTCCCCTTTCGTATTGGTTTAATTGAAGTTTATACCAGCTGTTCAGTAGGTATTGCACTCTCTCCCGAACATGGTTCGGACAGCGCGGCTATTATTCGTCACGCCGACACAGCAATGTACACAGCGAAGGAAGGCGGACGAGGACAATTTTGCGTTTTTACCCCAGAAATGAATCAACGGGTATTTGAATATCTCTGGCTGGATACCAACTTGCGTAAAGCACTAGAAAACGATCAGTTGGTTATTCACTATCAACCGAAAATCACCTGGCGTGGCGAAGTGCGCAGTCTGGAAGCACTAGTACGTTGGCAGTCACCTGAACGTGGGTTGATTCCACCGTTGGACTTCATTTCCTACGCCGAAGAGTCAGGGCTAATTGTGCCTTTAGGCCGTTGGGTGATTCTCGATGTCGTACGCCAGGTGGCAAAGTGGCGGGATAAAGGCATAAACCTGCGAGTGGCGGTAAATATTTCTGCACGTCAGCTCGCCGATCAAACCATTTTCACCGCCCTGAAACAGGTTCTCCAGGAACTCAATTTTGAATACTGCCCTATAGATGTTGAACTGACAGAGAGTTGTCTGATTGAGAATGATGAACTGGCACTGTCTGTTATTCAACAATTTAGCCAACTAGGTGCGCAAGTACATCTGGATGATTTTGGTACCGGCTACTCTTCACTTTCGCAACTGGCGCGCTTTCCGATCGATGCCATCAAACTTGACCAGGTTTTTGTTCGAGATATTCACAAACAACCTGTCTCGCAGTCACTGGTCCGGGCGATCGTCGCTGTGGCCCAGGCATTGAATCTTCAGGTGATCGCCGAAGGTGTAGAGAGTGCAAAGGAAGATGCTTTTTTAACCAAGAACGGGATCAATGAGCGGCAAGGATTTTTGTTTGCCAAACCGATGCCCGCCGTCGCCTTCGAACGCTGGTATAAACGCTATCTGAAGCGCGCATAAGTAGATGAATATATATACTTAGCGCTATATCCCGTCATTATATATCGTATTCCTGGATGATAATTAGCCGTTGCTGTTAAACACTTCTCTTTTAGCGGCAATTTTTGCATTATTCATTTTCCACTTTTGCTATAAGGATGTCCTTGATGTCTGAATTTGATGCCCAGCGCGTTGCCGAACGTATTGATATTGTGTTAGATATCCTTGTGGCAGGCGATTACCACTCTGCGATCCATAATCTCGAGATACTTAAAGCAGAACTCTTGCGCCAGGTTGCTGAATCTACGCCAGACATCCCGAAGGCACCGTGGGAGATTTAACAATCGTGCCTTCAGGTTTTCCTATTTGAGGATGCCCGGCGCGTCAGTATTTTTTTATTAAGTATTATAACGTTATAAGAATTACAGCGATGAATTCCCGACAACAAACTATTCTACAGATGGTCATTGACCAGGGTCAGGTTAGCGTAACCGATCTGGCAAAAGCCACTGGAGTTTCTGAAGTTACCATTCGCCAGGATCTCAACACACTCGAAAAACTGAGTTACCTCCGCCGTGCACATGGCTTTGCTGTTTCGCTTGATAGTGATGACGTCGAAACCCGTATGATGAGCAACTATACGCTGAAGCGTGAACTCGCCGAGTTTGCCGCGTCGCTGGTTCAACCGGGCGAAACCATCTTTATCGAAAATGGCAGCAGCAATGCCCTACTCGCCCGGACTCTGGGCGAGCAGAAGAAAAATGTCACTATCATCACGGTCAGCAGCTACATCGCGCATTTGCTGAAAGACGCGCCTTGTGAAGTTATTTTGCTCGGTGGCGTGTATCAGAAAAAAAGCGAAAGTATGGTTGGCCCTTTGACACGCCAGTGCATCCAACAGGTGCATTTCAGCAAAGCATTTATTGGTATTGATGGCTGGCAACCTGAAACTGGATTTACCGGTCGCGATATGATGCGTACCGATGTGGTCAATGCCGTGCTGGAAAAAGAGTGCGAAGCGATAGTCCTGACTGACAGCTCGAAATTTGGTGCTGTACATTCATACTCCATCGGTCCCGTTGAGCGATTCAATCGCGTGATTACCGATTCGAAAATACGCGCCAGCGATCTGATGCATCTTGAGCACAGTAAACTCACCGTTCACGTCGTTGACATTTAACCATTTCCCTTCTCTACGGATGATTTGCAGTTTGGCAAATCATCCGCTCTAAGATGATTCCTGGTTGATAATTAAGACTATTTACCTGTTATTAACACTCTCAAGATATAAAATTATTATCAGCGATATAACAGGAAGTCATTATCACCTGCGTGATATAACCCTGCGCGCGAGCAGATTTCACGGAATAATTTCACCAGGCTTATTCTTAGCTATTATAGTTATAGAGAGCTTACTTCCGTGAATCATAAATTCAGGAGAGAGTATTATGTTTGTAACGAGCAAAAAAATGACCGCGGCTGTTCTGGCAATTACTTTGGCAATGTCTCTGAGTGCCTGTTCTAACTGGTCTAAACGGGACCGCAACACCGCAATCGGCGCGGGTGCAGGGGCATTAGGCGGTGCAGTACTGACCGATGGCAGTACGTTGGGTACATTAGGTGGTGCAGCTGTCGGCGGTGTTATTGGTCACCAGGTCGGTAAATAATCGTAAATAAATGTCGATTATCGACTCGCAATTATAATACGCTTGATTCTGTTCAGTACGAAATAACTGAATAATACACACAGTAAAATATTCGAAAGCCACGGATATATCCGTGGCTTTTTATGTTAACCGCCTGCGAGTTTTACCTTCATCCCTTTCGCTTCAAGTAGTGATTTTAATAAATCACGCTTATCGCCCTGGATTTCAATAACTCCATCTTTAACTGCTCCGCCGCAGCCGCATTTTTTCTTCAGTTCCGCTGCAAGTTTTGTCAGTTCGGCATCATCGAGATCGACACCGGTAATCAGGCAAACGCCCTTACCTTTACGTCCACTGGTCTGACGCTGAATACGCACCACACCGTCGCCTTTAGGGCGTACAGGGGCCGCTTTGGGCTCATCAATACGTCCGGTTTCCGTTGAGTAGACCAGACGGCTGTTGGAATCACTCATCATGCACTCCGCTGTAAAGAGGCGTTGATCGCTTTCAGCGTCTGCGCTGGATCTACCGATTGCGTTACCGGGCGACCAATCACCATATAATCAACACCAGCCGACAACGCCTGTTCTGGCGTCATAATGCGGCGCTGGTCACCAGCTTCACTCCCCTGCGGACGAATGCCCGGCGTAACCAGTTTGAACTCCTGACCGAATACCTGTTTAAAGCGCACAGCTTCCTGAGCAGAACACACCACACCATCAAGGCCACATTTTTGCGTCAGTGCCGCCAGACGTTCTGCATAATCTGCAGGTGACAGTGTCATGCCAAGATCGACCAGGTCGCTGGCTTCCATGCTGGTCAACACTGTCACAGCAATCAAAAGCGGTGCATCTTTGCCAAACGGAACCAGTGCCTCACGCGCTGCGGTCATCATACGCGCCCCACCAGAGGCATGAACATTCACCATCCACACGCCTAAGTCAGCTGCAGCAGCGACAGCGTGCGCTGCAGTGTTAGGAATATCGTGGAATTTCAGGTCAAGAAAGATATCAAAACCACGCTGTTGAAGTTCGCGCACAAACTGTGGCCCAAACAATGTAAACATCTCTTTGCCGACCTTCAGACGACAATCGCGTGGGTCGATCTTGTCGACAAAGGACAGCGCGTCATCACGATTATGATAATCAAGGGCAACAACCACAGGAGAATTCGTAACAGCGCGGGAAGAAGATGAAGCAGTTAACGTCATGACCAGACCTTCTTGATGATGGGCACCGGAAGTGGCGCGAAACAGGTAAACGGCGAGCATTCTACCCGTGGAAATAAAAAATTAACAGTTGCGATTTTTCCCCTGGCAGGCTTTTTCTGCGCCGTCGTTGCCGGAGCACAATGGAACATCAATAACTAGTATGTTGTAACTAAAGTAGGATTTTTTTAAAAATTACAGGCCATCAAGACCGCGAATCGGTTTAATGGTTGACCAGGCCCGACAAGACGGACAATGCCAGTAGAGGGTGTATGCGGTAAAACCACATTTCTGGCAGCGATAACGAGGCTTACTACGTACCTTTTCGCCAACCATGTCACGCAGCACCATCAGGCTCTCTTTGGCACGCCCTTCTTCCGCTTCATTTAAGTGGTAATCCATTAACTTATGGAACACACGCATGGTCGGATGACGCTGAAGCTGGCGCGTAATATAGACCTGTGCGGCCTCACTACCGTCGCGCGCTTCGATGATATCAGCAAGCATCAATTCAGCATCGGCACCGGTGTTCTCTTCCACCGCACGCTGCAGGAATTCTGCCCATTCGGCAGTTTTACCCAACTGCTGATAGCAGGTTTGCAACATTTCCAGCGTTTCGCTGACCAGTTCTCTGTCCTGGGATATCACGCGTTGCAGACTTTCGACGGCTTTGGCGTATTCTCCTTTCGCCATAAACACGCGTCCCATCATTATGGATACGCGGGCGCTGTTTTTATCTGCCGCCGCCCCTTTTTTTAGCAAGGTCATGGCACGATCGAGATCGTCGCTGGCCATATGCTGCAGGGCTAACTCACAGTAGAAATGGGCAATTTCGACGCGCTGTTTATCTTTACCCAGCTTCACCAGGCGTTCGGCAACATCAATTGCTTTCTGCCACTCACTGGTAGCCTGGTAGATTTGTAGCAACTGTTGCAGCGCGCCAATGCGGAAGTCAGTTTCATCGGTCAGCTGATTGAACATGTCTTCCGCGCGGTCATATAACCCGGCGGCCATGTAATCACGCCCCAGTTGTTGAATCGCCAACAGACGCTGTTCATAGGTCAGCGAGGCGCTTTCCATTAGGGTCTGATGGATGCGAATAGCGCGATCAACTTCGCCACGCGAACGGAACAGGTTTCCGAGCGTAAGGTGGGCTTCAACGGTGCCTGTATCCTCTTTAAGCATATCGAGAAACAGGTCTACCGCTTTATCCTGTTGATTACTAAGCAGGAAGTTAACCCCCGCTACGTAATCACGCGACAAGCGGTTGGCTTCATCTTGCTTGTTTTGTTGCGCACTTCTGCGGCCCATATACCAGCCATAGGCAGCGGCTACAGGCAAAAGCAGAAACAACAACTCCAGCATAGAAAGTTATTCCTTCGCCGCTGACGAGTGCGGCACTACAGCCACGTCAGTCGCGGGTGAAAGCTGGTTTTCCAGTCGCTTTATTTTACGTTCAGCGCGCGCCAGGGAAACACGAACTCGCAGCCAGAACAGGCCACAAATCAACCAACCGATAGCAAACCCCGCAGCAAACAATACCGCCAGCAATGTGGAAATACGGTACTCCCCTTGCGCTAACAGATAATTAAACGTCACCTGTTGATCGTTCTGCGCACCCAACGTGACCGAAATCACGAAGATCGCTAACACCAGTAAGAAAATGAGTAAATATTTCACATTACTTCCCGTTATGTGGTTAGAGCGAATAAATTATGGTCAACTTACCGCAATAGCCCTTTAAAGTACCATTTTCGCGCCGTCTGCGAAATGGCATCCACACGCATTGTTGATGATTTAAGGGCTAAACTCGGAAAATCAACCAGCGTTAACTTTCTTGTTCTCGTTGCGCTATTTCGCGATTTTCTTCCGCAGGTGGTGTTAATGGCCCACAAATTCGTTGCGCAAGCCACGTTGCCACCACCACCAGCGCCCACGAAATCAACGTAGCTACTACCAGATCGCGTGGCCAATGCATCCCGAGCAGCAGGCGGCTTCCCATGACTCCCGTTGCCCAGACCAGCAAGATAGCAATGGTTAACGTTCGCCGACGCGGCCACAGCAAACCAACGGCCAGCAGTGCCCAACTGGCAGCAAACATCGTGTGACCGGAAGGAAAGGCAAACCCCGTCTCTTTCTGCCAGTGTGAACGCAAATATTGTGGGATATTTTTCTCTTCAGCCAACTGTTCTTTCACTAGATTTCCGCGTTCTGCTCGCTTTAAAGTGTAGAACTCATCAACCGGAATATGATGTGTTTTTTCCAGCCAGATAACAAAAGGTCGTGGTTCCTGGACTTTGTCTTTGATCCAGGATTTAACGCCTTGTCCCACAAGGATTGCGGCCGCCAGAATGGCAAATAATACAAAGGCAGCCTTAATGCGAAAACGCAGACACCAGAGAAACCAGCCGAATAAAATCAAATGTGTAATGACGCCCCAGGGCTGGGTGACAGTTTCAGTAACCCAAAAAGCCGCTTTTAGTAGCCAACTTTGTTCTCCAGGTTGCCAACGCCAGCCAGAAATCCATACGGCTACTGGCATGACAAGCAATAGTGCAGCTCCCACTGCGGTACGTCTGGCAATCGAACGCATGGCCTCTCCTTTTTGATAAGTCCCACAATCATAACTGAAAACGCCAGTTTCAGGAAAAATTGACAGATTTGTGCCATTCCGTGAACGATCGACGCGTCGTGATTAGGTGAACCCCTTCTCGTTATGGCAAAATAAGCCAATACAGAACCAGCATTATCTGGAGAATTTCATGCAGCTTAAACGTGTGGCAGAAGCCAAACTGCCAACCCCATGGGGCGATTTCCTGATGGTGGGATTTGAAGAACTGGCAACCGGACACGATCATGTCGCGCTAGTCTATGGCGATATTTCCGGGCATACCCCGGTACTTGCGCGCGTCCATTCCGAATGTCTGACCGGTGACGCCCTGTTCAGCTTGCGCTGCGATTGTGGCTTCCAGCTCGAAGCGGCATTGACGCAAATTGCCGAGGAAGGCCGTGGTATTTTGCTGTATCACCGTCAGGAAGGTCGTAACATTGGTCTGCTGAATAAAATCCGCGCTTACGCACTGCAGGATCAAGGTTACGATACCGTAGAGGCTAACCACCAGTTAGGCTTCGCCGCTGATGAGCGCGACTTCACTCTTTGCGCTGATATGTTCAAACTCCTTGGCGTCAATGAAGTCCGCTTGTTAACCAATAACCCGAAAAAAGTCGAAATTCTGACCGAAGCAGGGATTAATATTGTTGAACGCGTACCATTGATTGTAGGTCGTAACCCCAATAACGAACATTATCTCGATACCAAAGCCGAGAAAATGGGCCATTTGCTGAACAAATAACCCTCTTGCATTGTGTAATTCATTTGCTTGCCGGAAGCAAAATAACCGGCAAGCAAATAGTTGTTACTTCAACATATTACGAATGACATAATGCAAAATGCCGTCGTTCTGGTAGTAGGTCAACTCCGTCGCGGTGTCGATACGACAACGGCAGGGTACGACTTCCTGGCTACCATCCGCGCGCGTAAGCGTCACCGGAACCGTCGCGCCGGGTTGTAGGTTTTGCAGATCGCCAATATCAATCTTCTCTTCCCCGGTTAGCCCTAACGTTTTACGCGTTACGCCTTGCGGAAATTCCAGCGGCAGGATGCCCATGCCAATTAAATTCGAACGGTGAATTCGTTCAAACGATTCGGCAATCACCACACGAATACCAAGCAGACGCGGACCTTTTGCCGCCCAGTCACGACTGGAGCCTGATCCATACTCTTTCCCGGCAATCACCGCCAGCGGCGTTTGCTCCTGCTTATAGCGCATCGCAGCATCATAAATAGAGACTACGTCGCTGTCAGGTAAATGCCGCGTCATCCCCCCTTCAACGCCAGGCACCATTTCATTACGGATGCGAATATTGGCGAAGGTGCCGCGCATCATCACTTCATGGTTACCACGCCGCGAACCGTAGGAGTTAAAGTCTTTTCGCTCAACACCCCGACCTTGTAGATATCGACCCGCTGGGCTGTCGGGCTTAATACTGCCCGCCGGAGAGATATGGTCAGTGGTGACTGAATCCCCCAGCATTGCGAGGATCCGCGCACCGTGAATATCTTCCACTGGTGCTGGTGTTGCCTGCATTTCATCAAAGAAAGGCGATAAGCGAATATAGGTTGAGTCCTCCTGCCAACCGTAGGTATCGGATCGTGTGACGTTAATTCCCTTCCACTCTGCTGTGCCTTCAAAAACTTCTGCGTACTCTTTGCGGAACATTTCTGTGGAGACTTGTTCTACCGCACGGGCAATTTCTTGTGCCGATGGCCAGATATCTTTCAGATAAACCGGATCGCCTTTGCGATCATGGCCGATAGGCTCAGAAGCCAGGTTGATATTCATATTTCCCGCCAGCGCATAGGCAACCACCAGCGGCGGCGAGGCCAGCCAGTTAGTTTTAACCAGCGGATGGATACGGCCTTCAAAGTTACGGTTGCCGGACAGCACCGCACCGACGGTTAAATCGCCTTTTTTGATTGCCGTTTCGATAGGATCGGGCAGCGGCCCAGAGTTACCAATACAGGTGGTACAACCGTATCCCACAAGGTTAAACCCCAGTTCGTCGAGATACGGTGTCAGTTTCGCTTTTGCCAGATAATCAGAAACGACTTTCGAACCCGGTGCCAGCGACGCTTTGACCCATGGTTGCCGCTTGAGGCCCAGAGTTACGGCTTTTTTCGCCAGCAAGCCTGCGGCCATCAGCACACTTGGGTTAGAGGTGTTGGTGCACGAGGTTATCGCAGCAATGACCACAGCGCCATCAGGTAACTGATACTGATGTCCGTTCATAACATAATCGACCGGCTGGCGATCTTTATGCGTGGCATTCACTTCCAGTTCGTTACTGGCGGCAAATGCTTTTGGTACATCGGGCAGTGCAACGCGATCCTGTGGGCGTTTAGGCCCTGCCAGGCTCGCTTCAACGTCATTCATATCCAGTTCTAACGTACTGGTAAAAATTGGTTCATCGCCCGGGTTACGCCACATGCCCTGCGCTTTGGCATATTTTTCGACCAACTCGACCTGATCTTCGCTGCGCCCGCTTAAACGCATGTAATCGAGGGTTACAGCATCGATTGGGAAGAAGCCACAGGTGGCACCATATTCTGGCGACATATTGGCAATGGTGGCGCGATCCGCCAACGGTAGTGAATCCAGACCATCACCATAAAATTCGACGAATTTCCCCACCACGCCATGTTTGCGCAGCATTTGGGTAACAGTGAGAACCAGGTCTGTGGCGGTAATACCTTCACGTAATTTTCCGGTAAGTTTGAAGCCCACTACATCCGGGATAAGCATGGAAACCGGCTGGCCTAACATTGCGGCTTCTGCTTCGATCCCACCAACGCCCCACCCCAGCACGCCAAGGCCGTTGATCATGGTGGTGTGCGAGTCAGTACCAACGAGTGTATCCGGATAAGCAATCCATTCACCGTCCTGCAATTCACTCCACACTGCTTTGCCGAGATATTCGAGGTTAACCTGATGGCAAATGCCTGTGCCTGGCGGCACGACGCTAAACCGACTGAACGCTTGCTTTCCCCATTTCAGGAACACATAACGTTCGTGGTTGCGCTCCATTTCCAGGCGTACGTTTTCTTCAAATGCCTCATCATCACCAAAACGATCGACGGTCACCGAGTGGTCAATGACCAGGTCGACCGGTGAGAGCGGGTTAACCTTTGCAGTATCGCCGCCGAGGCGTTTAACCGCTTCGCGCATTGCCGCCAGATCAACAACGGCAGGTACGCCGGTAAAGTCCTGCATCAGCACCCTTGCCGGGCGGTAGGCAATTTCACGGTCAGCATGGGCATTTTTCAGCCATCCTGCCAGCGCGTGGATATCCTCTTCGGTAACCGAGTTACCATCCTGCCAGCGCAGCAGGTTTTCGAGCAAAACTTTGAGTGACTTGGGTAGACGGGTGATATCGCCCAGTGATTTAGCAGCAAGCGGCAGGCTGTAGTAGTGGTAAGTTTTATCTTTGGCCTGCAACGTGTCCTTACTGGCTTCTCGTAGGGTTGACGACATAGCTCCTCCTTAATGACAGGGTTGCGAAGCCCTGATTCTCTTCAGGGTGAATATTAAAGATAACACAAACATCGCGTAACGATTTGATAACAACCCAAATTGATAAAAGAGGAGAAACCTTGTGGCAAAGCAAATGACAACCCCGCCGCAGCGGGGTCAAGGATCAGTGAGTAATGATCCAGAGGAGTTCGGCCCAGAAGAGCATCGACAGAGAAAACGCGCCCATCCAGGACCAATATTTCATATTTGTGTTGATCATAGGCTACACCCTTAACGGTTATTATTTTGTGTTGAGATAACTCAAGCTGTTATTGCTGCGGTGTATTAAAAGCCCTTTAATTCATTAAAAATGGGTAATAAGAATGATGATAATTATTGTTTCGGCTGATCATCTTCAGCAAACAGTTCTATAAAGGCTTGCTGCTGCGATGTTAGTTGCCAGTCGTCTGGAATAACGACGGAACATTCCCGTTTCGTTTCTGTTTCATTGTCACTATGCTGGCATAATGGTGACGACTCCAGTTGCTCCTGACCGACCATAGTTATCCCCACACTTTCCAAATCAGCAGTGCGACAACCACCCAGAAAAGTGCAGAACCAAGAAAAACCGCCAGCCAGGCTTTACGTTTTAATTCAGGATCGCGGCGGGGTTCCTGATTTCCAGAAGGCATTGCTAACCTCATATAATCGCCATCACTTATCAGCAAGACGTTGAACGATTGGTGTAATTAATCATACGATGAGACAAATCCTAAAGAAACTTTAGTCAAAAATCCAGCGAATTTACGAATCGTCTCCAGTGAATAATTCAATCTTTTGACCTGAAATAGATATTTGAAAACTGGAGTTTGCGAGGCGGGTAATTAGACACTACTTTACAGGTAATTTACCCTATAAATATGAGGGATAAAAATATTGTGCACGGTATAGAAATAAGTAACAAAAGAGAATATATTCCGGCACCTTCGCTACATAAAAGGTGCCGAAAATAACGCAAGAAATTATTTTTCCGGCAGTTTTATATCTTTAAACATGACCTCAATTTCTTCATTAGAGCGCAATGCGACAGCCGCATCAACGACATCACGCGTTAAATGCGGTGCAAAACGCTGAATGAAATCATACATATAACTGCGCAAGAAAGTACTACGGCGAAAACCAATTTTGGTTGTACTGTGGCTGAAGATATCGTGAGCATCAACACGCACAAGGTCGGGATCGGCGACCGGATCCACCGCCATGCTGGCAATGACCCCTACCCCCAGCCCTAACCGGACGTAAGTTTTAATGACGTCAGCATCCGTTGCCGTGAAAACGATACGCGGCGTTAACCCTGCGCGATTAAAGGCAGTATCCAGTTCTGAACGTCCGGTAAAGCCGAAGGTATATGTCACCAACGGATATTGCGCCAGTTCTTCAATGGTAATGGCTTTTTTGCCTGCCAGCGGGTGATCCGGAGTGACTACAATAGCCCGATTCCAGTGGTAGCACGGTAACATCACTAAATCTTCATACAGATGCAGCGCTTCTGTGGCGATAGCGAAATCAGCATTGCCTTTAGAGACGGCATCAGCAATTTGTGTCGGCGAGCCCTGGTGCATATGCAAAGAAACGCGAGGATAACGCTCAATAAAGCCTTTGATGACGTTTGGTAATGCGTAGCGTGCCTGGGTATGCGTGGTGGCGATATACAGTGAACCTTTATCCGGCCAGGTGTGCTCTCCGGCAACCGATTTTATGGCATCGACTTTCGACAGGACTTCGCGAGCGATACGAATTATTTCTTGCCCTGCTGGCGTTACCTGCGTCAGGTGCTTGCCGCTTCGGGAAAAAATTTGAATGCCTAGCTCGTCTTCCAGCATTCTGACTTGTTTACTGATCCCGGGTTGTGATGTGTAAAGTCCTTCCGCTGTTGATGAGACATTCAGGTTATGATTGACCACCTCAACAATATAGCGAAGTTGTTGTAATTTCATGTTAAACCATCCACTTAGACGCCATCAGAACATCGTTTTTTCGTCACACCTGGCGGGTGACTAATACGATTTAATAATAAAAAAGGTGCTAACTATAACTACTATATCATTTATAGCCTTAGTGTATAGGTGTGAAGAAAAAATAATATGCAATAAAAAAGGGCCGCTTTCGCGACCCTTTGTTTATAAAAACCTGACAGAATTAAAGGTTATTTTTTTCCTTCAACCCATTTGCCATCAACATAAAATGCTGACCAGCCAGTCGCCTTTCCGTCTTTTTCCGAAGAGACATATTGCTGTTTGGTTTTACGGCTAAAGCGAACCATGGTCTTATTACCTTCCGGATCCTGCTGTGGCGCATCGGCCAGATAACGCAGTTTTTCCGGCAGACGGTCGCGGAAGCGATAAAGCTCTTCCACCAGTGGCGCACGCGTTTCACGCGATTTCGGGAAAGTGTTGGCAGCCAGGAACACACCGGCAGCACCGTCACGCAGCACGAAATAAGCATCTGATTTTTCGCACGGCAGCTCAGGTAATGGCACCGGATCTTCTTTCGGTGGTGCCACTTCGCCGTTACGTAAAATCTTACGTGTGTTTTTACACTCTTCGTTGGTGCAGGCCATGTATTTACCGAAACGCCCCATTTTCAGGTGCATTTCAGAGCCACATTTTTCACACTCAACGATCGGGCCGTCATAACCTTTAATGCGGAATTCGCCCTCTTCGATCTCGTAACCGTCGCAGGTTGGGTTATTACCACAGACATGCAACTTACGTTTCGGATCGATGAGATAGCTGTCCATCGCCGTGCCGCATTTCGGGCAACGACGTTTTGCGCGCAGCGCGTTGGTTTCAGCATCTTCGCCTTCCAGCACGTTCAGCACTTCGTTTTCCGGCACCAGGTTAATGGTGGTTTTGCAACGCTCTTTCGGCGGCAGCGCATAGCCAGAACAGCCAAGGAATACCCCGGTGCTCGCTGTGCGAATCCCCATTTTGCGACCACAAGTCGGGCAGTCAATGCTGGTCAGAACCATCTGGTTCGGGCGCATACCACCCTCTTCCGGATCTTTTTCAGCTTTATCTAACTGCTGGGTGAAATCCGAGAAGAAGTGATCCAGTACAGCTTTCCACTCTGCTTCGTGATTTGCCACCTGGTCGAGGCTGTTTTCCATCTGCGCGGTAAAGTCGTAGTTCATTAACTCGCGGAAATTTTCTTCAAGGCGATCGGTGACGATTTCGCCCATTTTTTCCGCATAGAAACGACGATTTTCTACTCGCACGTAGCCACGATCCTGAATGGTCGAAATGATCGACGCATAGGTAGACGGGCGACCGATACCACGTTTTTCCAGTTCTTTAACCAGCGATGCTTCACTGAAACGGGCTGGCGGCTTGGTAAAGTGCTGGGCTGGTGTCAGTTCAACGAGCGTCAGAGCATCGCCTTTATCGACTGCCGGTAAGATACGATCTTCATCGCCTTTACGCAGTGCAGGCATCACTTTCGTCCAGCCATCAAAGCGCAAAATACGACCGCGTGCTTTCAGGCGGAAATCGCCCGCACCAACGGTCAGCGTCGTGGAGTCATATTTCGCTGGGGTCATCTGGCAGGCAACGAACTGACGCCAGATTAACTGGTACAGTTTCTGCGCATCTGCTTCCATATCCTTCAGCGATTCCGCCATCACATTGACGTCAGAAGGACGAATCGCTTCGTGCGCTTCCTGTGAGTTTTCTTTGCTGGCGTACTGATTCGGACTTTCCGGCAGATATTTCTTACCAAAATTATCGCTGATATAACCGCGAACCATATTTACCGCGTCCTGACTCAGGTTAGTGGAGTCGGTACGCATGTAAGTGATATAGCCTGCTTCATACAAACGCTGCGCCATCATCATGGTTTTTTTCACGCCAAATCCAAGACGGGTGCTGGCAGCTTGTTGCAGCGTAGAGGTAATAAAAGGAGCGCCAGGTTTACTGGTTGTCGGTTTGTCTTCACGTTCCAGCACGCTGTAGCGCGCTTTTTCCAGCAGACTTACCGCAGCCTGAGTTTGTTCTTTGTTGACCGGACGGAACGGTTTGTCGTTCTGATGAGTCACCTGCAACGCCAACACTTCACCAGATGGCGTGGTCGTGCTGGCATCGACTTCCCAGAACTCTTCCGGCACGAACGCTTTAATTTCACGCTCACGCTCGACCACCAGGCGGACTGCCACCGACTGCACACGACCGGCAGACAGACCACGAGCGATCTTTTTCCATAGCAGCGGCGAAACCATATACCCCACCACACGGTCCATAAAGCGACGCGCCTGCTGGGCATTAACACGATCAATATTCAGCTCACCCGGTTTGTTAAATGCCTGGCGGATCGCGTTTTTAGTAATTTCGTTAAACACCACTCGGCTATAGCGCGCATCATCACCACCAATCACTTCCCGCAGGTGCCATGCAATGGCTTCCCCTTCGCGGTCAAGGTCGGTTGCGAGATAGATGTGGTCGGCTTTTTCAGCCAGTTGTTTCAGTTCAGAGACGACCTTCTCTTTACCAGGCAACACTTCATAGTGCGCCTCCCAATTGTGCCACGGGTCAACCCCCATACGGTTGACGAGAGCGCCACGTTCATCCTTTTTAGGCTTTTTAGCCGTCTTGGTGGAGGTAGAGTCGGCACTCTTTTTGGCAGCTGAGCCACTGGTCGGCAAATCGCGGATGTGACCGACGCTGGATTTCACCACGTAGTCACTACCCAGATACTTGTTGATCGTTTTGGCTTTTGCCGGGGACTCAACGATGACAAGAGCTTTACCCATATTCACCTTACCTAATTTGATTCTTCCAGGAATGCGTCGCACGTTGATAAACCTTCCACTGGCAACGAGTTACCGATATGGACTCGCTCTCTGCGGATATCAACCCCTTGTCGTGACTCTGTTCACGAAAATTCAGGTGACTGAGTTAACAGGTCTTGGCCTACAGGCGCTATAGCACGACGGAATTTTGGTCGAATGTCAAGCAAATCTATTGCCAGATTGACGAAAGCGTCACACTGTACCTGATAAAATCCGATACGCAACTTTATTAGCATGCAAAATCCAAAGTTGCCAGTAAGGCGCTCTTGCCACCAGCGTGGTATATTTGTCTGCAAGCCATGCCTGGCGTAGACTAATGTCCTTGTTTAAGGAGTAAATAATGAACAAAGAGACACACCCCATCGACCGCGAAACGCTGTTGAAAGAGGCCAACAAAATCATTCGTGAGCATGAGGATACGCTCGCAGGGATTGAAGCCACCGGCGTCACGCAGCGTAATGGCGTGCTGGTATTTACCGGCGACTACTTTTTAGATGAACAAGGATTGCCAACAGCCAAAAGCACCGCGGTGTTTAATATGTTCAAACACCTGGCCCATGTGCTTTCAGAAAAATATCACCTGGTTGATTAAAGCAAAACGCGAGGTCTTACCCTCGCGTTTGTCTTTTACATCAATGGCTTTTGCCCCCGCTGCCACCAGCGTAACAACAATCGATCGGCGCTCTCTGCCGCGCTGCCGGTGAATCGGTCAATGAGTCGTTTACGCTGCATATAGCGTACATTGACCACTTCTCGGCCTTCCATCAGGCTAAGAATAACTTCATCACTGGTGTTGATTTCATCAACCAGGCCTTTCTCTACCGCCTGTTGTCCGTACCAGTGTTCACCCGTTGCCACCTGTTCAATATCCAGAGACGGACGCATACGCTTCACAAAATCTTTAAATAACTGATGCGTTTCGTTCAGCTCTTCGCGGAATTTCTCCCGCCCTTCTTCGGTATTTTCACCCAGCAAGGTCAGCGTACGCTTATACTGCCCGGCGGTGTGAAGTTCGATATCAATATCTTTGCTTTTCAGGAAGCGGTTAAAGTTGGGCATTTGCGCCACCACCCCAATGGAACCCACAATAGCAAACGGTGCGGAAACAATTTTGTCCGCCACACAGGCCATCATGTAACCGCCGCTGGCAGCGACTTTGTCTACCGTAACAGTTAAAGGAATGTTTTTATCACGCAGACGCTGCAGCTGCGAAGCCGCCAACCCGTAACCATGCACCATGCCACCAGGGCTTTCCAGACGTAGTACAACCTGATCCTGCGGTTTGAATGCTGCGAGTACAGCCGTTATCTCTTCACGTAGCGAGTTCACTTCATGGGCGTCCATGCTGCCTTTAAAATCCAGCACCCAGACGCGGGGTTTACTGTCAGTTGCCACCTCTCCCAGTTTGGCTTTCGCTTTTGCTGCTTTCGCTTCTTGCTTATGCTTTTTCTTCTGCGCTTTGTGCCACTGTTTTTGCTGATGTGAGTCCATCAGCGCCGCGGCCAGTTCTTCTTTCATCTCCTTATACTGTTCGCTGAGATTGTTGACCCGTAACTCGCCACGCTGGCGTTTATTACGTTGAGCAACATTGACAATAATGGCGGCAATCGCCGCAATCGCTAGCACAACGGTAACGATTTTCGCCAAAAACAAACCATATTCAGACAACAATTCCACGAGTCCCCACCTTGGTTAAACAACGCTTTGGCTCACAGTTTACAACAGGCATGTTAAGCCGTCTCGCAGAGATGTTATTGCAGCGAAAGTATGACAAAGTATCCATTTTGCGGTGTTATCGCCCCAGGCTGATTGAAATGCCCTTCTGTTTCAGGCATAAAGCCCCAAAGTCATAAAGTACACTGGCAGCGCGACAGACAACGTCGTTGAGGAGTAGCCATGCATTACCAGCCAAAACAAGATTTACTCAATGATCGCATTATCCTGGTGACGGGAGCCAGCGATGGGATTGGCCGTGAAGCCGCGATGACGTATGCACGCTATGGTGCGACAGTGATTCTGTTGGGCCGTAATGAAGAAAAATTACGTCAGGTAGCCAGCCACATAAACGAAGAAACTGGACGTCAGCCACAGTGGTTTATTCTCGATTTGCTGACCTGCACGTCCGAAGATTGCCAACAACTGGCACAGCGCATTACCGTTAATTATCCGCGTCTGGATGGTGTTTTGCATAATGCCGGATTGCTCGGCGATGTTTGCCCAATGAGCGAACAAAATCCACAGGTCTGGCAGGACGTCATACAGGTCAACGTTAATGCCACCTTTATGCTCACCCAGGCACTGCTTCCTTTATTACTCAAATCGGACGCCGGTTCACTGGTCTTTACTTCATCAAGCGTTGGACGTCAGGGACGAGCCAACTGGGGCGCATATGCAGCGTCGAAATTTGCCACCGAAGGGATGATGCAGGTACTGGCCGATGAATATCAGCAGCGCCTGCGCGTCAACTGCATTAACCCAGGCGGTACGCGCACCGCAATGCGTGCCAGCGCCTTCCCGACCGAAGATCCACAGAAACTTAAAACACCCGCTGATATCATGCCGCTCTACCTCTGGCTGATGGGCGATGACAGCCGCCGTAAAACCGGCATGACCTTTGACGCCCAACCGGGCCGTAAACCAGGAATTTCCCAATGAGTGATGAACGCTACCAACAGCGTCAGCAGCGAGTGAAAGAAAAAGTAGATGCTCGTGTGGCCCAGGCCCAGGATGAACGCGGTATTATCATCGTCTTTACCGGCAATGGAAAAGGCAAAACCACCGCGGCATTTGGTACGGCAACACGCGCAGTTGGTCACGGAAAAAAAGTGGGCGTCGTGCAGTTTATTAAAGGCACCTGGCCTAATGGCGAACGCAATCTGCTGGAGCCACATGGCGTTGAGTTTCAGGTGATGGCAACGGGCTTTACCTGGGATACACAAAACCGCGAGTCTGATACCACCGCCTGCCGCGAAGTCTGGCAACATGCAAAGCGGATGCTTGCTGATTCCTCACTGGATATGGTTTTGCTTGATGAGCTGACTTATATGGTGGCGTATGACTATTTGCCACTGGAAGAAGTGGTGCAGGCGTTAAATGAACGTCCACATCAACAGACGGTGATTATCACGGGTCGAGGCTGTCATCGGGATATTCTTGAACTGGCGGATACGGTGAGTGAGTTGCGCCCCATCAAACATGCGTTTGATGCCGGTGTAAAAGCGCAGATAGGGATCGATTATTAATCTGTAAAAATGCCGGATATGACGTCCGGCATACTTTGATTAACCGTTATTATTACGTCCGCCAGAACGACGACCGCCGCTCACCTGACTGTGACGTTTCACCGCACGACGAATCTGATTCGCCTTCATGCGACGACGGTCTTTTTCTACAGCGACTTTAGAGCTGGTTTCTGGCGGTAGCTCCACCAGTTCGCGCAGATAGTTAGTCTGGGCGAGGTCCAGCTCCGTCCAGCCACCGCGTGGCAGACCTTTCGGCAGTGGGATATCACCGTAACGAACACGGATCAGGCGGCTGACCTGCACACCAACCGCTTCCCACAGACGACGAACTTCACGGTTACGGCCTTCGGTCAGAGTCACGTTGTACCACTGGTTGATCCCTTCGCCGCCGCTGAACTTGATGGTTTTAAAAGCTGCCGGACCATCTTCCAGTTGCACGCCACGACTCAAATCACGCAGTTTCGCGTCGTCAACCTGACCAAATACACGCACGGCGTATTCACGTTCAACTTCACGGCTTGGATGCATTAAACGGTTTGCCAGTTCACCGTCAGTGGTGAACAGCAGCAGACCACAGGTGTTAACGTCCAGACGACCTACGGCAATCCAGCGTGCGCCACGCAGCTTTGGCAGACGGTCAAACACCGTCGGACGCCCTTCCGGATCGTTACGGGTACACAACTCACCTTCCGGTTTGTAATAAGCCAGAACGCGACAAATTTGTTCAGCGGACTCACGTACCGAAATAAGGTGACCATCGATACGGATTTTCAATCCAGGGGTAACTTCAACGCGATCGCCGAGTTTAGCAATTTTGCCATCAACACTCACACGACCGGCTTCAATAATAGATTCGATTTCACGGCGAGAACCGTGGCCGGCACGCGCCAGCACTTTCTGTAGCTTTTCGCTCATAGAGCTTCCTTTTGGTGTCGCCTTCCCAGGCGTCTGATATGCTTTTGTGCAACAGTGAGTCAGAACTTACATCTGACTCACTGATAGTAAAGTCTGTTTGAACTCCTCAGGCCTTAAGTAAACGACTCGACGTTTTAACTGGCCTGGCTTTGAGGCGCAACATACTACACTATCTTTATGGTTAAAGCTTGTTTCGATTAACATCAGCTTAATTACCAGCCACCACCGCCTCCGCCACCCGCGCCGCCGCCAGCACCACCACCGGAATAACTTCGCCCCAACAAACTGGTATAGGCCCCGCAACTTAGGTGCGTCTGTAATGAGAATAAAACGCCGCTACGGGCAATTTCCGGGGCGCGAACAGCCGCTGTGAGTGATGGGGTGATACGTGCTGCCCATTCTCTGCCAAGGTTTGCCGAGACCGCCCAACCTAGCAACGCATAATCCAGTTTCCGTGTTTCCCCTTTCCGACGCCGCCCACTGTGTGTTGCCGCCTCTTTACGCGCAAGATAGTTAACGATAGCTTCACCGTGGGCATAACGTTGCTGTCCAGTTTGGGTAAACTTTGGCAGAAAAATATACCCCATGCCAGTGAGATAACCGGTCAGGAAAACAGCGGTAAAATAACCCGCTGGCATATACCAGTAAAAGAATACATCTCCGACATTGATGTAGAGAGAATAGAAGGCCACGCCTGAACAAATCAGTGGTAAAAACAAAGTGATGATTACACGATTAACGCAAGGCTTGTCATCATCGCGGGCAAACAAAAGCTCAAGGGAACAAAATAAAAAAGGAATAATCCAGCAGATCATAATAAACATATCGCCCACCAGACTCATTCCTGCCCAGCCTACAGGACTCAAGTTACCGTAAAGAATGACCGCCAATATTGCCAGTCCACCCCATTGCAAAAAAGTATCAGACCGGTAAAACGAAGACTTTTTACGCGGCAGATAAAATTTCTGCATCCGTAAAAATGCCCTGCGTAAGACTCTGTTGCGTCTCCCCGTAAGAACGACCTTATCGCCTTTACGAAATAACGCTTCCAGTAATAACTGCTCTGCGGGCAGTAATACCGCATTATTTCTGGTCGCGCCTTCATTAACACGAATCAGGATTTGCTGGTTCTTGTCAGACTGATCTTCCAGATGAATTTTTCCTTTCACAATCAGATTTACGATATCGGCACAAAAACCTTTATCGTCGTAAACTAGCTTCGCATCGAGACGTAACATGCCGGGCGTGTAATCTGGCGGAATGACATCGGTTTCAATCACATCTACCGGCGTAAATTGCGGCCTGCGCTTCCAGAGATATAACCATCCACAAACCAGGAACAGACACGGAAACCAAATTAACAACGATGACGTGGAGGGTAAAAGAAGATGGCTGAAAATATTCGTCGTTTGCGGAGCCGAGGCATTGCTAAGTAAAGCGTGAGGCCAGCGGTAGAGGACCGTGAAATCTTCACGATAAAACGGATCGCGGGATTCAATTCTTCCGTCCTCAAGGATGCGGCCATTACGATATGTGTCGCCCTCTTCTCCGGTAAAGAGATCGATTTCGCTAAATGGATTACCCGCAATATTAGAGAACTGGAGAGAAAAACGGGTCTTATAAATTTCAAACGGCCAGTGGTTACCGGTCACGTTCCAGATTAGCAGATCAGAATCCCCCTCACGCAGGAAAGCATTTTTAACCTGATAATGAATTTGATAATGATAGTCGCCTTGAGGCAAGAAACGTTGTTTATCGCCCACGACAATACTCATTAACCCGATATGCCAGTCAAGATGCCAGGGTTCAGGAATACCATCACGGGTGACGCCAACAATATGATAGTTCAGCAGTGCAGCGTCCCCATCAGGCTGCATCCAGAGTCGTGGTAAATCACGATAAAAGCCGTGCTTAATCTGCTGATTTCGCGCCTGAAAATGAATATTTTCTTTGATGTCGAGCACCCCATCTGGTTGCAGAGTGGCTTCAACATCAAAGAGCGAGATCCCTTCTTCATAAGAAGGGATCTCCGTGTTTTCTGCATAACTTAGAGATGATACAAACAGCCCTGCTATCAACAGCAAAATGCAGCGAAACTTCCCTGCCATAGTCTTCCATCCATGGAACGCAATTTGTTATAAGAAAGGCTTCACATCACCTACGCCTTCACGCACCACGACCGGCGTATCATCGGTAAGATCAATAACCGTTGTTGGTTTCTGCCCGAGATAACCGCCGTGAATAATCAAATCTACCTGTTTTTCCAGACGGTCTTTAATTTCTTCCGGATCGGATTCGGTAAATTCGCTGCCTGGCAGCATTAGCGAAGTGGAAAGCATCGGTTCGCCCAATGCTTCAAGCAACGCTTGCGCAATCGGGTTAGAAGGCACACGCATACCGATGGTTTTGCGTTTTTCCTGCAACAGACGGCGTGGCACCTCCTTCGTCCCCTTCAGGATGAAGGTATAGTTGCCCGGCGTGTTGTTTTTCATTAAACGAAACGCAACGTTATCGACAAATGAATAGGTCGAGAGTTCAGAAAGATCGCGACACATCAGGGTAAAGTTGTGACCGTCCGGCAGCTGGCGAATACGACAAATACGCTCCATGGCGTTTTTATCTTCAATTTTACAGCCGAGCGCATAGCCGGAATCAGTTGGATAAACAATCACCCCGCCTTTACGCACGATCTCCACCGCCTGGTTGATCAGACGTTGCTGTGGGTTATCAGGATGAATATAAAAAAACTGGCTCATAATTCCCTCTCTGTGGTGTTCTGCGGCTGTTCCCATAGCTGCCAGACGCCTTCAACGCCTGCGGGCAGCCAGAGTTTACGACCCAGTTCGATCCACGGGCATGGCTGATGAAAATCAGATCCTTGTGATGCCCATAAATGATGCTGACGCGCAAGGGCCGCCAGCTGGGTACGTTCATTGGGCGATTGCTGGCACTGCGCGACTTCCATCGCGTCACCGTGGTGTTCGGCAAAATGCGCAACCAATCTTTTCAGCCATTTAGCACTAAGATTGTACCGCCCAGGATGAGCTAGCACCGCCTTACCGCCAGAATGATGAATGACATCAATAGCTTGTTCTATTGTACACCACTGTGGCGGAACGTATCCGGTTTTCCCGCGCGCCAGATACTTTTTAAAGACATCCGCCATTGAACTGGCTTTGCCGCACTCAACAAGGAAACGCGCAAAATGACCGCGCGTCACTGCGCCGCCCTGCGCCAGTCGTTGTGCGCCTTCCAGCGCCCCAGGTATTTGCGCTTTTTCAAGTCTTTCGGCAATCAGCTGCGCCCGCTGATTGCGCCGTTCTGTCTGCTGCGCGAGGAACTCACACATTAGCGGATGAGTAATATCAATATTCAGCCCGACAATATGAATTTCATGATTTTCCCAGACCGTGGAAATTTCCACGCCGGGAATAAGATTCAACGCCAGTCCCGAACGTGAAATTTCCTCTCTTGCTGGCGCGATTGCAGCTGTGGTGTCATGGTCGGTGATCGCCAGGGTGCCGACGCGCATCTCGACTGCACGGTGCACCAATGCTTCTGGCGTCAGGCAGCCATCGGAAGCTGTGGTATGGCTGTGCAGGTCGTAAATCACTGCATAATTCGTGTCGCTCAAGGCGCACTCCCGTTCTGGATAATGTTTTTTGCGCCGACATCATAACGGTTCTGGCAAATATTCTGAAATGAGCTGTTGACAATTAATCATCGAACTAGTTAACTAGTACGCAAGTTCACGTAAAAAGGGTATCGACAATGAAAGCAATTTTCGTACTGAAAGGTTGGTGGCGCACTTCCTGAAACGGGCAGTGTATTCACCATGCGTAAAGCAATCAGATACCCAGCCCGCCTAATGAGCGGGCTTTTTTTTGAACAAAATTAGAGAATAACAATGCAAACACAAAAACCGACTCTCGAACTGCTAACCTGCGAAGGCGCTTATCGCGACAATCCCACCGCGCTTTTTCACCAGTTGTGTGGGGATCGTCCGGCAACGCTGCTGCTGGAATCCGCAGATATCGACAGCAAAGATGATTTAAAAAGCCTGCTGCTGGTAGACAGTGCGCTGCGCATTACAGCTTTAGGTGACACTGTCACAATCCAGGCACTTTCCGGCAACGGCGAAGCCCTGCTGGCACTACTGGATAACGCCCTGCCTGCGGGTGTGGAAAGTGAACAATCACCAAACTGCCGTGTGCTGCGCTTCCCCCCTGTCAGTCCACTGCTGGATGAAGACGCCCGCTTATGCTCCCTTTCGGTTTTTGACGCTTTCCGTTTATTGCAGAATCTGTTGAATGTACCGAAGGAAGAACGAGAAGCCATGTTCTTCGGCGGCCTGTTCTCTTATGACCTTGTGGCGGGATTTGAAGATTTACCGCAACTGTCAGCGGAAAATAACTGCCCTGATTTCTGTTTTTATCTCGCTGAAACGCTGATGGTGATTGACCATCAGAAAAAAAGCACCCGTATTCAGGCCAGCCTGTTTGCTCCGAATGAAGAAGAAAAACAACGTCTCACTGCTCGCCTGAACGAACTACGTCAGCAACTGACCGAAGCCGCGCCGCCGCTGCCAGTGGTTTCCGTGCCGCATATGCGTTGTGAATGTAATCAGAGCGATGAAGAGTTCGGTGGCGTAGTGCGTTTGTTGCAAAAAGCGATTCGCGCTGGAGAAATTTTCCAGGTGGTGCCATCTCGCCGTTTCTCTCTGCCCTGCCCGTCACCGCTGGCGGCCTATTACGTGCTGAAAAAGAGTAATCCCAGCCCGTACATGTTTTTTATGCAGGATAATGATTTCACCCTATTTGGCGCGTCGCCGGAAAGCTCGCTCAAGTATGATGCCACCAGCCGCCAGATTGAGATCTACCCGATTGCCGGAACACGCCCACGCGGTCGTCGCGCCGATGGTTCACTGGACAGAGATCTCGACAGCCGTATTGAACTGGAAATGCGTACCGATCATAAAGAGCTGTCTGAACATCTGATGCTGGTTGATCTCGCCCGTAATGATCTGGCACGCATTTGCACCCCCGGCAGCCGCTACGTCGCCGATCTCACCAAAGTTGACCGTTATTCCTATGTGATGCACCTCGTCTCTCGCGTAGTCGGCGAACTGCGTCACGATCTTGACGCCCTGCACGCTTATCGCGCCTGTATGAATATGGGGACGTTAAGCGGTGCGCCGAAAGTACGCGCTATGCAGTTAATTGCCGAGGCGGAAGGTCGTCGCCGCGGCAGCTACGGCGGCGCGGTAGGTTATTTCACCGCGCATGGCGATCTCGACACCTGCATTGTGATCCGCTCGGCGCTGGTGGAAAACGGTATCGCCACCGTGCAAGCGGGTGCTGGTGTAGTCCTTGATTCTGTTCCGCAGTCGGAAGCCGACGAAACCCGTAACAAAGCCCGCGCTGTACTGCGCGCTATTGCCACCGCGCATCATGCACAGGAGACTTTCTGATGGCTGACATTCTGCTGCTCGATAATATCGACTCTTTTACGTACAACCTGGCAGATCAGTTGCGCAGCAATGGGCATAACGTGGTGATTTACCGCAACCATATTCCGGCGCAAACCTTAATTGAACGCCTGGCGACCATGAGCAATCCGGTGCTGATGCTTTCTCCTGGCCCCGGTGTGCCGAGCGAAGCCGGTTGTATGCCGGAACTCCTCACCCGCTTGCGTGGCAAGCTGCCCATTATTGGCATTTGCCTCGGACATCAGGCGATTGTCGAAGCTTACGGGGGCTATGTCGGTCAGGCGGGCGAAATTCTCCACGGTAAAGCCTCCAGCATTGAACATGACGGTCAGGCGATGTTTGCCGGATTAACAAACCCGCTGCCGGTGGCGCGTTATCACTCGCTGGTTGGCAGTAACATTCCGGCCGGTTTAACCATCAACGCCCATTTTAATGGCATGGTGATGGCAGTACGTCACGATGCGGATCGCGTTTGTGGATTCCAGTTCCATCCGGAATCCATTCTCACCACCCAGGGCGCTCGCCTGCTGGAACAAACGCTGGCCTGGGCGCAGCAGAAACTAGAGCCAGCCAACACGCTGCAACCGATTCTGGAAAAACTGTATCAGGCGCAGACGCTTAGCCAACAAGAAAGCCACCAGCTGTTTTCAGCGGTGGTGCGTGGCGAGCTGAAGCCGGAACAACTGGCGGCGGCGCTGGTGAGCATGAAAATTCGCGGTGAGCACCCGAACGAGATCGCCGGGGCAGCAACCGCGCTACTGGAAAACGCAGCGCCGTTCCCGCGCCCGGATTATCTGTTTGCTGATATCGTCGGTACTGGCGGTGACGGCAGCAACAGTATCAATATTTCTACCGCCAGTGCGTTTGTCGCCGCGGCCTGTGGGCTGAAAGTGGCGAAACACGGCAACCGTAGCGTCTCCAGTAAATCTGGTTCGTCCGATCTGCTGGCGGCGTTCGGTATTAATCTTGATATGAACGCCGATAAATCGCGCCAGGCGCTGGATGAGTTAGGTGTATGTTTCCTCTTTGCGCCGAAGTATCACACCGGATTCCGCCACGCGATGCCGGTTCGCCAGCAACTGAAAACCCGCACCCTGTTCAATGTGCTGGGGCCATTGATTAACCCGGCGCATCCGCCGCTGGCGTTAATTGGTGTTTATAGTCCGGAACTGGTGCTGCCGATTGCCGAAACCTTGCGCGTGCTGGGGTATCAACGCGCGGCGGTGGTGCACAGCGGCGGGATGGATGAAGTTTCATTACACGCGCCGACAATCGTTGCCGAACTGCATGACGGCGAAATTAAAAGCTATCAGCTCACCGCAGAAGACTTTGGCCTGACACCCTACCACCAGGAGCAACTGGCAGGCGGAACACCGGAAGAAAACCGTGACATTTTAACACGTTTGTTACAAGGTAAAGGCGACGCCGCCCATGAAGCAGCCGTCGCTGCGAACGTCGCCATGTTAATGCGCCTGCATGGCCATGAAGATCTGCAAGCCAATGCGCAAACCGTTCTTGAGGTACTGCGCAGTGGTTCCGCTTACGACAGAGTCACCGCACTGGCGGCACGAGGGTAAATGATGCAAACCGTTTTAGCGAAAATCGTCGCAGACAAGGCGATTTGGGTAGAAGCCCGCAAACAGCAGCAACCGCTGGCCAGTTTTCAGAATGAGGTTCAGCCGAGCACGCGACATTTTTATGATGCGCTACAGGGTGCGCGCACGGCGTTTATTCTGGAGTGCAAGAAAGCGTCGCCGTCAAAAGGCGTGATCCGTGATGATTTCGATCCAGCACGCATTGCCGCCATTTATAAACATTACGCTTCGGCAATTTCGGTGCTGACTGATGAGAAATATTTTCAGGGGAGCTTTAATTTCCTCCCCATCGTCAGCCAAATCGCCCCGCAGCCGATTTTATGTAAAGACTTCATTATCGACCCTTACCAGATCTATCTGGCGCGCTATTACCAGGCCGATGCCTGCTTATTAATGCTTTCAGTACTGGATGACGACCAATATCGCCAGCTTGCCGCCGTCGCTCACAGTCTGGAGATGGGGGTGCTGACCGAAGTCAGTAATGAAGAGGAACAGGAGCGCGCCATTGCATTGGGAGCAAAGGTCGTTGGCATCAACAACCGCGATCTGCGTGATTTGTCGATTGATCTCAACCGTATCCGCGAGCTTGCGCCGAAACTGGGGCACAACGTGACGGTAATCAGCGAATCCGGCATCAATACTTACGCTCAGGTGCGCGAGTTAAGCCACTTCGCTAACGGTTTTCTGATTGGTTCGGCGTTGATGGCCCATGACGATTTGCACGCCGCCGTGCGCCGGGTGTTGCTGGGTGAGAATAAAGTATGTGGCCTGACGCGTGGGCAAGATGCTAAAGCAGCTTATGACGCGGGCGCGATTTACGGTGGGTTGATTTTTGTTGCGACATCACCGCGTTGCGTCAACGTTGAACAGGCGCAGGAAGTGATGGCTGCGGCACCGTTGCAGTATGTTGGCGTGTTCCGCAATCACGATATTGCCGATGTGGTGGACAAAGCTAAGGTGTTATCGCTGGCGGCAGTGCAACTGCATGGTAATGAAGAACAGCTGTATATCGATACGCTGCGTGAAGCTCTGCCAGCACATGTTGCCATCTGGAAAGCATTAAGCGTCGGTGAAACCCTGCCCGCCCGCGAGTTTCAGCACGTTGATAAATATGTTTTAGACAACGGCCAGGGTGGAAGCGGGCAACGTTTTGACTGGTCACTATTAAATGGTCAATCGCTTGGCAACGTTCTGCTGGCGGGGGGCTTAGGCGCAGATAACTGCGTGGAAGCGGCACAAACCGGCTGCGCCGGACTTGATTTTAATTCTGCTGTAGAGTCGCAACCGGGCATCAAAGACGCACGTCTTTTGGCCTCGGTTTTCCAGACGCTGCGCGCATATTAAGGAAAGGAACAATGACAACATTACTTAACCCCTATTTTGGTGAGTTTGGCGGCATGTACGTGCCACAAATCCTGATGCCTGCTCTGCGCCAGCTGGAAGAAGCTTTTGTCAGTGCGCAAAAAGATCCTGAATTTCAGGCTCAGTTCAACGACCTGCTGAAAAACTATGCCGGGCGTCCAACCGCGCTGACCAAATGCCAGAACATTACAGCCGGGACGAACACCACGCTGTATCTCAAGCGTGAAGATTTGCTGCACGGCGGCGCGCATAAAACTAACCAGGTGCTGGGGCAGGCGTTGCTGGCGAAGCGGATGGGTAAAACCGAAATCATCGCCGAAACCGGTGCCGGTCAGCATGGCGTGGCGTCGGCCCTTGCCAGCGCCCTGCTCGGCCTGAAATGCCGTATTTATATGGGTGCCAAAGACGTTGAACGCCAGTCGCCTAACGTTTTTCGTATGCGCTTAATGGGTGCGGAAGTGATCCCGGTGCATAGCGGTTCCGCGACGCTGAAAGATGCCTGTAACGAGGCGCTGCGCGACTGGTCCGGTAGTTACGAAACCGCGCACTATATGCTGGGCACCGCAGCTGGCCCGCATCCTTATCCGACCATTGTGCGTGAGTTTCAGCGGATGATTGGCGAAGAAACCAAAGCGCAGATTCTGGAAAGAGAAGGTCGCCTGCCGGATGCCGTTATCGCCTGTGTTGGCGGCGGTTCGAATGCCATCGGCATGTTTGCTGATTTCATCAATGAAACCAACGTCGGCCTGATTGGTGTGGAGCCAGGTGGTCACGGTATCGAAACTGGCGAGCACGGCGCACCGCTAAAACATGGTCGCGTGGGTATCTATTTCGGTATGAAAGCGCCGATGATGCAAACCGAAGACGGGCAGATTGAAGAATCTTACTCCATCTCCGCCGGACTGGATTTCCCGTCTGTCGGCCCACAACACGCGTATCTTAACAGCACTGGACGCGCTGATTACGTGTCTATTACCGATGATGAAGCCCTTGAAGCCTTCAAAACGCTGTGCCTGCACGAAGGGATCATCCCGGCGCTGGAATCCTCCCACGCCCTGGCCCATGCGTTGAAAATGATGCGCGAAAACCCGGATAAAGAGCAGCTACTGGTGGTTAACCTTTCCGGTCGCGGCGATAAAGACATCTTCACCGTTCACGATATTTTGAAAGCACGAGGGGAAATCTGATGGAACGCTACGAATCTCTGTTTGCCCAGTTGAAGGAGCGCAAAGAAGGCGCATTCGTTCCTTTCGTCACGCTCGGTGATCCGGGCATTGAGCAGTCATTGAAAATTATCGATACGCTAATTGAAGCCGGTGCTGACGCGCTGGAGTTAGGTATCCCCTTCTCCGACCCACTGGCGGATGGCCCGACGATTCAAAACGCCACTCTGCGCGCCTTTGCGGCAGGTGTGACTCCGGCACAATGTTTTGAAATGCTGGCACTGATTCGCCAGAAACACCCGACCATTCCCATTGGCCTGTTGATGTATGCCAATCTGGTGTTTAACAAAGGCATTGATGAGTTTTATGCCCAGTGCGAAAAAGTCGGCGTCGATTCGGTGCTGGTTGCCGATGTGCCAGTTGAAGAGTCCGCGCCCTTCCGCCAGGCCGCGTTGCGTCATAATGTCGCACCTATCTTCATCTGCCCGCCAAATGCCGATGACGACCTGCTGCGCCAGATAGCCTCTTACGGTCGTGGTTACACCTATTTGCTGTCACGAGCAGGCGTGACCGGCGCAGAAAACCGCGCCGCGTTACCCCTCAATCATCTGGTTGCGAAGCTGAAAGAGTACAACGCTGCACCTCCATTGCAGGGATTTGGTATTTCCGCCCCGGATCAGGTAAAAGCAGCGATTGATGCAGGAGCTGCGGGCGCGATTTCTGGTTCGGCCATTGTTAAAATCATCGAGCAACATATTAATGAGCCAGAGAAAATGCTGGCGGCACTGAAAGTTTTTGTACAACCGATGAAAGCGGCGACGCGCAGTTAATCCCACAGCCGCCAGTTCCGCTGGCGGCATTTTAACTTTCTTTAATGAAGCCGGAAAAATCCTAAATTCATTTAATATTTATCTTTTTACCGTTTCGCTTACCCCGGTCGAACGTCAACTTACGTCATTTTTCCGCCCAACAGTAATATAATCAAACAAATTAATCCCGCAACATAACACCAGTAAAATCAATAATTTTCTCTAAGTCACTTATTCCTCAGGTAATTGTTAATATATCCAGAATGTTCCTCAAAATATATTTTCCCTCTATCTTCTCGTTGCGCTTAATTTGACTAATTCTCATTAGCGACTAATTTTAATGAGTGTCGACACACAACACTCATATTAATGAAACAATGCAACGCAACGGGAGAAATAACATGGCCGAACATCGTGGTGGTTCAGGAAATTTCGCCGAAGACCGTGAGAAGGCATCCGACGCAGGCCGTAAAGGCGGTCAGCATAGCGGCGGTAATTTTAAAAATGATCCGCAACGCGCATCTGAAGCGGGTAAAAAAGGCGGTCAACAAAGCGGTGGTAATAAATCAGGCAAATCCTGATTCACCGTTAATTATTAATATCAGCTGATAAAGATAATTGCATCTGCGGGCCGTATGGCTCGCAGTGATTTCACTGGAGAAAAATATGAATATGAAGACCATTGAAGATGTATTTATTCACCTGCTTTCAGATACCTACAGCGCAGAAAAACAATTAACCCGGGCACTGGCAAAACTCGCAAGAGCAACATCAAATGAAAAATTAAGTCAGGCTTTTCATGCGCACCTCGAGGAAACTCATGGACAGATTGAACGTATTGATCAAGTTGTGGAGTCCGAATCGAACCTGAAAATTAAGCGCATGAAATGTGTGGCAATGGAAGGTCTTATTGAAGAAGCTAATGAGGTCATCGAAAGTACCGAGAAAAACGAAGTGCGTGATGCCGCACTGATTGCCGCAGCACAGAAAGTCGAGCATTATGAGATTGCCAGTTACGGGACATTAGCGACGCTGGCTGAACAATTAGGTTACCGTAAAGCAGCGAAGCTTCTGAAAGAAACCCTGGAAGAAGAAAAGGCCACCGACATCAAACTGACTGATCTGGCCATTAATAACGTAAATAAGAAAGCCGAAAATAAAGCCTGAAATATGAATTTTAACTTTTAGTCATTTTATAAAGAGGACATTTTCATGAATCGTATTGAACATTATCATGACTGGTTACGTGACGCCCACGCAATGGAAAAGCAAGCCGAATCTATGCTTGAATCCATGGCCAGCCGTATAGATAATTATCCTGAACTACGCGCTCGTATTGAACAACATCTTAGTGAAACCAAAAACCAGATTGTTCAACTGGAAACTATTCTTGATCGTAATGACATTTCACGTTCAGTCATTAAAGATTCCATGAGTAAAATGGCTGCGCTTGGGCAGTCAATCGGTGGTATATTCCCTTCTGATGAAATAGTCAAAGGCTCTATTAGCGGATATGTCTTCGAGCAATTTGAAATCGCCTGTTACACCTCACTATTAGCAGCAGCAAAAAATGCCGGTGATACAGCTTCAATTCCAACCATCGAAGCGATTTTAAATGAGGAAAAGCAAATGGCCGACTGGCTGATTCAGAATATTCCGCAAACAACTGAGAAATTTTTAATTCGCTCTGAAACTGATGGCGTAGAAGCGAAGAAATAATACCCTTTATACCATGTCCTTATTGACCCCGTATATTACGGGGTCGTTTTTGTGCGGAATTAAAAACGATATCCTGCTGAGAACATAAACACCCACGGATCGAGGCGTACGCTATCGTGTTGCTGTGCACCGCCCAGCTTATAATTGGCGGTGGTATCGATATCCATGTACCACACTGACATGTTAACCAACCAGTCACGGTTAATCAGATAATCAACCCCCACCTGCCCGGCAGCTCCCCAGGAATCTTTCAGACTGAGATCGGAAAGCCCTGCCTCTTTGCCATGATCGTTAAATCCATTATCAAAGAAGGTGGTGTAGTTAATACCTGCCCCAACGTAAGGACGGAATTTGCTGCTGGCATCACCAAAATACCACTGCGCCATCAGTGTTGGTGGCAGATGATGAACGGTTGCAATATCGCCGGTCGCCCGGGTGCCGATTTTATGGCGGAACGGCGTCGCTGCCAGTAATTCCACACCAATGTTGTCGGTCGCCATATAAGTAAACGTAAGGCCCAGTTGCGTGTTATTGGTCACGCTGAATCCACCCAGACTTCCTAACGTACCACCAGCACCTTCTGTTGGACGTACGGTTGCAGAACCTGCACGCATAAAAAATTCGCCTGCTTCATGCGCAAAGGCACTGCCAGAGAGAAGAGTTGTTACTGCCAAAGCCGCCACTGTTAACTTTTTCATATCCGCTCCGTCGTTATGGTTATAAAAACGTGACGAATATACCTACATTGGAGTAACAAATGATCCTACATAGATCACATTACATATGATAATTCACCCTTTATTGATCTGGATTAATTTAGAAGTTGCATTGAGAATCCTGGTTAATGTGATTTAAATCAATTTTTAAATATTTTCGCTACGCAAATATTAACTCGGTCGCCACTTGCCGCGATTTGCCCATGCCTGAAGGCCAGCAATTACCTCCGCTTTACAAAGATATGCTTTTCCATACAAGACCTGATGCTGCCACCCGAGGCTTAACCAGGGTACAATTGCCCGCTAATTAACACCTGCATAAAACTCAAGGAGAGTGCATGTCTATCACGGCGCAGTCCGTATACCGTGACACCGGAAATTTCTTCCGTAATCAATTTATGACCATTCTGTTGGTATCGTTGCTATGTGCGTTTATCACAGTGGTGTTAGGGCATGTTTTCTCACCCAGTGATGCACAGCTTGCGCAGCTCAATGACGGCGTGCCCGTTAGCGGCAGTAGTGGGTTGTTCGACCTGGTTCAGAATATGTCACCGGAACAGCAACAAATTTTGCTGCAGGCTTCAGCGGCGTCCACTTTTTCAGGATTAATCGGTAACGCCATTCTCGCCGGAGGCGTAATATTAATTATCCAGCTGGTGTCTGCGGGTCAGAGAGTCAGTGCGCTGCGAGCTATTGGTGCCAGTGCGCCGATATTGCCAAAGTTATTTATTCTGATTTTTCTGACTACCCTTTTAGTACAGATTGGCATCATGCTGGTGGTCGTTCCGGGAATTATCATGGCCATTTTACTGGCCCTGGCACCGGTGATGTTGGTACAGGGCAAAATGGGCGTTTTTGCCTCGATGCGTAGCAGTATGCGGCTGACTTGGGCGAATATGCGTCTGGTGGCACCCGCAGTACTGAGCTGGTTGCTGGCAAAAACACTGTTGCTGCTTTTTGCCTCTTCTTTTGCCGCATTAACCCCGGAAATTGGTGCCGTACTGGCGAACACCTTGAGCAACCTGATTTCAGCCATATTGCTCATCTATCTGTTCCGCCTGTATATGTTGATTCGCCAATAACCTTAAGCATTTGATTACGGAATCGTAAAATGAAGCAGTTTCTTGATTTTTTACCGCTGGTTGTCTTTTTCGCGTTTTACAAGATTTATGACATCTATGCGGCTACTGCGGCGCTGATCGTCGCCACGGCGATTGTGCTTATCTATAGCTGGGTTCGCTTTCGTAAGGTTGAGAAGATGGCCCTGATCACTTTTGTTCTGGTGGTCGTCTTCGGTGGCTTGACGCTGTTCTTCCACAATGATGAGTTTATTAAATGGAAGGTTACAGTCATTTATGCTCTATTTGCGGGAGCCCTGTTAGTCAGCCAATGGGTGATGAAAAAGCCGCTAATTCAGCGGATGCTGGGTAAAGAACTCACGCTGCCGCAACCGGTATGGTCGAAGCTGAATCTGGCCTGGGCTGTTTTCTTTATCCTTTGCGGTCTGGCAAACATCTACATCGCATTCTGGCTGCCGCAAAATATTTGGGTCAACTTTAAAGTCTTTGGCCTGACCGCCCTTACCTTAATCTTCACATTGTTAAGCGGTATCTATATCTACCGCCACATGCCGCAGGAAGATAAATCCTAACCAGACTGCCAGTCCTTCGGGGCTGGCGCTGTATCTCCTCTGTTCTCCTCAGGAAAATCATAGTAGCATCGCGCCTGTGATTTTCCTTTTAAGTCGGTTTTACCATGTCTACAACACATAACGTCCCTCAGGGCGATCTTGTTTTACGTACTTTAGCCATGCCCGCCGATACCAATGCCAATGGTGACATCTTTGGTGGTTGGTTAATGTCACAAATGGATATTGGCGGCGCTATTCTGGCAAAAGAAATTGCCCACGGTCGCGTAGTGACTGTGCGGGTTGAAGGAATGACTTTCTTACGGCCGGTTGCGGTCGGCGATGTGGTGTGCTGCTATGCACGCTGTGTCCAGAAAGGGACGACATCGGTCAGCATTAATATTGAAGTGTGGGTGAAAAAAGTAGCGTCTGAACCAATTGGGCAACGCTATAAAGCGACAGAAGCATTATTTAAGTATGTCGCGGTTGATCCTGAAGGAAAACCTCGCGCCTTACCTGTTGAGTAATAGTCAAAAGCCTCCGGTCGGAGGCTTTTGACTTTCTGCTTACTGAATTTCGGTGGTGCCGTTAATTTTAAACAGGATATTCACCACAATCCCACTGCCTGGCTTACCCGGCTCATAACGCCATCTGCGCATCGCATTTTTCACCTCACGCTCAAACATGTTCGCAGGCTTGGCTGAGAGGATTTGTACGTTATCCACGCGACCATCCGGCGTAACGTCAAATTTAACTTTAACCTGCCCTTCAATGCGCAATGCCTGTGCTCGTGCCGGATACTGCGGCTGATTACGGCTTAATGCGCGTGGTCCTGAAGCCACACTGGTAACCGGCTTGCTGGTTGCAGCCGTTGCTGTACTTGATGTCAGGCGTGCCGGTGCCGTATTTTCAAACGGTGATGCCGGACGCGACTCTACGGGTTTGACATCGCGTTTTGGCTGCTCCTGTACCTTTTTCACCGGCTTCGGTTTTGGCTTAGGTTTCGGCTTCGGCTTTTCAATGACCACCGGTGCTTCTTTTGGCGGTTCGGGGATCGGCTCAGGTTCCGGTTCTGGCTCTACCACCGGCTCCGGTGGCGGCTGAACGGCTTGTGGCGGTTCGAGATCAGCAGGCGTAACCATCGTGACAGAAATCGGCTGCGCAGGCGCAGGTAGTTCAATAACCTGATGTACCGAGGTATAGAGCAGACCCGCCACAACAGCACCATGAATGCAGACCGAAAGTAACGTCGGCCAGGGGAAGCGGCGAGGTAAATCAAGGGTCATTGTATTGTAGCTATTCGGCATTGTAGCATTAGCCATAACGTTTATAAGTTCATCTTTAAATGATAATCAATTGCATGGGAGTTTATCACCATGAGGAGCGTAATTACATACTTGAGATTCTCATCAGCCATACAAGGCGCTGAAGGTGCAGATTCAACCAGACGACAAAATGACCTGTTCAAGCAGTGGCTGAAGAAGAATAGCGATGCTCAAGTAGTAGCGTCTTTCAGTGATGAAGGTCTATCCGGTTACAAAGGTAAGCATCTTACTGGTCAGTTTGGTGACATGTTAGCCCGTATTGAGTCTGGGGAGTTTCCAGAAGGTACGATTTTGCTTGTTGAGAGTATCGACCGTATAGGCCGCTTAGAACACCTTGAAACAGAAGCCTTGATGAATCGCATCTTAGGCAACGGGTTAGAGATTCACACGCTACAAGATGGTCTTATCTACACAAAGGATGCTTTAGCCGATGATTTAGGAATCTCAATCATCCAGCGTGTCAAAGCCTACATAGCGCATCAGGAGAGTAAGCAGAAGTCTTTCCGTGTTAGCGAGAAGTGGAAACAACGTGCAAAACTTGCCCTTGCTGGTGAACAACGTTTAACAAAGATGGTTCCCGGATGGATTGACCCCGATACTCTCAAACTCAATGAACACGCTGAGACTGTAAGACTGATTTTCAAGCTGCTGCTAAGTGGTGAAAGTCTGCATAACATTGCACGTCACCTTCAAAGCAACGGTATAAAGTCGTTTAGTCGCCGTAAAGATGCTAACGGGTTCAGTGTTCATTCTGTGCGTACTATCTTAAGGTCAGAGACAACGATAGGCACACTACCAGCATCACAACGTAATGACCGCCCCGCTATACCGAACTACTACGAAGCCGCCATAGACGCTGCAACGTTCAATAAAGCTCAAGAAATCCTCGATAAAAATCGTAAAGGCCGTACACCTGCAAGTGATAACCCATTAACGATTAACATCTTCAAGGGATTATTCCGGTGTCAGTGTGGGGCTAGTGTCCATCCTACCGGAACAAAGAATAAGTATGCTGGGGTCTACAGGTGCAATAACCACTTAGACGGTCGCTGTGATGTTCCACCGCTGAAGCGTAAACCGTTTGATAAGTGGATGCTTGAAAATTTTCTAGGAATGATTGACGTGGGGAATGATGGAGAAGCAGAGGGGAAGATTGCATCTCTACAGCATGAGGTTGAAATTGTCACAACCAGAATCAAGAAAGCTACCGCCCTACTTCTTGAGATGGATGATATTGATGAACTAAAAATTCAGATTAAGGAACTGAACCAGAGGCGTACAGAGCTACAGACCACGATTGATAACATGAGGCGTAAGGCTTCACTCACTGATAAGGAACTACCCCAGCTTAAAGATATTGACCTGACAACTAAAGCGGGTCGTGTCGAGTGTCAGTTGATTTTGTCCAAACATCTAAAAGGGCTTACATTGGGTAAGGATTCGGTAATTGTAACGCTACAGAACGACACTGAAATCACCATACCTACAAACCCGTTACCGCTAAATGATGGAACATCAATATTTGAAATTGCTGAAAAAGAGCTACTAGAAATAGACGCTTATCAACTGTAATTTTCAGGGGCTATGAAGCCCCTTTTTATGTCTCAATAAGTGCCCTTCTTGTTCGGATTTACAGAAAACTTCCGTAAAGCATTACCCGACTTAAGCACCTTTGAAGCTTGCTCATTAGCTGAGGCTGTGAAGGTGCTCTCACCATTTTTAACACTAACGCTCTTAGAGCACGTTACACGGGCTTTTAGCGCTTCATCTGATAACTCACTTGCCGAATAGCTAAAAAGCTCTTTACAGGTCAGCATAGGGCTTCCAAGACTCGTTGTAGTGTTGCCAGTGTTCTTTTTACTGGTAGCACCACCATCATTCGTAGTCGCGGCTTTTCCAGTTGCAGCCGAGATATCAGTCTGCCCCACAATAGCTTTAAAGTTAATTTCCTGAAAAGTTAGCTGGATTCTTAGGCCATTTGAAATACCAACATCTTTAGAGGCTTTAAAGCTCGTGATAATGGAATCATCAATTTTAATTCCGTCTTTACAGATGACCGAAATAATCTGCTTCTGGTCACGCCAGTTTTCCAGAGTGTCGATGAAGTTTTCTACCAGCTTATTATCTCTTGAGATAAGGATACTACCGGATTCACCAACCACAACCACACCACTAATAGTAATTGTTCTGGGTGAACGCATTACATTATCTGTTACAGTCTGCCCTGATTGCATATTTTGAGTGGTCACCATCATAGGGCTGTCATATTCCATGTTTTCAGTTGCTGATAGTGACAAGAAATTATCTGGTTGGCCTTGTAGATGAAAGTAAACGCCATCTTTACCAGTGTAACGAAGCTGATTAGTGTAAATCATTAAATTCTCCTTTGATTTCAAAGGCTTAGTGTATTTTAATCATTTTTAACCAAGCCTTTGATATATAAGTGTTTTCTCTGCTAAGCGTGTTGTACGTAAATTCTATTTTTCAGTGTGGGTATTAGCTTTACAGATTTCACGTAGCATTCGACTATTATTAATCATCTTCTGGGAATGATGAACTTAATAGCGTAGCTTCTGCATATTGGTCGTAGATATTACTGCTAAAGGTCATAAAGCTGGTTTCATCTGGTTTAATGGCAACTTCACCACCAAGTGAAACTTTCACAGGCTCCTGAATACGTTTGCTCAAAGCACTAATTTCATCTCTCAGGCTTTGGATATCCGTATTCGTTAATGCCGCATCTTGTCTCATGGTGATTAATTCTGGATGCTGGAAGTTAGCAAGATTCATAGCTGCACTACTAAACCAACCTTTAACATCGTCCATAGTGAACACTGGTTTAAGTCCAGACTCTTTAGCTAGCTCTGGTAATTTAGCTTGTGCTTCCATTCGTTCAGGTGTAGAAGCTAATCTCTCATAACCTGCATAGATAGCACTACCAGCTAATAACATATTCCCAAGATTAAACCTTGATGGTTTCCCGTTCTTTCTATTCACGTTATCCGCTGTAGTATCAGCGACCTGACCTAATCTTGTGATAGCAGTCATAAGCCCGTAAATACTTCTGGTTACACCAACAACTTTATTCACAGCAATAACACCAGCCAAGACTTTTAAACTATTAATCAAGCCAGAACCTAAAGCATCAACTACTTTCTTTTGTTCATCGGTTAAACCACGGTAAGCTAATGTCACCTCATCAAAGAATGCTCTTACCCTGTAGCTGATATCAGTCAATGAATCCACACCACTTGACATAGAAGTCATGAGACTACCAAGAGATTCACCAAGACTTTTACCGCTTCCACCTAAACTATTTAAAAGATTGGTTAAGCTTCTTGTGAAATCTTGAAGACCATTTTCAGAACCTCTGAAGATACTATCAAGCGTGGTATTCCAAGAGTTTTTCAGGTTCCCTAGTTGTGCCTGTGTACTTTCTGAAATAGCTTTCCAGCCGCCTTTAGCGGTGATTTGTCTATTCAGTTCCTGAGTGACCTTCTGAAGAGTATCGGCAGATTTTAAAGCCCCCTTCTTCATGGCATCAAATAATTCCTGTTCAGTCTTTCCGGTTGCTTTAGCGAATACCTGAACCATACCAGGAACAGCTTCAGCTAATTGCCCCTTAAGCTCTTCAGCCATAATCTGACCCTTACCAGCCATCTGTGATAATGCTGTCAGTGCTCGCTTAATCTCTTCTTCACTTCGACCCATTAAACGAGAATAGCCAATCATATTTCTAAAAAGTTCTTCAGAACCTTGAATACCCATAGATTCTTTAGCTGAAGCACCAAAACCAGCAAACTGTGATTGCAGTTCAGCGATATCTAAACCCGTTGTTTGAGCTAATGACTTTGTGAAATCTTTTACTTGACCTGCATCTTTATCAAATACGAAATCAATACTTCTTTCCGATGATGCACGTTGAAGGCCAACTTCCATTACTCGCTGATAAGCGGATAGTACAGCCTGAAAGCTGATAAATGCACCTGCTGCTCTAACCGCTGCTGAAGACAGGTTATCAAGGCTGCTAGCTGCTCTGTCACTATTAATGCTGGTGGATGTATGACCTCTGGCTTTAGCAATTGCTTCTCTGACTGAAGCGTTTAACTGAGCTAACTTCTCATTGAATTTTGAAGAATCCATTGACCCGGCTTTAGCAGATAGCCCGTAAAACTGACTCTTAATGTATTTCTCGACAATTGGGTTAAGGCCTTTTAGCTTGCTCATATTCGCTGAGTAAGCTGCTGTGATTGCTCTGTTTCCGCTAATTCGTGGCTGTCTTGGTTGTTTTGGAGGATTAACAGTGTCATTAAATCTGGTGGTAAACTGGAAAGCTTTAGTATTTCTTGCTCTCTGTTCAATCTTGTCAAAGGCCTTATTAAACTTCCTTTCAAGTTGCCCTAAAGAACTTGTCAAATTACTATCAAGCTGTTTTGTATTAATCCTGAAACCTTTATTTAGGTTCTTTTCAATTCTTTGTGCTGACTGCAAAGCTGCCTTTTCAACTCTTTGCAGTCCCTTAATAACGTTCTCGCTGAAGCCTAGCTCAACGATAAAACTATCAACTTTAAATTGTGCCATTGTTCATATTTCACCTCTGTTAAGCGTGAGCTACGTAAAAAATAATTTTTGGTGGGTATATCTGTTCAGGAGATTTCACGTAGCACACATACAAAAAAGGGAGAAACTACCGAATAATATCGATAATCTCTCCCCGTGTTATAGATTCGATAGAACCTATCTCATACACCCAACCAATTCTATTAGATTCGATTAGAAGCTAATCTCAAATTAATGCCTGACAAGATAATGTAGTTCCGTTTCACCTATAATTTGAGCATCGGAAGGGATACGGTCGATACACCACTTTGGAATCTTGCGTGTTTTTGGTTTGCGTGAGGTGATAATTTGATGTTTGGTTTTAATTCTTAAGGCTGGCTTAGTTTGTAACTTTAAGTTTTCACAAACAGACCGGATAGTCTCTAAACGTTCTTCAAACATTAATCACCTCTTTTAATTCATAATTAAAGCACCTTTGAGTACTTCGTTGAAATCTTCGTTAACTGCTCAATATCGGCTTGCATAGCAATCTTCTTCTGCGTTTCATATCCACTAACAAGCTCTTTCATGCTATCAAGTTCTTTTCTAAGTTTTTGCTTTAACTTATCCAGTTTACCGGAATAATGCTTAGTCAAATTAGCTTCAGCTAACTGAAGAATCTCTTCGTCTGTCTTATCAGTCATCAGGATAAATTGACCAGAACCCCTTAATGCTTGTCTGACATCAATTAACCGGAACCCTTCAGGGATACTTTGAAGAACTTTAGGAACGTCTTCAATCGCTGTACCAAAACCATCATTAAAGTTTCCTTCATAATAGATAAACGGGTTTGACTTAATCTCGTAAGCAATATCATATTCTGAAGGTTTCGAGGTTTCTTCGAAGTTCTTAACAGCATCGTAAGCAATATCAAGTCGAATACGCTGTTCTTTTAGCCGTGGGTAATATTCACGCTCAAGCTCAAATAGTGCTTCAGTTTTGCAAACATCAGGCATCTCCTGAGGTTCAGGATACACAAAGATGGTTGTTTTTGGTGACATCTTTAGCGATTGCTCAAGCTTAATTCTTTCATCGTGTTCTTTACGCTGGATAGTGATAGCTGGATGTTCAGTCTGTGGTGACCAGTCCCCGAAGCTATCAATCTTTCTGCCGTTAATAAATAAATCATTTGTCATTATAACTTCCTCTAAGTGTGGTTATTTCTTAATAGAGCACCTTCAACGCCAATACACTTAGAAGATGACTTAACGATTTATTAAAGATGCTCTATTAAGAAAAGCCCTAAACATAGGTTCATCCTTATCTGTGAAGGGCTTTGGAGTTTGCTTATAACGTTAACGGAGTTTCAGGAAAAACTTTCTTTAAAAGCTCTGTTTAAAAACTCTTAAAGAAACGCCCTAACTCATGATTAGGGCAAAGCTGTAAGGGTTCAATAATGAATGATTAAGCACTTTTTGATATATAGCCTATCTAGTGGGCTAAATAGGCCATGTAGCGAAAAGCATTGCACCTTTCAGAATGTTCGGTATAGAACATACCTCACCAACTCAGAATATCCATCCATCCATCGGATTATTGAAAGAAAAATAAGAGAGAATTACTCTCCCATAATTAAAATTATGTCATGCTTAAGGTTATTTGTCAACAGCTTTTTAACAGATTGGTAACATTAATTCTTATTTACCGTGTTACCTACCCAGCAACCAACAAATAAACCCAAAGCTGTCCAAGCAATTATTAAGCCCATTAATGCACCACCTTCGAATCCGTCACCAAAATATTGTCAGCGTACAAAATTGCTATAGCTGCCTTGAGATATCCTTCAGGGCTAACGCTGTATTTGTTCGTTTGCTCGATAACCAATCTTTTCATGTTGCTGTCTTTAATTGGTAGCATCATTCGAGGCTCGTTAAACTCCACCGACTGAATAAAGTCAGAGATGCTTTCCGCATTATCAGCCATTAACTCTAACAACTTATCAAAGTCAATGCTAACACCTACATCAGTGAAAGCCTGAATCATCATAGCGGTGTCGTTATCAACCATAATTTGCATTGGGTAATTGTTCATTTTTAAATTCCTATAAAACACATCTTAAATCTGCCAAAATAGCCATTCTGAGGCCAGTAACCATGCGGGTTACAGAGGGAGTGAGACACCTTAGTAATAGGGTAGCTCATCTTTGAGTCTCACTCATTCTTACAGGCTTACACAGACGCTTTAATCTTGTAGTATTGACTGCGTGATAAACCGTATTTCTCAGAAATATAACTTTGTGATTGTCCTTTGGTGATTGCATCAATGATTAAATCTTTATCGTATCTTTTACCGTTGGCTTTGTGCTTGTCGCCACTTTTAATAGAGTTGAAATTCTCAATTAATTTAATGGCGTCTTTAAGGTCGTCTTCGTAAGCATAATCAAAACCCCTGATAAACTCGAAATCACCATTATCTTTTTGTGCTTCAGTCCAGATATCAAATCTTGAGGCTAATTGCTGGTGGGTAAACTTGGGCTTATTGGTTTGTGTTACGTCTTTCCAGACTTTACCGTCAAATCTTACCAAATGGTCACGATGTTTATAAAAGTCATACATTAAACCTCCATCGCTAATTTGTGAATTTTAATGCTTAGTAACCTTGCTAAATCCAGTCCAAAAGCATTTAAAGATTTCAGATTATCAAGGTCGGCTTGCTCAATCCTGATATGGTGTCTTGCAGCCTCTAAGCGGCTATTAAGCAAATCTTGTTCGTTAATATCACGGTTAATTGCAAGCTTCATCACTGCTGAGTGTGGCAGACCTGTAATGTTTTTGATTCGGTTCAGTTCATCAAAGGCTGTCTTTGTAACTCTGGTTAAAGTGTGTTTGCTCATTTTAAAATTCCTCTGTAACTAAATACGGGTCAAACTCGAAATCTGGTTGCTCGTTTTCCATTGGCTCAATATTTCCAACGGCAATATGATGCTCAACAACACCAATTAACTTTGCGCACATTACAGCAAGCAAAGCGCAATATTTATCGCTTGGTAATTCATGGCTAAGTCTGGTTGCTTGACGCTGAAGATGATTTGTCACGGTGGCTGAGTTAATTTCATCAAGACTTCGCAGTAAATAAAAAACCTTCTGGTTGTATTTCTGGTGACCCTCGCTTCTGCAAAATCCAATAAAAATATCATCAAGCTTGCTCGGTAGTTGCGCGTAGCTGTCAAAGCTAGCCAGATAATTCTTGATGCTGTTCTTTGTTGTTTTGCGTGTTGGCATGTAACGGTTCCTCGGTGTAATTGCCCGAATTACTTCGTCAATGCCTTTGCGTTCTTTCTTGGTAAACTTGGGTAATTCGTGGCTGGTGGGGGAGTTTGTGTAAGCGTAGGAGTTGTGCTTGTTGCGTTCTCTTGATGCCTGAAGCATCGCTCTAAATTCTGCGTCTCTCATTCATATTCTGACCCTCATAAGATGTTATTATTCTGTTAACTTATATAGACAATACTAGCATTTTCAAAGACTAATGTCAAGCATTTTTTAACATTTTATTAACATCTGTGGTATAATGGTTCTATGGGGAGAGTAAAATATAAAGGCGTGGCTATGATTTGGTCACATGGTTATTGCATTGCACACAGACCTCTTCAATCGCTCTGTAACGAGTTAAACAGCCTCTTAAGGTCAACTATAAGGTCAGGTACTTTTTTGTGTCAGAATGCGATTGAGAGCGTCTTACAAGGAAAACTAATGGTAAATCTCCCTCCTGAGCTGGGGTCACCTGATGTGTGGGCTGGTGGAGGTGTGGGTCTGTTCGCAGGTCTGTTACTTCGCTACGTCCTCGTCAGGGTGCTTGTTGTCTTTAGACTGTTCGGTCGTACATGGACGCTTGACCTTAAGGATAACAACCACACAGACCCCCGTTAAACTCCCTTCAAAACCCCCTGTACGAGATGGTATAGGGGTATCTTTAGCATTTTGTGCTATCTATTAAAAAACAGCTTGACATAACCGGAAAGCTGTATCTATCAAGTATTCACCTCTCTGACAGTAATTGCTAAAAGTTCTTATTTTTCAATAAGTTGTAATTAGCCATATATAGAGAACTGACAAGCCTCTTCACAGTTAACTCTGAAACCTTAACAGTAAATTCTAAAAGTTCTTATTTTTCAATGAGTTGTAATTAGCCAATATAAAGGACTGACAAGACCCTTCACAGAGAACTTCCTGGACTCACTAAGATACAAGGCGATAACCCCAGAAAGGGAGAGCCACCTTCTTAACCGACTTCTTAAACAATCTTTACAGACCCCGTTCACCAGTCTCAATATTTTTATTTCTCGCTCTTCGTTTGTTGCTCGTTTCTATTATTGAGGGGGTTTGAAAAACCTCTGTAAAATAACCCTTCCAGTAAAAAGCGAATAACCCCAGACAGGGGAAATCGCCTCTTTAACATTCTCGTAATCAGTGCTCTATATGAGAATTTTAGCCCAACCTTTGAGCAATCCTGTATGACGTGCTCAGAGGCATTCTGAGAGCATCTGCAATGCACTTAATGGGTTTGCCTTGCCTGTATAGTTTTATGAAGCTGTCGAGCGTCTCAGGTGGGTAAATGGTGGGTCTTCCTCTTAAGCCTCCTCTGTTAATGATGGTTAACGGTAATAGCGTGTCAGCACAGCAAACCATCTGCGTAATTTCATGCTTACGTGGTTCTTTTTTAAAAACAACGACTGCACTTGGAAACGGTGAACGAATAACAAGCCTGTTATGGCCTGCTGGTGGAAGGTATTTAACTGCACGATGAAGAATACGGATTTCATGGCAAAGCGGGTTTGTGAAGATGTGCTTAAGCCAGTATATGGTTTGGGGTCGGTACGGTATCAGGAATACCGCTAAATCTGCTTCAGACGCTTTTACGAGGAATGTTTTAGTGTCGCTGTATGGTGGGTTACAGAATACCTTTTCACCAACCCATGACTGATTGTGGATATCATCGGTGAACCGTGGCAACAATGCGTCATGCTCAGTTGCAGCACCATCCAGACTGAAACTAAACTCACGGTGTAAGTTCTTGAATAATAAAAATGGAGTTCTCCAGTAATCAGAACCCCCATGATGTTTCCCGATTAAAATACACTCAATTGACATAAGAAATAAAAATTTTTATTGCAATCACTCTTGACAAGGTTTACTCTCTTTTAAGAGATACTTAACAGGCTTTCTAAACGGATATCCTTTCTGGGATATCTATCTCTTATCTTAAAAGTCTTTATAGATACTTTAAAGATATCTGTATTAAATCTGTACAGTAACTTTTCAGACTCTGAAAATTTTTATAAAATCGTAATAGCCCCTCTTCAAATTCCCCTTCTAAAAATCTTCGAAAATATCTATCACAGGTCTATACCTGCTAAGTACCCGCCACACCAGCTATGTGACCCCCTTTGCAGAATTTTAAAATATCTATGAGGTTTATTCGATAGAGGTTGGTACAAGCCCAACTAACCGAATCAACTATTGACTTTCTTCATAGTATCTGTTAACTCCACCTCAAGAAACCTTCATCACACTTCAAAGCATCTATCAAGAAGATTTAACCTATCAATAGCTGTAACATTTTATAGTTCTGTGAAGTCCTATCCAGTTTTCTCTGTAACAGACACAAACTTCTGTGACCTTATGTATCAATGACTTACAAGACATGCTCTCAAGGTGCTGTATAGCCTCTTATCAGCCAATACACAAAACCCTTATAAATCAGTACTGATACATATACAGTGTGTTTTTAACATAATAGCTGTTTTACGCACTAATCGTGTTCTACATGAAATCTGTATAGATATTAAGGTGTCTGTAAGTGATTTTTTAAGAGGAACTACGAAGGAACTATGAGGTTGATTCCTAGAACTAACCGAATCAACTATAACCATCACCTCCTAACTTTCACATAGCTGATTGTTATCTCTTGCAACTGTAACGTATGGTGACCAAACATCTATATATCGTTATATAGCCCTGTATATAGCACTTTTCTAGGAGTCTGGAGAGGGACGACTAACACGATACAGTTTACCCTGAAAAGAGACTTCACAGATTCTTTATATATTTCAATAAGTTAGGGTAAAAAGAGACTATGCTGATACTGCATAGAATCTGTGTAAAACTGCTTAGATACTTGGGAAAATGCCTTTAAATTGCATAGTCATAGGGGTTGGAACAAGCCCAACTACACCTGATATTGTCCTGTAATTAACAGGTCTCTTAGAAAACCGAATAGACTTCATTCAAGGGTCATTGAAGTCATAATCATTTCAGTAGAAAAACCAGGTCTCGATTTTAAATGCAAATAGCAATCATATTCAATAAGGCAAGACGATCAGGATCAGTGAAAATGTCATTTTTGGCGTAATTACCCTTACTTTATGCATGGCCTTAACAAAGACATCATCTTTCCGTTGCAGATCTTCGCCCTTTCAAATAACGTACTTTACAACTTTCCCGAACAAGGAGTTGTGCCCGTGTTGTATGTTATTTACGCTCAAGACAAAGCTGATAGCCTCGAAAAACGCCTTTCCGTTCGTCCGGCACATTTAGCACGTTTACAGTTACTGCATGATGAAGGTCGTTTGTTGACAGCTGGTCCAATGCCAGCGGTAGACAGTAACGATCCAGGGGCTGCGGGATTTACTGGCTCAACCGTTATTGCTGAATTTGAATCGCTGGAAGCAGCTCAGGCCTGGGCCGATGCTGACCCGTACGTAGCGGCAGGAGTCTATGAACACGTTTCAGTGAAACCATTTAAGAAAGTGTTCTAATTTATTAGAAATTTGCACTTAAATCAAAAAGTTACGGACAATTCAACCACCAATCAATAAATTAAAGGGCACATTAAAGTACACAATATTTGTGCCCTTCTCTGTTTCTTTCCCGTTATCAGCTAGCTGGAAACTTTTTATACAGAGTTGAGAGCCCTACTCCATACGTTTTTGATACGCTTTGTCGTGATTCACCGGTTGCCATCCGCTCCCCCATTTCCCGCCATTGCTCATCCGTGAACTTAGGCCTGCGACCACCAACTCGCCCTTTTGCCCTGGCTACGGCCAGCCCTGCTAAGGTACGTTCGCTATTAAGATCAGATTCATATTGTGCTGCGGAAAGGATGTTACGAAAGTTATAGCGGCCGCTGGCTGTTTTGAGATCCACGCCATCGGTAATACTGCGGAAGTTGATACCCTTTTCCTGTAACTGCTGGAACATCAACAGCGCATGCAGAACGTTGCGGCCTATCCTGTCCAGCTTCCAGACCACCAGTTCATCCCCCGGCTGCATAGTGGCGATCAGCCGTTTTAGAACCGGCCGATTCGATTTCCTCCCGCTGGCATGCTCTTCAAAAATTTTCTCACAACCCGCTGACTTGAGCGCCGTTAGTTGCAATTCAGTGTCCTGGTGGTTTGTTGATACTCGGGCATAACCGTAAATCATGGGATTTCTCCTGTTATGAAAACAGGAGAAACGGCGAAGCATCACCAGATTTTTGATGGTTATAAAAAAGGTTGGTTTGGGAAACACGAAGTATGAATGTAGTGCACCACATAAATTTCGAATCTTTGGCAAGCAAAACTGGATCACTAATAGTGATCCAGTTTTAAATACCAATCGAAGGTTAAATGGTGGGCTTGTTGAGCCTAGAGCCTGTACATAAATTTTTTATTTTACTATTCCATCTCGTCCATTCTCTTCATGACCATTGCGATATTCCGTCGTTGAAGCGCCGCCTCCATCACCAGAGCCTCCTCATATCGGATGCCGTATTTCTCACCGACAACGTAAGATTCAGCTATCAGCTTTTCATGCGCTGGTTCGGTCATGTTCCACAGCTCTGGTGAAACCTGTTTCCCATCGTCATCATAAACCGCTGGCACGACTTCATACACAGCAGGGACTGATTCATAAACAGCGGGAATGGTTTCTTCTGGGTCGTAGCAAAAGAAAGCAAAACTATGAGGATCAAGGCCGTGGCGTTCAAAAGCCTCCTTGGCACGCTGAGCAATAATTCCAAAGTGCCAACGAGCACCGTCATCACCCTTGGCCTCTATCCTGTCGATAAACTGGAACTGCACGAAATCTACTTCCGCCCAGGCGTCCAGGATAATATCGGCATACGAGTCTTCCATCAGCCTGGGATCGGATACCGCCTCTGGCTCGAGGGACCCACGTGCCAGCATGACTGGACGTGATTTTTGTAGCTCATCGGATGTAACGGTGAACGCCGTCTGAGTGAATCCGCCAGCCCATATGGATGAGCTTGTCCCGACGCTATACGTGTTAGTCGCAACCGGCTGAACATTCCCGGTCACTCGAAGAGGCGAAAATACATCACTGACCGTAGCCGCAAATCGGGCTAACTCAGTACCCGGCGAATCCTCTGTAGAACCAGAATAGAGACGAACGCCGTTTTTACTGAATATCGTGGTCGCAGATAAATCGTTAGCACCCTTTATCACGCCAATTCCAGCCTGCCAGTCCGCAGAACTGGGGCCTGTGACATCAGTGATGCTGTGCAGAGTTCCGCCCATCCGCCCGAACGGATCTGTAACGTTATCAAGATGCACCCCTCTTATCGTTATTTTACCAGTACTGCCGCCACCAGATACAAACCCTACAGGGCAATCCTTAAAAGTTACTCCACTTAACTTCGCGTATTTCCTGTTGATGATTGCGGCTCTGCTAACGTCTCTGCATACCAGCCCATTAATTACCGTATCGTCCCCATTACCATACTCTCGGCCAGTCGATGTGCCACTGGTTGAGGCGGTGACAGATAAGCCATCTTCCGCGTTGGCTATCTGAATGTTAGAACCCCGGCAGTGCCGCTCTTCTATCCAGACGCCGTTTTTAAGTCGTCCGCCTTCATCACCGATAGCAACGATATTATTAAAATTAACAAATGGTGCCTTAATGTGCAGTCCGATTAACGTTGTGTAATCAGCACCAAACCGGTTTTGAACGACCGTTATGTCAGATACGTTTGCCCACGCACTCGATCCTCTTCCTTCTAAACTACCAATCGGGCCTTGCTTGATACGAACACCCGCCCCAGGACAGCCAACGTCTCCAAAGTCAGAAACGTAGACATTAGATACTTTTGGCGCAATAGACATAACATCAACACCAGCCCAGGGGTTATTTGGCTCATCAAGCTGGCCGAAGTTAAATACGAAAATGTTATTAAGATGGAATGCGCGGCTGACAGATCCGTTATCTTTAATATCAATCCCATCAGCGCCGGTATTTTCTGACCAGTAACCATCAATAACGCACCCTTTGTAGCCGCCGTTCTGCAAACCCAGCCCATAGTGGGAGCAATTTTTAACCTTTAGGTTGTTGATGCTGAGACCCTCAATCCCCGCGCCGACCACCCCCTCTGTTTGTCTTACATAAGACGCAGACGTGAAATCTCCATGATAGTTACCGTCAATGCAGATGTTGTGCAGACCTACACCATGAACTTTCGTAATGCCGTTTTGCAGCGGAGCCTTGGACCACTGGATAACGCCGTATGCCGAGTTGGTTGCATAAGCCTGAATGGTGGTTGAATTCCACCCCTGCCCACACAGGATTACGTTGTCGTAAGGAATGCGAAGAGCTGCAACGCGGATGGTCGCGGTCGAAGAGCTGAAATCAGACTCATCCATATGAACCTGATAAAGGCTTTTGGTGAAAACAATTCTTCCACCGCCAGCAGCGCTTAGTTCTGCTGCTTTTTGCATAATTTTATCGGCGTTAGATTTAGCGACAGTGATCGATACCAATCCACTTACAACACCAAATGATTCGGCTGTAACTTGAATACCTTCTAATCCAAGGTTTGTGGTAATCGCTGTCGCCAGCTTTGCCACCAGTCCATCAACGTCACCATCATCGAGCGCGTCCAGTTCGGCGTTCGCGATAAACTGCCCCAGTACAGCCGCCATCGTCGACGGTTGGCGCAGCGCTTTACTGACCTGTGCGCTGGATGCTTTACCCGAGGAGAATCCTTTCTTCAGTGCGGTTAGCGTCTCCCATTCCTCCTGCGAGGTAACATTTGCATTAGCATCTGTCGCAAACGCTTTAAAATCATTAGTTCCAGCCATTAAAGTAATCTCCCCCATGCGCCGTCATCAAAACCGGCGATGTATTCGTTATCCATGTCAAATCCAAAGAATTTTGTTCCTTCGGACGGTGTTTCGACCGAGGGTGTTTCAACGCCGCCAGCCCATACACCAGCAGCTTTAACGGTGAGATAACCCTGTTTGATAGCGGCTATCAGTTCGAGTGACACATCAGAAATATCAGTCTCGGGAAAAACCCAGACCGATATCGTCATGTCCTGGTTGTCGACAATTTGCATCCTCAGGCCTGAGCCTGCAGTCGCAGCGTCAAGGATGGGAGGCAGAGAGTCGTTCCGACCGTCCCAGTTGTTGATAGCGATTTTCGCTTTCAGAATGATGCGGTACGTCTCATCGCTTAGCGTCGTATAGCCAGAATCAGGATCATATGGCCCTTGCCAGATGCCCTGGTCATACCCAAGCCCGTCAGTGTCCCAGCTGAAATAAACTCCGCTAATTGGCTGGCTGACTATGCGACTGCGTCCGATCCACAGACCGAGGATGTCGAGCTGTACACCGACAGCAGTATCGATATCGAAGGCTGTTATAAGCCCTGACATAGTGCTGGACACATCAATCAGCGGGCGGGTGCTCAGATCTATATGGTCAAAAAAGAGTGGCTTGGTAGCGTGGTAGTTAGTGATCAGTTCGGTGTATTTGCTCATGAGGTCACCGTGATACTGATATTCGCGGTGCTACAGGACGCTAAAGCATCATAGGCAATATCAATGTTTGATGCCGATACGCTGCCAGACGACTTACCGATCAGCAGGTCGGTAATATCGTAATAGCGGGCATTCCCGCCGCTCACAACGCCGAGGTTTGCCGGGGAATAAATACGGCTCAGCAGAACGTCGTCGCCAATTGTTAGGCCATTTATATAATCGGCAACAGCCTGTTTAATCTGCTCGCCGATTTGAGAGGTATAGCCGGTAAAAACTTTCAGGGTAATGGCTACGAAAATTGGCACATCGGTAGAGCGCGAAAAACTGATGACGTGAGGATTACCATAAGTATCCGGCACTGTGACAGAAGTTTTACCGTAAGTTGCGGTTCCCTGCCCTTTATTCCCCCTGATGGTCTGGGCTATCTCGGTAACATCCCCTCCATCGACGATGGCGGAAATAGAGTGTGGCGGCAGCCCGTTGCTGTCGGTTGCCCCAGTGTCGTTCTCATATAGTTTGTGACGTGTCACGCCAGCAACATTAGCGATAGCACCGTCGACACCTTCAAACGGTGTGATCGATGGTAGCGCGACGCTTTGCCCCTGCCGAATGCGCAGCTCTGCGTCGGTTTCGGCTGGTGAACCGACAGTAGCCGCAACTGGATTGGTTACCGACACCCAACCTCGGGTCGGGGTGTTGATAGTGGTAATAGTCCCGGCCAGCGCCGCAACCGAACCGCTATTCGCACATGTGGCCGTCACCAGCACAGTACCATCAACGCCGATCGCCACACTCGCTGGAAAATTCCAGATAATGCCGTTTTTATCCCGTGCGGAGCCATTCGTGATAGTCGTGCCTGCCGTACCGGTTAACAGAAGGTCAGCAGTAGAGTTTGTCGCTACTTTTCGCGTGATCCCGTTAATTTTCACATTGCTGCTAAGCGCTGCGGCCTGCGCTGTCGTCGGTGAAAAAGAGTTGTAGATCCCGATAGCGGTGTTGTTAGCGTCATGCACGGCAAGAGCCACCAGCGCGACCATCTGCCCGTCTTTGCTGTCTGGTTCGAGGTAGGCATCACTACCGTAAATCTGCCTGAAATAGCTGGTCAGTGTATCTAGGATTGTCTGGTAATCAGGCGCACTAATCCCCTGGGCGGTTACCGTTGCCGATAGCCCCAGCGTGTCGAGGTTCAAAGCCATTTATGCCTCGCTTGTTACAGTCGTCTGGCCGTAGATTGTGTCAATGGAGGAAGTGAAGGTGACGCGACGGCTGGTGCCGTCATAATTGGTATCGAAGGAAAGAATCGACAGAACGCCCGGTGTATCCTGTATGCGTTCGCGTATAGCCAGGATGTAGACATCTGATCGCTGCTTCCCAAGCACTGACTGAACATACGGCGTGCCTTCCGTCAGATCGAGAAACCACTGACCGCGCCACAGCTCGAAACGGGTTTTTACGGCCTGGGCGACACATTCCGGACTGTCGATAAGGAAAGTATCGTCACCCTGGCCGAAAGTGTAATCGCCTTCAGTATCTTCGCGACGGTATCGCATTATTGCGGCCCTCCGGTAGTTCCCCCGCCAGTCTGTACTCCGCCATGTTTATGCGTGGCGACACTGATACCAGAAGCTGTTACGTCATTCGTTACCGTCACCGGCCCAAGCATCGTCGCAGTACCGCCGCTTTCGCCCATTCCCTGAGACAAGTTGCCATTAATCGTTACGTTGCCGTTCAGCGTGATAGTCGGGGATGTGATTGTCGTTCCACCTTCAGCCGTAGCTGTAAGCTGGCCCGGTGTTTTAATGGTGATGTTATGTCCTGCGGCGACTTCTACAAACGCCGCACCATCATCGGTTCGCAGCTGCGCGGCGCTGGTACTGATACCGCTGATTTTCCGTGCTTGCGACTGCGGGCCAACGATGGCGAACGCATCAGATAAGTCATGCTGGCGCGGGTCGACGGTCTCCTGAACGCCGCCGCTCTGCCACCAAAAATCGATGCAACGGTCAGCAAAAATCAGGAGGCACTCGTCGCCTTCTTTTACCGGAAAGGTCAGCGTGCAACCGCCGCCGCGCGGGAAGATGACCGGCACATCCACCAGCGGTTTTAATTCGGTGGATCCATCGCCAACAATACCGCGTAGCGCCACCTCTACTGTGCAGGTAACAGTCTCAGGATCGAACGACTGAATGATGCCGGGCATCGCTACGCGCATCTGGGTCGACACCGAATCGGCAATGGCCTGCGCGGTCTGCTGCTCACCGCCGATCTGTGATTGAGTTGGAATTGGCATAAAACCCCCATAAAAAAACCAGCCGAAGCTGGTTTGGTATCAATTATCTCTTAGTAACTAAGCTACATCAGTGTGAAGTAAGGCTTTTCCGCTGCAATGGCACACATTCACAAGGTGTATTAGGATATGTTTGCAACAAGTAAGCATTGAAAATCAATTTCAGCCATGAAGCCGCCATAGAGTGGACCTGCACCATCGCATTATTGACTACAGGAGTAACAAATGGGATTTAGATTTCGTAAAAGAATCCGGATTGCGCCCGGACTCGCGATCAACATTAGTAAAAGCGGAGTAAGCACTTCAATTGGTGGTAAAGGTTCCACCATTAACATCGGGAAAAAAGGCGTAAAGATGACAAATGGCCTTCCCGGCACGGGGCTGTCGCATACCACTAACCTTTACTCTCCCGGGAAATCGACAGAAAAAAAACAACTTACTCATAAGCAAAAAATAATTAGAAACATCCTGTTCGTAATTATTGTGTTTATTATAATTAAAGCTCAATATTTTTGACGCATGCCCGCCTATCTGGCGGGCTATTTTACTTTTCGGCAGTCGTATGTTGCATACTGACGCGGCGAATCCATGCTGGCTTGCAACCACTGTGCGTTGAGAATGGCTTTGCCGTTTCGATTGATGTACTCAAGACCAACCCATCTTCCAGGCTGATCGGTAGCCATACGCCAATCCATCTTGATATTGTTATAATCGCCTTTGTTTTTCAGGAAGGTGATTTTTTGCATTTCTGGCTTTGCGCCATTGATTCTGGCTAAGCCATCATCTGCCCAATGGATTTTAAAATCACCACATTGCTGATCCGCAAAAGCGGGTGCTGATATAAGCACCGCGAACACGGTAACAGTGCAAAGTAAATGTCTCACGGCCCCACCTCACTAATTCGTCGTCCCTTGCATTGCTTTCGGGCTATAAAGATCACGAGCGCCACGCGCAAAACACATCAAATCCATGTACCACGCCTGACCTCTGGTGTCGCCAGTATAGTCGATAGCTTTGACGATATAAACGCCATCCGTCGCAATGCTGGCAGCCTGTGACGTCGTGCCGGTCAGCACACGGTTGCCGTTCTCTTCTGTTTCGGTGATACGCCCGGGCGACTGTGCTATTTCGCTATTGCCGAGCGTGGCGCGGTACACCGAAGCCTGATCGAGCTGGATAAGACCATTAATACGGATGTTTGGGTTTATCAGGCACCGCACGTTTACTCCGCCGCCCATCGTTTGTTGCGGCATACCGATCAGGCCAGTATTGGCATTCAACACAATGGCTTCGTGAATATATTTATCCTCCGGCACCATCTGGACCTGACCATCCACCAGTTGCCATGTCGCTTTGCACTGCGCAGCAATATTATCCATCACGTTGCGGCTGGATGAGTAAATCGCGCGGCCACGAGGAAACACGGTATCAGGAAAATCGCCGGTAATGCCCTGTGTCACGCCGAACGCGTTGAAATCCTGCATCGTCGCCCGGTGCAGATCCGCAACGGTATAGCCAGCGGCAAGCGTGGTGATGGTAGTCGCGTAGAGGAACGCTTCGTGGTTACTGATGGCCTGAATCAGCACCCAGGAATCGGTGATGTTGTCCTTCCCGGTGACGGTGAAGCGAATATCACCGTCAAATATCAGGCCGTAGTTCTGACCGTTCACCTGCCCTACCTGGTCTGGTGAAATCTCCCGGGCGACACCAACCTGGCTCGCATCAACATCCGGCGCAATACCGTCATACCCGGCAATGATGCGAATTTTTGCAAACTCCTGCCCCAGTATCTTGTTCGTGGTATCGGTCGAAAGGTTGTAAATTTTCACGTTTGCCACGCGCGGCCAGCGTGTATCTGCCCACTCGATCTGGAACGTGACCTTAAAATCAGACAGGGAAATACCCTGCCCGTTCTGGTCCAACAGCTGCAACTCAAAATGGCGCATCCAGTTAAGAGACATTTCTACTCCTGCACGAAAATGAGGTGGCTGTATGTGCCGAGGTTGGTTTTGGTGGGCTCGTCTGGTGCGCCCTTATCGGTCGCCACCACCAGCGCACCATCAATGCCAAGCTGTGGAAATTGTCGTAAAAGGTTCACGCCGGTCAGTAGAGGTACGCCAGAGAGAAGCGCGGCACCGCCGCTATCCATCACGTCCATAATCCAACCAGCCGCATCGCGCCAGATGATCCTGAGCGTATACGTAGTATTGCCCAGCAAAACGCGGAACTGCTGATTGTCAGGAGAAAGCGGTATTTCGTTAAACTGCATATCATCCCCCGAATGCTGATGTAACGCTTCCGCCCAGCTGGCTCAGCAAAGATTCGTTTGGCGGTGTAGTGGATTTCGTCCCGGAATTTTGCACCGCCGATGTGCTGACGCCATCCTGCATATCTGATTTATCAGCAACGCTAACGCTCTGCGTTTGCGACATGATCACTTCACGCAGGGTAAGCGTGCAGTTCAGCACGTTCTCGCTGGTTTTGTCCGTTGTCACCTCGATGGCTCTCACCAGCATATTGCTGTACACCCGCTTCCCGGTCACCACATCGAACGGCACCCGGGAGGACTGGAGATCCAGCAGTTGCTGATAGGTCTCTTTCGGGCTCAGTCCGGCGCTGAGGCCGATTGAAGATGTATCAATGAAGTCCAGCAACGAACCGCCCCCAGCGAAGCCGCATTCCATTGTGACTTCGCTGGGGCGCTTATACGCATGATCGGCGATGAAACCCGAGGCGCTATTCGTTGTTGGCTTCTCCACCGGGTGCTCAGTAATTTCGAGCGCATCAGAATGCTTTTCGGAAACGACCACGCTGGGGATCAGCAGGCCAATTCGCCGTGATTGCTGGCGAAAAATCGCTGATAAAATATCCATTATCTCGGTCCTGCGGGGAGTTGCTGGGTTAACTGTGAATTCACACCCTTTTGACGGTCAACAGTCAAACGGGCAGCTTCGCGAGGATCGGAAACGCCGTGGATGTTAATGTTCGTTTCCTGCTGAATCACCGGGGCGCTGGTGGGCATATTGCTCATTACTTTCGGAATGTAATTGCGCGTTTCCTGCGGCATTAGCCCCATTCCATAACGTTGAACGTTCCCGATTCCCCAGTTATATGATGCAAGTGCTTTGCTAAGGTCTCCGCCGTTCTGCCGCAATAGCTGGCTAAGGTACTTAGCGGCTGCCTGAGCTGACTTTTCCGGGTCGAACACATCGTTACCACGCAGGCCCATGTCTCGCGCCGTGCCATCCATGAACTGGAACAGCCCCTTTGCACCCGCGCCGGACATGGCGAACTGGTTACCACCTGACTCGGTTATCGCCACACTTTTCAATAGACCAGCTGGAAGTTGATAAAGCGACTCAAGTTTATTGAACATTGGCCCCATCCAGTCGAGCAATACTTTGCCCTGGGCTGTGGCCTGTGGACGTTTGACTGATTGCGCAAACTGGGAGGGGTCACCCGATATATTTGGAGAGATTTCAGCAGCTCCAGCCGGGGAGAAAAATAAATTACCGATTTTGGCAATCCCGTCTGAGATTTTTTCAAGATAACCATTAGCAGCCTGCTGACGGTTTTTTATTTCATCTCTTTCATGCGGGGCAATTTCATTACTACGAACATGCTGTTCCGCCCCGGGAATGTCAGGCTGAACATTATCGCCATAAACGACGCCATTGCTTTGCGCCTGACGAATAATCTTACCTGGGCCACCATGCAGCCAATCCATCCATGCGGGCCATTCTCTTACCTCGCTAACATCTTTTCGCCCAAGGTCGGTTTTGATGCCAACCGTAGCAAGAGCATCACCAATGTTCCTTTTGGTATAGTCCAAAGATGATTTAGCACTGGCTTTTATGTTTTCACGATCTGAAACCAGGTAACCAGCATACGCTCCCCATAATTTAAGCCATGGAGGTATCGGAAGACCGGATATTTTTGCGAATGCTCCCAATACTTTTGTTACCCATACCCCAGCGATGAAAGTAGCCAAAATTTCCAGCGAGTTCTGCCATCCACCAACAGAATCTTTCAGCCCCAGAAGCTTATCGCGCAGCCAGAGAATTGCCTTTTTCGCCTTTTCTATTGCAGGCTCCCACTTGGACCAGTCAATCAGGCTTTTACCGCCTTCTTTCCACGTCTGATAATCGTCATAGAGTAATCCGATCGCCAGAATCAGCGTGGTGATAATTCCAATCGGGGATTTCAGGAACGCAGAATTAAGCAGACGCCATGCGACAAGTAGAGCACCGAATATTTTCAGCAGATTTTTACTGCCATCGTCAAGACGCTTCCACCAGTCAATGACAGAGCCAGCGCCCTGTATGAGCCGCCACGCCATTCGCGTGAAGGCGTTCGCAAGCCAGATCACGCCTTTAATAACTCTGGTCAGCGTCTCTTCAATCTTCGGGAAGTTGTCGAGGATGCGCCGCCGCAGGCTGTCCAGCGAACCAGCAAGACCACCAGCGAGGTTTGAGCCGATCTTGTCCCGCATAATGCCGAACAGCGACGTAAGCCCGCGCATGGACGTCATGAATTTATTGGACTGCACAGCCGCCTTATCAGCGTTGAACCCAGTCTTTTGCAGCATAGACTGGTAATCGGCGGTAAAGCCATTCATGCCGCGCCGCATCGCCATCAGCGTGTTTTCATCGATGCCAAGCATCTGCGCGTATTGCTTCGCGCGGTAATACGGCATGTTGTTGAGCTTTTGCCCAACGCCAGTAAAGATGGCCGCAGTATCACGCATCTTTCCGCTGGCATCTCGGGTCTGGACACCAAGACGGTTCAGGAAGCCTTCCGCCCCCGGATTGCTACGCATGAAACCGGCCAGCCCTTCGAGGGAGGACATGGCCGACTCGGCGCTGGCACCGGTTTGCGACGCGGCATAGCCCAGCGCTTTGATGCCCTGGACGCTGGCCCCCGTCCGTTGGGATGCCCAGTAAATTTTATCCAGACCATTCGCGATCTGGGTGGTAAATCCGACAATGCTCAGCGCTGCGCCTTCCACCACCGCGCCGACCTTCAGAACGTTTGCGGTAACGCCTTTCAGCACGGCTTCAAACTTATTAGCGCCAGCCTGATCGATATCGAATCCCAGCGAAACAAGGAAGTCTTTAATCGTATCTGCGTTACCGCTCATTGGCCGCTCTCCATTTATCTACCCGGGCGTCGTTATCCTCGCGCATGTCGAGGTAGTCATTGAGAAGCGCGATACGGCAGAGGTCTACCGCACCGCTGTTAAGGTCTTTCTGGTCAATATGGAAGGCAAGCGCCGGACGAAGAATAAAGTCTTCACCGCCCGGCAGGCTGTTGAAGGTTATTCCGCTGGCGGGGTGGGCGTCTCGCTGGTAGGGAGTCCTTGCAAAAAATTTCCCAGCGAGTCGGCGACCACCCGCGCCACCAGTTGCAGCATGGTAAGCAGGTCGATATCGTCAAACGCCATTTCGCCATGCTGGCAGACCGGCACCCAGCCTTTCATGTGCTCGCGTGAAACAACGGAAAGACAGGGGAACAGGATAGCGTCCACGTCGCCATCACTCAGATCGGACACAGCATTGGCAATCTTTGGCAGGATGGTAGCCATCGCGCCTTCGGTGTCTTTGCTGCTGATCTTCTCCTGAACGCTCCGGAAGTCCGAAACCATCCCGGCCAGAACCGGCAACAGCTTGCGGGACACCTTCAGCTGTTCGAAAACGCTGAGCTTTGCGGTGCGATATTTCACGCCTTTAATTTCGAATTCCATGCGTTAAAACTCCCCGAGAAGCTGGTCAATCTTGCCGCAGTCGAATACCCAGGCAACGGTTCCGCCCTCTTCAGCGTTATTGAAATCAGGCTGTTTCTGGAATGCACACGAACGCGCAGTAGAAATATCACCCGATGCCGTGTTGCGAATGACGATCACGTTATTGCCCCAGGTGGCAGAGGACTGGCTTTGCGCGTTATACGCCAGAGACAGCTTTTTATTCACCGGGGAGGTTTTGAGTAGCGTCACCGTAATGGTGCCTGACTTATCGGCGTGCAGGCTGTGCATCACCTCGCCGTCGGCACCGATGGTCATGGTGTTTTTGTTGCCGCCCATGGTCTGGGTGATACCTTCCTCAGAGTTCGCAGAACCCTGACCAAGATCGATAACGCCGGTCGGCCCGGTGAGCGACGCGGTTACATCGAGAAAAGAATAAGTTGCCATTTATCGCTCCTTAGCGAACCACGTTGATCTGCACATCGGCGTAATGAACTGCGCCAGCCAGCTTACAAGCCACCTGGATTAACGGCGCTTTGCGTGCTTCTCGGTCAGCCTGTGCTTGCTCGGAAAGAGGTTGCGCATACACGTAATAACCTTTTGTCAGCGTATCGCCGGAATTCAGTTGCCCGATAGGGCCACCATTCCACACGCCAGCCGCTACCAGACCGTTCGTGACGGACTGATCCATGGACTGTTCAACGTTGGAAAGCAGACGGGTCACACCGGCATCAGTCTGCGGAATTTTGGTGGTGCTGGTGTAAAGCAGGTTATAGAGGTTGGTCTGAACGTAGTTCTGCAACCAGTCGAGCCCGTGGCGCTCGTCGAAGAAGTCACCGTTCGCCATGACACCCTGTTGCAGGATCGCCGTGTCGTTGGCGTAGTACACGAACACGTTCGCATTCTTCGCATCCACAGCCGCCGCCTGTCCTACCGTCAGCGTTTCGTAGGTTACGCTCGGTTCCTGTTTGAATTTCAGGGTAATGGTGGTATTGCTGCCGTTGAAATTGACAGTAAACGCGCGACCGAAAGCTGAAACCGCCGCATAAGGGCTGCTGGTGGAATATTGAATAAAGGTACGGGAATACTTACCGGCCTTTAATTTAGACGCAACATCGGTCGTCGAAGTCGTGCTGATGATCTCAGCGTCGGCTGACGTTACCCCGAAAATGCGGCTCAGGCTGGACGCTTCGATGAGTTTAGCAACCTCAATCACGTCGTCAGCATCAAGCACATCATCGCCATCAGCAACATCATCAGCGACAACCAGCCCATACCAGTTGGTATACTGCAGGCAGGCATTAACAGCTTGCACGATGGTTTCCACGCTTCCACCTTCGGAAGAGGTCAGCGTCTTCGCCCAGCGGCCAACATAAACCTGCGTCGGCTTCGGCGACTGGCTGAAGAAAACCTGCGCCGCTTCATATTCCGGGCTGTCGACTCCGAAGTCCTCGCCAATGTCCTCAACGGACGCATAAAGGCGAACGCGCTCCTGCACCGGAATGACAGTGGAAGAACCGAGGATCAGCAGTGCGCCGAAGTTACGACCAGTAGCCGCTTTCGGCGAGATGATCACATCAACGTTTACAACGTTGGATACAGGTAAGCCCTGCGTCATAGTTTATTCTCCAAAAAAGGTGACTGGCGCTTCCACCAGCGATTTAATGCCGTACTCGCGCACGACCTTCCGGCGCAGGCGCACCGTCATGTCGTAGCGGCGAACCCATTGCTGGTTGATAAGTTCGGGGAAAGGGGTCAGACCGGTATAGTCGCCCAGAGACAAACCAAGCGCGTTCAGCTCAGCATTGTTTTGCGGGACAGATATGCCATCGCGAAAACGGGACGCATAAGACATACCAGCCGGGCCATAGAACGACGCCATGCACTCGAACGTTTCATGCCGCCAGAGCTGAGCGCCCTCGTCGGTCTGATTGGTGAATGCAGGGTTGTTATCAATGAGCAACCCGGTAACGCCAAACGCGCACCAGTTCGTTTCAACGGGTGGCAGTGGCGGCTGATTTTTCTGCCAGCGCGGACGAACCATTCCAGACGGCAAGCCGGAAACATTGCGCATCCACTGGCTTAGCAGCCTGTCGAGCGCTTCGTCATAATCCGGATCGCCACTGGTTGGTATCAGCCAGCCGCGCTCTGTGCTGGTGTTATTGCTCAATGGGAGTTCCCCCATCAAACGGCAGTAATTCACAATGAGCCTGGACGAAGCCAGCACCGTAAGCCGTATACGGGTCGACGAATGTCACGCGATAATCACGGTTCTGATACGTCACGATATCGGCATCACGGCCAGTCTGCCCCTGCGTCAGCCGCTCAGTTGTCACGATGAGAATCGCGCCGCTGATAACCTGCCCGGCCTGCATGCGGCGGTTTTCCAGGGAGCGGTCAACAGTAACAACCCCGGCAAACTGCGTTTTAACTTCGCTGTCGCTGCCGATCCCGTCATCGTCCACCGTTTGCGCGCGACGCGTTACCCACAGGTTGAAGTCGCAAAAATCGGGGTCAAAAAGCACATCTGTTACATCAAGATTCGGCATCTTTATCCCTCACAATATGGGTAATAGCTCTGCGATATTGCCCGGTGTCGATTAGCGGTTTCACCAGATCGGTTCCAGGAGACTCACCAGCAGCGCGCCGCGCAAGTTCCTCTTTTGCCCCTTTGCGCCCACGGCGTGCGCGTGCTTCAACGGTGCTATCAGCAAGCGGTGTAAAGCCGGTAATGGTCATGTAACGCCTGACGCCATTCGCGGCCAGCATTCCGGCGCGGTTAAGCGCTCTTTCCGCACCCGCCGCATTTCCATCAAGCGCAGCCTGCGCCGCTGCTTTAAGCTGCGGCACTGTCTGTTCCTCTACCGATTTAACGCCGGGGATCAGGTGCGGGCGTGGGGGGATATTTTGCGCCGGTGAGCCGTATTCATTGACGTAGCCGATCCCCGCATTACCAAACGGAACATCTTCACGCTCGCTGTCTTCCGAAGGGATGCCGACCAACACATCCTTTTTGGTTAGCGACCTGAGCGCATCCAGAATGGCCTGAGCGTTATCCACCCTCGTTGTTACACCGCTTTTGAAACTCATAGCTGGCGACCGCCTGCACCGAACATCGTGATCAGCTGATAAAATTCAGCGCCATATCGGGTGTTATTCCAGAAGCCTGCGTCAGGGTTTAGCGTCGCGCTGGTGTCATAGCTGACGCTTACCTTGTCAACGGACTTGGAGGACTGAACACCATTGGTTGAACCGCCCGGGCCGCCAACCAGCATCGCCCGGCTATCTGCCGCCCAAAGCGTCATGTAGTGCGCAACGAACAACTCGGCAAAATAAGGAAACAACTTTTTGCCGGTGACGTTTTCGCTCAGCAGCACATCGGCCAGATTCAGACGAAACTGGATTTGTGCTTCGGGATATTTGGCAGGGTCAGCAAACTGTGGAAAGTCGCGCCGAAAATCACTTACTGTTGGCAGGCTTTGATTCTTTGGCATCTTTCGCCCCATTACCGCCAGTCTGTGCGGCAGCAATCTGCGCTTGCAGGCTGTCGTTCTGCTCTTGCAGCTTGAGCAGCGCTTCTTTCAGGTCGGCAATCAACTGATCTTTATCGATAATCTGCTTATCTTTGTCGGCAATCTGAGCTTGCAGGCTGTCGATAATGGGTTGCAGATCATCGGTGTCGCTAATCACGCTTTCGGAAAGCTCGGAGTGCGCCTGGGTGAACCAGTGCGACGCGACCTCTTCCGGTACGTTATGCCGTCCCCGGCCAAACTCCCTTTTTGACTGATCGCCGAGCGTCAGCGTAAACGGGGTGTGAACATGGATGGTAACCAGCTTTTCTTTCGCCATTTTCAGTTCCCTTCTGGCCCCTTTCGGGGCCGTTCTGGTTATCAGATACCGTCCACGTAGGACAGGGTTTCTTTGTACACTGGCTCAACCGCACCGAGCTTGCCGTAGTAGGTCGCAATCTGATACAGACCGCGATACTGGACAGGAACGCTCTGCAACGGCACCAGCGGATAGCGCACGTATTTCTTGTCGTTGGTGTAGGCGATCATACGGTCTTTACCGCCAACCCCACGCCCTTTCAGCCATTTGACCGCTTTGATTTCAAGCGGAACGCCGTTCTGGTGGAAAGCGATAGTGTTCACAGCCAGATAGGTCAGCAGTGACTGGTTACCCGCTTCGGAAACCTTACGGCTCGCCAGCAGTGAATACTGCTCTGGCGGAATGCGCAGATCAGAAGGCACGATGGAATAACCGGATGCTGCCCAGGCATTAGACAGAATGCTGTTCACGCTATCGAGGATCTCGTCGTTGGTTGAGTTCGCCCAGGTCTTCGGCGCGTTGTTCAGCGTCACACCGACGAGGTTTGCCAGACCTTTCAGGCCGAGTGCGTCATCACCGATGTAAACCTGCTCGTCGTTGTCCATCTGCCATTTGAGCTGCATCCCGTCGTACTTCTGGGTATCAATCGGGCGGCCTACCTGCTGAGCAGCTGCCAGCTCTACAACGGTCCAGCCCAGTTCCATACCCCAGAGGTTCAGTGGATTGCCGTCTTTGCTGATATCCACGTTCACGCCAGCAATAGCGGTGGAGTCTTTGCCTACCCAGTTTTTACCATTCGGATTTGCACCAGTACCCGCAGCGGCGAAGCTGGTATTCGTCCAGCTGGAAATGTCATCTGCGATAGACACGTCTTCACGCAGTTGAATATCTCGGGTCCAGGTGTACCCCACCAGAGGCAGGTTCAGCGTCTGGTCGAGTCGCTCCAGCTCCCCGATGAGAAAGGCACCAGAGCTATCAACGGTTGCCTGATCAAAAGTAATCATTCGTCTGTTCCTTAAATCTTCCAGGAGATTTCTGCATTGCCGTTAGCGTCACCGGCCCCTGTGAATTCGGCGTTGGTCAGCGCCACGTTTTTGCCACTGACGGACGTGGACATGAAGCCGCCCAGCGGCACTTTGATGGATTCATCAGTGGAGACGACAACGTATACCGGGTCGCCTTTTTTGATGGTGCTGGCATCAAAATCAGAACCGAGATTAACGGTCATGTAGCCACGCTTCATGGCGTCACCCGGGAAGTTCTTATCCGTCCCCACCTGGCGAACCATGTCTGGCTGCGATGTGGTCGGATACGGACGAACGTAGATCCCCTTCACCTTGTCGGCGGTGTCACCGTCCGCCAGCGGCACGAAAAAGCCGTCAGCGTCATATTTGCCAGCCAGACCATAGGCAGCGAAGGCGTTAGCGGATTTAAGGATCACCGGCTCGACGGTTAAATCCTGCGGGCGAGAGATAGCCCCGGCAATGCCAACAGGCATCCGGTACAAATATGCAGTCATTGGATTATCCTTTGCGGTTAGACCAGAAGTCGGCGTTTTGTTTGTTCAGGGAAGCGATGCTGGTCATGCCCATATTTGGACGTTGTGCATCGCCCGTGGTGCTGCGGGTGTTTCGCCCTTTGGCAATCTCTGACACGGCGTTAAACGCCATATCTACCGATTGCTTGGGCAATTTGCGGATATCCGCATCACCGACAACCTGGCGAACCAGTGTTTTGTCAGCGGCAGCCAGCACATCACGTTTGAACGCGGTCGGTTTCACCTTACGGCTCAGATCGATACCCGGGACGATAACCTCGGCACGATAGGCAGAGTCACCGGTAATCGTGGTTTCCTCTTCGTCGTCCTCGCCGTCGCCGGTCGGATCTTTTTTGTCTTTTTCGTCAGGCTTATTGTCGTTATCGCCCGTCGCAGTTCCTTCGAGCTTAGCCAGCAGGGCTTTGAGCAAGGTTTTGATATCGTCCTCGCCGTCGCCGGTTGGATCTCCGCCCATTTCCGGCTTTTTGTCCGGCAATGGTTGCTGCGGTGAAAGGTTAATGTTGAGGTTAACGCCGCTCGGCAGATCCCCTTCGTCACCCGTTACCGCCGCTGGCGCAGAGTCCAGCAGTTCGTTCATGGTGTCAGCGTCACCCGTTTTGATGGCCGTGCGCATGCGGGTCCACCAGCTTTTCTTTTGATTTGCCATTGTGTCTCTGTCTCCAATTGCACAACGATTTCCGGCTCTGCCTTTAGGGACAAGAGCCACATGGTTTCCGGTAATATCGACCTGCTCGGCTTTACCTGGCTCGGTCTGCTCGTACTCCGCGTCATAGCCGCACGACACTTCGCGCAGACCATCTTCGATAAGCTGAATGGCGCTTTCGTCTTTGACGATAAGGTCTGCCAGCATCAAATCAGACTGGTCACCAGTCCCGCGCCGCACATTCTGAAGATGCCCGACAGCAAGCTCTTTCCAGTTCTCGGGATTTACCAGCCGCACATTCCCGTTTTCATCTTCAGGATGCAGGATCGTGATGCTCATCCCTTCGAATGAGGCGAGCGTGGCCGGATGGAATACCTGCTCAGGAGAACGCGTTACGACTATCTCACCGAGCTTGTCGGGTTTGAGGTTTGGCAGATCGGCAGCGCCGTAGAGCTGCTTACCCGTTCGACCTATCGGCACGTCTTTACACAACAGCGAGCCGTCAGCCAGCTGATAGCGGGTTTCCCCCAGCCGGGTATTGAAAAAATATTTCATGGTTTACCTGCGATTCAGGCGAGATAAGAATGAGGGTTGGGGAAGACGATTTCTTTGTAACAGCGGCAGTTCGGCAGCTCACCAGCGTGACCGGTCATACCGTCAAGCGTTGGAGGTCGGCCCCATTCGACAAACTTACCTTCCATCTCCCGATGAGAATGCCGGACGTCGCCATCTTCGGCTGTACGCCAGATATAACCATTCGAGCCGATTGACAGCGCACGCGCCTGATCCAGCGCGCCGGTTGCGCGTCCAAGCTCGGTACGGGCGATAAGGTTCGCTCGTGAGCGTGACACGTCACCGGACGCAGCTATCTCTTTCGCGAATGGCTCAGCGCGGCCACCAGTCACAACGGCCTCGATGGCTTTGTTCTGAATGTCATACACCCGATCGGCGGCCTCAAGAGGCAGCGATTTGATGTACTTAATTTGCTCGGCGACGATGGATTTCATCACCTGGCCTACCGGGGCGCGGTCGACCATGTTGCGTAGTTCTGCGCTGATGTTCCGGCTGTGCTGACGCCACTGCTTTTCATTCTGGCGCGCTATGTCTGCGGTGAAGTTCTCAGCAACCTTCGTCGCCCAGGGGGTGATGATTTCGCTGTAGCGCTCCAGCGCATCCATTATTTCGGTGACGCTATCGTTTGAACCATCGTAGCGCCCATTTACGATATCCCCGACCGCCCGCGCTATCTGCCGTAGGCTCGTTCGATATCGGATCTCCGCCTGGCGACTCTGGCGGTTTGTCGCCAAGTTCGCCGATGCCTGGCGGCGCTTCGTCTTCGGCATTCTCGATATCCTCGTCGGTAATGGATGCCCCGATGCCGGTGACGTCAGAGTTTTCGCGCAGGTCGGTCATCGCCGCCTTACGCGTCATCAATCCGTCGCCCAGCGCGGTACTGATCGCGTTGGTGGTGTTTACGGCCACCGTTGATCGGTCAACGTCTGACATTTGCCATAGCGGGTTAAACTCAAACGTGAAATCGTCCGGCAGCGGCTTTCCGAGTTCCGAGCGGTGCATAATGTCCAGTATCCGGCGCATCGGCAGCCGTAAGCGGCGCTCCTGCAATGAGCTCACCCGGTCGTAATAGTTGGCGAGGTCTGCATCACCAGTATAGAAGCCTTTCGGGGATTGACCGAACAGGCGTACCAGCGGGATACCAACGGCACCGCTGATCTGCTCAGCAAACTGCGAAAGAATGTCATCCAGACCGCTGAAGCTGTACTGGTGGGTTTCGAACTTATCCCGCGAGTCCATGAGCGTCATGCCTTCATTGCTCTGGAACTGGCGGATCAGGTCGATGTTCTTCAGCAGCGCCTCGAACGCCGGGCCTCCAAGCGCGATAAGCTCGCGCAACTTCTCCACGCTATAGGTACGCAGATGCGCTTTATAGACCAGCTGCGCCGCGCCGACAGTGGCGCTATCGAACGCAGTAAGCCGATCCCAGATACGCTCTACAACCGACATTCCCCATTCGTTTTCGGTCATCTTCTGCTGGAATGGCAGCGTGACGCCATCAAAGCGGATCAGGCGGCTGTGATGGATGCGCCAGGCCGGAATGCCCGTTGCGGTGGTCACCACGTCGTAAAACTCAGGCTTGCCGAGGTCCGGCCCCATCTCTTTAATGCGGCGTGTCAGCACCGGGTTAATCATCCAGCGGTCGAGCGGGAGAATGCCCTTAAACTTGCCCTCGCCAATGGTTTCGAGTCGCAGCGGGGTCATTGGTGCTTGCCCCTCGATCATGATGAAGCCGACCGCGCCGCCGTAGAGACGCGACCATTTCAGCACGTCGTTCAGCGCATCCCAGATCTGCAACTCATCCAGTTGCGCTTCGAGGGTGCCACGGTCTTTGGCGTCAATCTCCGAAGTGATGCGAATGCCCTTTCGGGTCATATCGTCCGGGATAGCGTCGACCGCTTCACCGATAACCCACGAACCGCGATATGACCATTCCACCAGCATGCGGTTGCGGCTGGTGAAGTTCGCCCGGTAGGTCGATGCTGAATGCTGGTTAGGCGTCTGCATCCCAACGCGGGCGACGAAGTTCTCGTAGCCGTCAGCGGTGGCCTGTGCCGTTCGCTGAGAGGATTGCTTGTTTCGTGCCATCAGGCCTGTCTCCCTAGCAGCTCCCAGATGTTCAGGGCTGAATTCATTGGCGCGTAGCTGATCATCACCGAGTCGGCGAGGTTCGGCGACTTGGTGCCATCAGGCTGTTTATCAACAACGATTTTCCCCACGCCATTAATGGAGTAGGTCGGCTGCGACAGCTCAATGATGAGTTTGTCTTTGCTCGCCATGGCGCTGCTGATTGAGATGATTTCGTCCGGGTTGTAGGCCATGCCCTCAACCACGGCGCGATAGGTGTTCTGGAAAAGCTTGCGTAGCCACCACCAGCTCTGGGCCTTGGCGTTGGCGAAGAAGTCCTTGTTCAGGCGTGCGGCCTGTCCGTTGTCCCCGCGCACCGCTTCATCGTCCGGATCAAATACCGCGCCGCTACCACGAAACGGTGTGGCGAGTATTGACGGTCGGCGCGCTGCGTAACGCAGTTCGTTGATGGCGCGCGCATCGCCGCGAACGCCAGCACCCAGGCCGTCCTCGTCGAAGCGAAACTCTTCGAGGTTGTCCTGTTCGCAAAAGCCGAAGACCTTCTCAACAGACTGGTAAATGTCGCTGCCAACGCCGGACCATTCACGCACGTTCTCCAGGAGGAAGCCGTGACGGGTCGAAAAGGCGTTTTTGTCCCGGCCTTCGTCGGCGACGTCCATCGCGCCCAGGCGTTTGCCCGTTGGCTGGATGCCCAGCTTAATATGAGCGTCGACGGCAGCCTGTACCCAGTCGGACGGGATCAGGACGCCTTCCGCAGATGCGCTGTAGTTCAGGTCAAGTTCCTGCGCCACCACCACCGGATTGTCGATTTTCTCGCACTCCCTGCGATACCACTCTTCATCCTTGCGAGGATCATCCCGCCAGTGGAATGTGAATACCGGTATCTTCCCGCCGTGACGCTTCTGCGCGAACGGGTTCGCCATGCCATTAACCGAGCTCAGGTCAATACGGCAACGGGTGGTTTGCGACAGCGCCGCATCAATCAACAGAGGACGCTGGAGGAATGCAGCTTCATCCACCAGGTAGAGCGTGGTACGGTCACCACGTCCGATATTGTCGCCAGCCTCGCCTTTGATAACCGCGCCAGTATCTGGAAACTCAACGCGCATATACGGCGCATGCTTCTTCTCGTCCCACGAACCACGAAACTCGATGGGCAGTGTTTCCACGAACTTTCGCGCCTTCCAGAACAGCGCCTTCGGGTCACCGGTGCTGTCGACGTATTCCTCTTTACGGGAGCCGAAACCGATAACCATTTCTTTGTTGAAGAGACAAAGCGAGCAGGCCAGCCCGATCGCGGTCCAACTGAGCCCCATTTCGCGGCTCTTTTCGGTGATGCCGTTCTCCAGTCGTTCGCGCCGCTCCATGATCCAGTGAATCCACTCTTCCTGTTTCGGGAACAGCAGAAAAGGGATGGTGACCGGCAGGCCATAATCGATGTTACGCGGGTCAGTAGTCATACCCCAGTCGATGATGAACTGTGCCGGGTTGGTGCGATAAAACTGCTTTAGCGCTGGCAGCATTTCAGGGTTCTGGCGAATGCGCTGTAAGCGCTCCATCCGCCATTCAAAAACCATCTGGTAATCAGGGTTTCTGAAATCGAATTCAAACGGGAGAGGCATGATCACCCCATCATCTTGCGGTAAATCTCTGCGGCCTGATCTGCGGTGAGGTTGGTCGTCTCGGTCTTGATCGGGCCGCCATCCTTGCCAGTGCTCTCAACCTTCAGCTTATTGGTGTAAGCGTCGCCAACCTCTTTCGCGGCCTGTTCGATAAGCTGCGCCGTCAGGGAGAAGTTTTTCATCCCCTCGGTTTTGGTTGCCATGCGGTCAAGCACGCGGAGGCGATAGGATTTGTTCGCTATCGGAATGTCGCTGGTTTCGGTCAGGAACCGTTCGCGCGTCGCGTGGAACATCTCGATCCACTTTTTGGCGAGCGTCTTACCGCTGGCCTTCGTGGGGTCGTGAGATTCAGCCTGCTGGCGGGTAATCTTGATCCCGAATTCTTTTTGGACAGCCTCGACCACCTGCGATGGCGTGTCATAGCACGCAAGCGACTGAATGATGAAGGCTTTCACATCAGGTTTTAATGCAGCCATAAATCACCATTCGTCTTATACAGTCCAGTATTTAAGCCAGTCGCAGCATGCACGTCCCGCACGCTCTGGCAATATCGAGATGAGCAACCTCCGCTGGCTGATTCGCCGCATCAATCATTTCCTGCACGTCCCGGCTTGCACCGTAACGGCGAACCACGCCCACAAACTCTTCCACGTCATGGCCGCGCAGCTTCAGCTTTGGCTGCCCTTCCTGCGTGAACTTCGGCGCGCCAAATTCATCTGTCGCCTGGCAGATGTGATAAAGCTCGTGCTCTATCAGCGCACAGAATTCCAGATCGGAACATTGCGAGCAGTAATCAGCGGCCAGCGTGATGATGAACTGCGGCACCCTGCCGAACCATTCATACATCTGCTGCTCCATCCGCGCTTTCTGCCAGCCTCCAGCCCGCATTGCCACTTCTTCCGCCTGCCCCAGCACGGAACGCCCTTTCTTCTCGAAAGCGTTAGACGCCCAGAGAAAGCACAGATCCGCTTCAAGCAAATGCTGGTGGTCATGGTTGTAGAGGTCACCCTCATCGCTCAGGATGTGCTGATTCAGCCACTCGCCAACGTCATTAGCGGGCATAATGCTGATGTACGGCTTCGGGTCAGGTGGCATCGTAAAATGCGCTGGTGGGTGTGGTCTGTTCATGAATAATTCCAGTGCTCCATTATCGAAGCCCCTCAATGAAGGGCTTCTGTAATGCCGCGATCAGCCAATAAGTAATTCCGGCTGCGTTACCTGCATGATGTGCTCATGTTCGAGCTCCAGGACGCGCTTCTCTTTCTTCCGCTCGTTCATCAAACGGCTTCCGATCGTGCCTTTCAGCTTTGAGCGCGTTTCTTTGATGGCGTAGCGATGCTGCAATTCTTCACCCATCGCCATGCGCCGGTTTAGCTGCTCGGCCATCCAGTTGAAGGCATTGATGTAACACTCCTTCACTGCGGCAGCTGTTTTGCCAGTGAATCCCATCACTAGCATCATGCATCCGTCGCGGGTGATGTTATACATAGGCTGAACATCGCCATTTTTATCAATGAAATCAATGGGCGCAAAATTGCGCTGGGTGAAGTCATCGGAGCATTTCAGGTTACGTATGGCACGCAAAACGTCTTTGTGTCGCTTGCCAAAGTAATCCGCCACCTTGAGTGATGTGGTGATTATCTTGTTGTCGAGGGTCGTGACCATTTCGCGGAAGTCGAAGGCCGGAATAACTGACGGATTATTCATAGCGTCTTTACCTTTTAGAAAGTGAGCCTGTCTCACAGAAAAGCCGCCCGAGAGAGGTCGCCACCTATAACGGCATTTCTCAGGCTCGCTTACTGAAAGGCTCTCGTTAATATGCGCGTGAGATGCGCGTTTACTGCGGACATAAAAAAGCCCCGCATCGCGAGGCTCATTAAATTGACTTTGTGATTTGCAAAAAAATTATTTCAGGCATTGCGTCCTGATGTATTCCTGCAGGTAGTTAACCTGCGCGGTTATCCTGTCGATTCCACTTCGGAGACGGTAATAATTGAGTTCAGCATCTGCTGTAAGTCTTGGGCTTTCTCCATCGCCCATGCTGCTGGCTCCGGTCGTTGACTTTGCACAGGTGGCGGCGACTTGCAGCCGCTTACGGCCAGCAATGACATCGCTATGCAGACGCTCAATGGTTTCTTTCGCATCAGCCAGTTCTCCGGTGTATTTGGCATCCAGTGCAGCGACATCACGCTGGCGGGTCTGCATGTCTTTAATGGTGGCGGTCGCCAGGAGGAGTTTCTCAGTGGCCTTATCGCGCTGGTCTCTGTAAGTGATGGCGTTGTCGCGGTAGTGGTTCACGAAGAAAGCCAGTGCGCCGATTAACGCCAGCACCAGCAACTGCAGCCAGTAACGCTTAACCAGTGCGCTAATCATGACAGGAACAGAGCTCGCTCTGCCTCCCGCCGACGTGTCAGCCCATTCAGCACCTTCCCACCAGCTTTATTCCAGCGCAGGAACTCATCGGCTGCACCAGCGTAATCTCCGGCGTTGAGTTTTCGCAGGAGAGTCGATGTCGACAATGACCGCGCACCGAGGTTATACGTGAACGACACCAGGGCATCGAACTGGCCTTGTGTCAGCTTCACCCTGACAACTTTCAGCACGTCATTCTCATAACCAACAAGCCCTGTTTTCAGAAGCCTGTCAGCGGTTTGCTGGTCGATAGTCATACCGCGCTTTACTGGCTTTCCGTCAACCGGATGGGTCCAGCCATAGCCGATGGTCCACGGCGCATCTCCCGTTCCGGGGTCGGGGTAAGCAGTCAGCCGACAACCTTCAAATTTTTTTATCAGAGCAATTCCGTCAGGACTGGTTTGCATCGTCAACTCCCGCCTTTTTTGCTGCAAGTTTTTTAATCAGATTGCCGATCGAATCGGTGCCGATGTATCCAATAAAGACGCTGGCTATGTAGGCGAGGTTGCTGCTCAGGCCGATAAAGTCCAGAAGGTCACGAACGAACCAGGCAATCATCGCGCACATCAGCGCATCAATTAGCGTTTTTGTTACCGCGCCGCCGTTATAGCGACCACGCAGATACGCCATGATAAAAGCCAGCATTGCACCAATACCCTGCTCCTTGGCGGCAAGTAGCGCAGCGATGAAATCTTGTTTGTATGGCATTTTCATAGGCCTCACCTCCGATTTTCCGGATGGTGCTGTGTGTGTTTGTAGGGGAAAGGCCGTCAGACTCTGATTGCTACATGGCATCTGAAAATGATATCTGCGGCCTGCAATAAAAAAGCCCACGGCGCGGTGGGCAATAGAGGGTAGTGCGTTGAGCTTTTGCTCTTATGGTCCTGGTAGGTATTTGGCGGGACAGGAAGGATTCGAACCTTCGACCAATCGGTTAACAGCCGATCTCACAACCTCTGTGCTTCTGACCCTGAATGCAAAAAGCCCCTGCATTTCTGCAAGGGCTTAAATGTGGTTCACACCGCTCCGCGCAAGGCATCTCCGCTGGTGGGTAAGCTCTTTCGCCTTTGACGTCCGAGCATATCTGAATTATGCAGTTTCAAAACTCGTTTTCAAGTCTTTTTCGCAAGTTTTTGCATTTTCGAAGCCAAATTCATCTTTTAACGTGAAGAAGACAGCAGAATTAAACAACTCAATACACCAGCGCACGCGGTCAATACATTGCTTTTCGGTCAGAAACGGCGCGTAGTAATATTGCATCCACCGTGCCATGTCATTAATGGTTTTCCTCCAGGTGTAATAGTCCTTCCCTATCTCATACACGGGATTCCCCGGCTTGAAGGACTTCAGGATGATAGCCTCCATGAATGCAGCTTCCTCTTGATCCCCGGCGTTGCCGATCAGGTCAGAAAGTGATTTCTTCGGCCAGATGATGGCTTTAGCCTGCTCAAACAACGCATCTCCGGTATAGCCAATTTTACGCAGACCAGACAGTACGGTAGCGATCCGCTCCTGCTGTTCGCCAGTCCAGCCGGTCAATATCATTGACCACATACCACCGCCACCTGAAAGGTGTTCTATTCCGCTGCCTCCATACATGCCGCCCCAGTGGTTCAGCAACGAACGAACCCAACGGCTTTGCGATGGTGTCAGTCGGCGGTATTTCCCCAGGTAAGATCTGCGTGGTGCTGCTGCCAGCGTCACCCAGGCGTTTTGCGGGTTGGTACGCTCAACAGACGCTTTCTGGTAATTGTTAATATCGGTGCGTGTCATTGTCCGTTCTCCCGAATGATGATCTGGCCTTTCTCGCCCCATAGCTTTGTAATGCGACAATCCCAGACACTGGAATCATCATCAAACAGGGCATCCATCAGTGCTTTAAGCATGTTGTCGCAGTCTGGTTTTGACTGGTGCGGCTTGCCGTTGAGCTGTTCACGCTTCTTTTTTCTCCAGCTCGGAGGCATTGGCATAACGAAGGTGATATGCGCGCCGGACTCAGGGAGATTGATTTTGCGCAGACGTGCTTCATCGCAGAATGCGCGGTAACGCATGACCGCAGGCCGTGTTTTCCATTTGTCGGCGCGGGTCATACGGGGCTTGCCGATCGGCGTGATGTCGTAAATTTTCATGCTGGCACCACCAGCCCAAGGCGGGCTATCTGGATAACGGTCAGAACGATAGCGCGGTCCATCAGCTGGCGGCGTTCGTCTCGCGATAGCTTGCTGCCGTTGTCGATGCTGTCGTGGCAGCAAACGCAAATCGCCGCCGTGGCGCAATCATCGGCTTTCAGGCCCATGCCTTTGCCTTCATTGCGATGCGCTACCTGTGTCCCCCACGAACCGCATAACACGCACTGCTCGATCTGCCCGACAGCGGCGAGCCATTTTTTGCTGCGGTAGGTTTTCTGACTGGGGTTATTTCGCATTGCTGTTCCCCCAGCGCTTTGCCCACTCGATTTCATTGCGGGATTGTTCGCTGAATGTGACGCCCTGCTGGGTGCCGAACCAGTAAATCGCCTCGATGACCTCTACCATCTGGGGAATGGTCATTTTGCTGGTGCGCTGGCCGAACATCACGACGCCGCCATCAAGCCCGGGGGCCATTCGCTGTTCCTGCTTTTTGGTCTTCGCCACCAGCGCGGTGATGAGGTCTTTCCAGTCGTCGGAATCGTATTTATTGCCGAACCAGAGAACCTGGTCGGAAAGATCTTTCAGTAGCGGCCACATCTTGCGATTTTGAATAGCGGTGCGCGTCGACTCTTTGACGTCGAGTATCAGCGGGCGCTTACTGTCGACTGGCAACTGACGAATGTAGTTGATAGCGTTCTGCTTAACGCTTTCGTTAACGAGGTGGAATTGTTGGCTCACGCGTCACCCCCGAAGAGGTTAAGCGACAGATACGACAAATCGCTGACGTCGGATAACGTCAGGCGAATGTGTTTAAGCTGGTGGTGCTGCGCCATGGTGTTCTCCGTGGCGCGAATGTCCGGGTGTCAGTTGTTCAGGCTGACAGGGATATTATGGATGGGCATTGTGGCAAAAGCAATTTAACGCCGACAAAAAAAGCCTCCGAAGAGGCTTGTATGTTATTGATTACATTGTGACATGTCACAATGCTAATTTAGTTTCATGCCAGCCACGCGTAACCCAGCATTTCGAATCACCGTCGCACGGACACGACTTAACCGGCAGCGCATCTCCGCATTTACCGCAGCGGTTCGCGCTGATTGACTTAATGCGACCACGAACGCGGGCATCGTCCTGGCGGATCAGCATCGCGACGTATTCGCTCATTTCATACGGCGCTCGCCCCGGGCGGCGTGATGCACAATTGCGCTCCAGCATCTCCAGTTCCTGCGTATCAAGCATGAGCTCAAATTTACGACCACCAGCAGCAGCTTGCCGGGCTCGCTGGGCGGCTTTGCGTTCAGCGGCAGATTTAGCCATGACCGGACTCCTGAATAGCGGCACGACAGGCTTGTTCAACATGTGTGCGTACCATTTCCCGGCAATCTTCCGCATTGTCGGCATAAGTTGCCATAATTCCATTTACTGCTGCGCTGATCACAGAATCAGGCACTGTCTGCGGCGCTGGCTTAAGATGCTGGCGCGGCTCTCCGTCCTTCGGCTCCGGCCACTGGCGCGCCATGTTCACTTTCAGCTTTTCTTCCATCGCAGCTGTGATTTCACCGTCACTGATACCGGCGCGCCGCTGGGCGTCCCATAACAGGAACTGCATGTCAGCCCACTCGCTGAGGTCGTCAGGTTCTGCGGCAGCTTCCAGCGCCTCTTTCGACAGGTGTTTAAGCGGGCCAACGGGACCAACATCGCCGAAAGTCTTATCTGACCATTCAGCGTGTTCACGGCGAACCTGTTCGCGCTTACTTACAGGTTGGCTACCCTGAAGCATGGCGGCGTGGCAGGCATCCTCAACGTTCTTCACTGCATCTGCGCAGTAGTTATAGCGATTGCATTCCACTAACTTCTGCTTGAGATTTTCAATTGCTTGCGCGACATCAGCCTGTATTGGCGGAACGGCTGTCTGCTGCTCTCGAACGTCATTAGTCGCTATCGGTTCTGCTGCCAACTGACTGGCATATTTGTTAATGGTAACGATAAGCTCTTGCTCGGCCTCATCCAGACAATCACCGATACCTCGTCTGTCGCCGTCGAAATGATCGAAGTCTGTGCGAATTCTGGCGACTTTACGGATTGCTGATAACACCTCATCAGGAATCACCGGAGAGTTGCCACCCTGAACAGTAGGCATATCCGGACCTTTGCGAATCGCCCTGGCAAGATCGATTGGGTCATCGTACAACCAGTCACCTGTTTGCGGATGATTGGCTTCTGCCAATTGTGCAGCCCACTCCAGGCCGTCTTTGTGTCCAGACCCTCGTGGGTAATGACAACGACATCGCCGCTGACAACCTTTCCACCCAGAATACCGTCGCACG